>Ga0123519_10011298_pt1 | contig 13197 bp, 9 predicted proteins | sample YelNatPaOPRAMG02_FD_87396 | JGI IMG/M metagenome (GOLD analysis project Ga0123519, IMG submission 87396) | Hot spring microbial communities from Yellowstone National Park - Yellowstone National Park OP-RAMG-02 (version 2) | ecosystem: Environmental > Aquatic > Thermal springs > Hot (42-90C) ...
TGTGACGTACTGGCGGGTCGGATCGAGCACAAAGCCTTCTGCCGGGTTGTCACTACATTACCTGAAACTCAGTAAATCGACAGTGCACGCAATGGCATTAAGGGTTTTATCAGGAAGAGAGCCGACCCAAACATCTATGCCCGCGCCATCAGCCGCAGTCGTGTCTTCGAGGTAAGCGTAGTCGAGAGGATAGATAAGAGAGGGATGCCGTGGATGTGCGGAACCCCTGGGACGGTCGATTACAAGTTTATGCGTGGCAATTAGCTCATCAAGAAATTGCCAGAACCTCGCGTCTACCATTTTCTGCGGATCGGCACGCCGGCTCTGACAAGTTCATCCTTGATCTGCCCGATCGTATATTCGCCGGTGTGGATCATGCTTGCGATGATGGCTGCGTCGGCGGCGCCTTCGTTGAAGACGTCGATAAGGTGCTTGGGAGTTCCGGCGCCTCCGGATGCGACTACGGGGATACGGACGCTGGTGGAGATCATTCGGGTGAGGCTGAGCTCGAAGCCGTCGCGGGTGCCGTCGGCGTCGACCGAGTTTACAACAATTTCGCCCACACCGAGGTCTTCGGCGCGCTTCGCCCATTCAAGAGCATCGATGCCTGTGCGCTCCCTGAAACCGCGGATAGTGACTTCGTAGCCGCTCGGAAAGCGAGGATCATCGCATCGGACCGGGTCCATTCCGAGCACGATGCACTGCGAACCGAACTGTCTCGCGCCCTCCGCGATAATCGGCGGATTCTTCACCGCGAGCGAGTTCACGGAAACGTTCTCCGCGCCCGCGAGAAGCACCCTGTACATATCATCAAGAGTCTCGATCCCACCGCCGACCGCAAACGGTATATGGATCACCCGGCCCACCTCGCGCACCATCTCGATATCGATCGGACGGCGCTCGGCGGAGGCTGTGATATCGTAGAATACGAGCTCATCGCAGCCACCGTCGCTGTAAGCCACAGCCATCTCGATAGGGTCGCCGAGGTCGATATTGCCCTGGAACCTTACGCCCTTGGTGACTTTCTTATTACGAACATCGAGGCATGGGATAATTCTTTTGCTTAACATTTGCCGTTCCACCTGCTGAAGTTCTCGAGCAGCTTCAGACCGATCCTGCCGGAGCGCTCGGGGTGAAACTGGGTAGCGAACAAATTATTCTTACCTACGGCCGATGCGAACCTGACATCCGCATATTCGGTCTCGCCTATTATATAAGCCGGGTCGGAGGGGGCGGGATAATAGCTGTGGACGAAGTAAAACTCGCTGGAGTCCTCAATCTCCTCGAAAAGCGGGTGCGGCCTCCTGATTTCAACCGTGTTCCAGCCCATCTGAGGGATCTTGCACATCGGATCGCTCGGGGTGAAGCGTTTCGCTGAACCGGGGATAAGGCCAATGCACGGGGTACCGCCGTCTTCCTCGGAAAATTCAAATATGATCTGAGTGCCGAGGCAAATTCCAAGAAACGGCGTGCCCGACGCGACAACTTCCCTGATCGGCTCTAATAAGCCCGTCTGCCGAATGCCTTCCATCGCCGCTCCGGCCGCCCCCACCCCCGGGAAGATCACCCTTTCAGCTGATGCGATCTTGACGGGGTCATTGGTAATTTCGCACTCGACGCCGATATACTCCAGCCCCAGCCTCACGCTGGTCAGATTCCCGGCTTCATAATCGATAATGGCAATCAATTCTTCGCCTCATTCCGAAATGACTATCTCAACTGTCATGGTACCAGGAAAATGCGGGTTAGGCAACAGGCTCTTCCATCGCCACCGCAAACGCGCCCATCAATCCTGTAAAGTCTCCATTCGCCGCCGGCACGATCTCTACATCAGCGGCGAGCGCCGGCATCGCGCGTTTCCTTACGACCTTTCTCACCGGCTCGAAGAGCAGATCGCCGGCATTTGCCACACCTCCACCTATTATTACAAGCCCGGGGTTAAGAACGTTCACCACATTTGCTACACCGAGCCCGAGGTTATACATCGCCTCCGACCATATCCGGGACGCAAACTCATCACCTTCAGCAGCGGCTCTGGCTACCAGCGCGGCGGTCACTTCATCGGGCGAGGGTATCCAGTTAAGCAGAATGGTATGCGGGTTGCGACTCAATCCTTCGCGGGCGATGCGGGCTATGCTCGTGCCGGATGCGAACGATTCAAGGCAGCCATGATCGCCGCAATTGCACCTCGGACCGTCCGGGCTTATCTTCGTATGCCCAAACTCACCCGCATTATCGCCGTATCCGCGATACGGCTTGCCATTTATTATGATTCCGCCGCCGATGCCGGTGGATACGGTGAAATAGGCGATATGATCCACTCCCCTGCCCGCGCCGAACATCGCCTCGCCCATCGCCGCGGCGGTCGCATCATTATCCAGATATGCCCTGGCGCCGAATTCATCTCCGAATATCTTTGTGAGGCAAATACCCTCCCAACCGGGAAGATTCGAGACCTTATGAAGCGTGCCGGATTTGCGATCTAGCGGGCCTCCGCAGCCGATACCGATAACATCGACAATTACCCGTGCCAGCTCGATTACCTCTCGCGCGGCGGCGATCGTGGCTTTTATATTTACATCAGGCCCGAACGCGCAGGGTGTCTCGATGCGTTTATACGCAAGCATTTTCCCCGACGCCTCCGCCACACCGACCATAGTCTTCGTTCCACCGATATCGATGCCGAGAATTGCCATTTAGCCTTCCCCTTATACTTATTAACCTCATCGTAATCCATCGCCTGCTGCGGTGTCAATGCGCATCGATTTTCGAGGAAACAAGCTCGACAATCAATAAGTTGAAGTGCTATAATCCCCCAACATATTCGATCATCGTGTTTAATCCAGCGCTATTCAACCCATGCTCATATTCGGGAAGAAACGACGTGAAGTTCCGAGCGGTTGATCGCCGGCACGGAGTAAGATCGCCTAAAGTAAAGCAGCGAGAAGAGGAGTAACAATGAGCGACCTTGCTGACACCTCAGTTATGCGAGACGGAGATAATGTTACCATAACCGGCAGTGGAACGCTGGACCTTACCAATTATAAGGAGTTCCATAACGGGCTTATATCGGCATCGAAAGACGCCGAAGCTATAACAGTAGACCTGAGCAAAGCAGATTTTATCGATACGGCGGTAGTGCAGGACCTTGCAATAGCGGGCGTCGCACTGTTAAAGAAAGGAAAACGCCTGAAGGTACTTATAAACAAGGCAGCATACCCTTACCGGGTGCTCCTGATATCCGGGTTCGAGGATATTATGGATATAGAAGAACCTGTATCGCAGCAGTAACCATATCATCACTTCGCAATTACGTCACGATTCACCCTCACTACCCCCGTGTTCGTCACACATCAACAGATGAGAATGTCAATAGTATTGGATAATCCTTTTGTATATTACGATAATAGTTCTTTGTGCCTATTTTTATCTATGTTCATTGACTAAGACACCATCATAGGCTATCCTACATACTATGAGAGCTCGCCAGCTCCACCTTAATCAGGCGAGGCCATAGGAGATGGTGATGGGTGTAAGGTTACTGCTTGTAGTACTGATATTATCGATATGGGCGGCGTGCGGCTGCCCGGTGGAGGCGGCGACTGTCTCGTGGACCAGTCTTTATGATGGCGGCTGGCAGAACAGTTCGATGTGGTCGTCGTACCCATATCTGCCTGGAGCGGATGACAACGTGATCATCAGCGCTCCAACCCAGGTAAGGGTCACGCATGGATATGGAGATGACCAGATCAATTCTCTGACCTGCTCGAATACGCTCTTTCTGGCGGGAGGATTACTCAGGCTCAAGGCGCTGTCGCTGGTAAGCGGATCACTTTCGATTTCAGGCGGAACACTGGTACCCTCCGTGCTGACACTCAGCGGATACACTGATTGGAGCGTGGGCGAGATAAACGGCGGAGGCACGGTAAACAATACCGGCACGCTTATAATACTCGACGGTGGAGCGAAAGCACTCGATTGCACGCTTAATAACACCGGTAAGATTACTCAAAAAGCCACGGATAATTTCAACATGGGCTTAGCCGGAGTTATCAATAACGAACCCGGAGCGCTCTACGATGTGCGCGATAACTGCCCGATCGGCGGCGGTGTCTCCTCGGCATTCAATAACAAGGGCACGTTCCGTAAATCAGCGGGTACGGCGAAATGCGGTATCACGAGCCTGTTCAATAATGACGGGCTTGCCGAGGTTCTGTCAGGCTATCTCAGCGTCACAAATGGAGGGGGAGACGGCACGTTCAGCGTAGCCAACGGCGCGGCTCTCAATTTCGACCTATTTAACGGCCCATACTCCGGCGGCTTCACCTGCACCGGAGCCGGAGCAGTAAATTTGACACAGGGTAAGCTTCAGACCACGGGCAAGGTCACCCTGGATATGACCGGTGGCGGCTTCAACTGGCTTGGCGGAATTCTCGCCGGAACGGGCAGCTTCTATAACACCGGACTTTTTACCACAACTCAGGGAACCAGGACCATCGACGGCGCCACTCTCGATAATGCAGGTAGTATGGTACTGACACAAATCCCACTCTACCTCGATCAATCAGCCGTATTGAATAATTTAGCGTCCGGCACGATCGAGATGCGTGATAATATCAATATCGAAGCCAGATACGGCCAAGGCGCATTTAACAATTATGGTACACTCCGCGCGACAGGCATGCAGGGCAATTTCAGCATTAATGCCCCGTTTACTAACAGCGGCTATGTCGATATTCAATCCGGGAATATGTCGATTATGTCCGGCGCTTCTTATGGCGGGCTTTTTGACATCGCATACGGAGCATTGCTCGACCTTAGCAACTATAATTCGTTCCCAGGAAGCTACACCTGCACAGGAGCGGGAGGGGTAACGCTTAAGAACGGAACTTTGCTTTCCGATTATGGCGGCGTCTGCTTCGACGTGACAGGAAGCACGGCTCCCTGCACTCCCACGGGTGGATTGCAGTGGTCGGGGGGAACTCTCACCGGTCCTGGCGGGTTCAGAAACACAGGCGCATGCACGGTCACAGGCGGCGGACAGCGGGTGCTCGCCGCGACATCGTTCAGTAATTATGGGATGATGACTCTTGCAGATGGCACAATTCAATTCTTTAACGGGAGCACGCTTACCAATCAGAAAAATGCCTACCTGGATATTCAAGGGGCTGCGGATTTTTCAGCTCAGGCTCCCGACTCAGGTTTTATCAATAACCTTGGAACGATGCGAAAGTATGCTGTATCCGGCTCAAATGCGGGAACGACTACCATCCCGGTACCATTCAACAACTCAGGTGTAATGGAATTGCAGGCTGGATATTTGACACTGCATCAAGGTGGTCGCAGCACGAATGGTATTTTTCAGACATCATATCAGACTACGCTTAAGCTGACTGATCACCAAACAGATGTCTATTCAGGTAGTTTCTCCTGTTCCGGCGCAGGAGCGGTCAATCAATTGACGGGAACGCTTCTTTCCGATTCATCAGGTATCACGTTCGACATGTCGGGCGGCTACATGACGACATTCAACTGGAGCGGCGGCATAATGAAAGGCCCTGGCGGTTTTAGAAATAATGGCAGCTTCATGATGAATGGCGGCATTAAATACCTGGATGGAACCACGTTCAACAACTCCGGTAAAATCACGCATTCGAGCGGTCCACTGGAGTTCGATCATTACTGTGAATTCAACAACATGCCAGATGGATCTTACGATCTGAAGACCGATAACGCGTTTATTCTCGGCTCGAATAGCAGCGCCGTATTCAACAACTCCGGCACATTTACAAAGCAATACTCTACCAGCTTATGCACTCTGCCGTTCCCATTCAACAACACCGGAGGAACGGTTGAGGTCTTGTCCGGCGATCTTGCTTTCGGCATGGGCGGAAACGCTACCGGCGGTACATTAAACGCGGCTAAAGGCGCAATTTTGAACCTCGTCGACCAGAATAACACCTACTCCGGCACGTTCACCTGCTCGGGATCAGGAGTGGTAGAACAGCATGATAACTCGATTCTGCGCGCGGACGCGGGCGGAATCACGTTCAATATGCTCGGTGGAAGCTACAACTGGTATGGCGGAACGCTGAGAGGCTCGGGCGGGTTCAACAACCAGGGATCATTTAACATCACTCCCGGCTCGCAGAAAATAATCGACGGTACGGTGTTCAATAATTCAGGCAGCATCACGCATACAAACGATGTCATAACGCTTGCGAACTCCGCGATCCTTAATAACCTCGCGGGCGGAGTTTATGATATAAATTCCAGCCAACCATTTATAACCGACAAGAGCAGCGCCGTCATTAACAACTCCGGCCTATTCCGAAAGAACAGTTTAGGAATTTGTGGGATGCCGGTTACATTCAACAATAAATCAGGCGGGCTGGTGCAGGTGATGTCGGGTTCGCTCGAGCTTCAATTCGGCGGCACGGGCAGCGGTGGTGTTTTCGATGTCTCCCAGGGCTCGACCCTGAAGCTGGCCACGTATGACAACACGACCTACTCCGGTACATTCTCCTGCATCGGAGCAGGTACTTTATCACACGCCAGGGGCGTCATCCGTGCGGACGCGGGCGGGGTGAAGCTCGGAATGATCGGCTGCGGGTTTACCTGGGACGGCGGCACTCTATCCGGAACAGGTGGATTCACAAACACAGGAAAACTAAATTTCTCTGGAGCAAGCGACTTTATGCGCCTCTCCGGAGCGCGGATCGATAACACAGGCATCATCTCCCACACCAATGGCGCGGTCATGCTCGAGAACCACGCGCAAATAAACAATTTATCCGGCGGCATCTACGATATAACCGGCGGCGGCTTCGGTAGTATACAAATTGGCGGCACGTTCAACAACTCCGGCCTCTTCCGCATGTATGGCGACGCATTTAAGCTCTATGTTCCCATCGTCTTCAACAACGATGGCGGAACAGTGGAAGTTATGACCGGAGATATGATGCTGGAAGCCGGAGGCAAGAGCACGGGCGGAACGTTCGACATTGCCAACGATGCATCATTACTGTTGACTACCCCTAATACAACCTACTCCGGCAGCTTCACCTGCACCGGAACTGGAAGCGTATACCATGGAGACGGAATAATCCGCGCCGATTCCGGTAAGGTCACGTTCGATATGACAAATGCATTCTTATGGTATAGCGGCACGCTCACCGGCCAGGGTGGTTTCATAAACAAGGGTTTGATGATCATCGATCAGGATGTGACCAGAAACCTTGACAGAACCATCCTGGAAAACTCGGGCACGATCTGGCAGTCCAGCGGTAAGCTTCAACTCAACAACTCCAGCACACTAAGCAACCTCGAAGACGGCGTATATGAACTCCAATATAACTCGATAGAAGGCGATCCTCAGACTTGCAAATTCAATAACGCGGGCACTCTAAAGGCGATTGGAGATACGTCCGTATCCACTTCAATGAACAATACCGGCGAGATAGTGGTGGAAGATGGTCTGCTCGATCTTAAAGGTCCGGTGAAACAGATATCGAACGGCGCTCTTAATGGAGGAAAATGGACGCTCATTTCCAGCGGCTACGTGACTACGGCGCTGTCTATTCTTAATAGCGGTTGCATTACTGTTAATAACGCGGATGTGTCGTTGATTGGACCGACTGATTTCAGCGCCATCAACAGCCTCCAGTTAAACACAGGCAGGCTGCACATGGAAAACAATAGATTCATGGTTGGTGAGCAGTTCACCAATTCAGGGACGGTTGAGCTCAGCGACACCTGGTTCTATACCGGCAGCTTCATTAACACGGGCACGATCACGGGAAACGCGGAGATCGGTGGAAACTTTACCAACAACGGCGTGATCGATCCAGGCGGATTGATCAGGACGATAAAGGTGAACGGCGATTTTACACAGTCGGCTTCAGGAACGTTGAACGTGGAATTGGCAGGACCCTGCGCAGATAGCCACGATAGAATTTTCGCAGTAGGCAATGCCGTCATCGACGGCGTTTTGAACGTAACCCTCGGGAGAGGCTACAATCCCGTATTGGGGAATTACTTTAGAGTCATCGAAAGCTACACCGGAGTATCCGGCCGGTTCAGCAAGGTGAATTACCCCGAACTTCCGCAAGGCTTGCACTGGGAGATAAGTTATAACAAGTATGACGTGACTCTGCGCGTAGAAGGGTCGATCCCACCGGTCAACCTGCCGAAACTGGGGGATGCCAGATCACAAAATGACGGTGCATGGGTGACGGCAAACGGCATCGTTACGGCGGCGTTCGACGGCGAGTTTTACATAGAAGATATCGACAGAACCAGCGGTATCCGCGTAGTCACAGCAGATATACCACCAATTATGGGCAATCAGGTATCGGTTACCGGCAAGATCGATGCTATGCAGCCTAACTTGACCATCGTTAATGCTATGTGGACTCCGACCGGAGCTCCTGATCTTGCGCTCACTCCGCTGTTTATACCGCTAAGAGCGATAGGCGGGGGTAACTGCGGCCTGCAGAAAGGCATAACAAGCGCCACGGGGCTCAATAACATCGGCCTGCTGGTAAAAACAACCGGAAAGGTCACCTACTCCGGCGCCGGCTTGCTCTATATCGACGACGGCTCCGGCTTTAACGATGGCAATACTCTGGGCGCGGATAATACGACAATCCCCGGCGTTTTGGTGCTCCTGCCTTACGACATGTTAGTATTACTACCGGATGGCGATTATTTTGTATCGGTGACAGGCATATCGACAGCCATCATGAATACCTCCGGTGATCCGATCTGCCGTGCTTTGCGAGTCAGAACCCAAGCGGACGTGCAGGTTATAAAATAGACGAACCCATAGCAGGTGAGATATAACAAGAGAGCCCCGAATCCAACTCAGGAAGCGGGGCTCTCAACATAAGTCATCCTAATCAGATGCTAATTAGAAGACCTTGATCTGGCTAAGCGTGTCACCGATCTTGATGCACGGGACGCCATTGTCGCCACCAATGCCGATCAGCGCAAGACCCGTCGGGCCAGTAACACTGACGTGGCTGCCGATGGTAAGTCCATCCGGGGTCGCGTTCGTCATCCATGCCGGGCAGACTATCCTGACACCAACATTCGGCACGTCAACGCCGGCTTCGCTGTGGGTCGAGCCGTCCAGAAGGGCGGCGCCGTCATCCACGTAGAAGTAATCGAGCGAACCGTAACTCGTCGAAATGTAGGTCACATTCCCCGCGACTTTCGCGAAGAGACCGAGGTTGTTGACACCACCGCCATAGTAGGCGCCCTGCTGGTTGCCGTTGCCGGCCCACGGACCAACAACTGCGCTGGTGCGCAGGAAGATCGGAGCAAGCGGAGAACCACCCTGTGCGGTGCGCCAGAACTCGGTCGGCTGGATGTAGCGATCGCCCCAGGTCGTACCGGTAGTCCCATCCGTATTAGTATAGGACTCGGACTCGCTCTGGAGGGAACCGGAGAAGCTCACCACGTCACCAGGCTGATAACCAACAGCCCAGTCACCGGTCAGAGCAACCTTAACGCCAGCGGTCCTCTCCTTATTCTCAACATAAACAAACTCGACATTGCTGAGATAATCGTCGAACTGCTGTGTAACGATAAGATCGCTGTAGCCAACATTCGATCCGTCGCCGAGGTCCACCTGAGAGCCACCGAGGCTGAGTCCGGGAGCCGTCTGCATCGGAACGCCGAAGAATTTCAGTATATTTTCAGTGAGCTTGGAAGCGGTAATAGTGCCGCCCCAATCGCACTCGGCGGTTCGGAACCACCACAGAAGACCGGTATAGACCGAAACCGGCTCGCCATTCTGATAACCAATCACCAGACCGGCATCACTGGCGGGCGATGAGCCATCCGCAGCAACCCACTTTCCGGCTACGACCGCGCTGCCATCCGAGTACGGATTGACGGATTCAGCTATTGTGCCGTCGCCCGGCTGGAGAACACCAGCATCGGGAATCCCCGCAAAGATAACATCCGCACCAGGCGCTCCGGCGACAGGTTTCAGATAACGATAGCTGTTATCGTCGCCTACCCATCCGGTGTCATGCACACGATATATATCGGAAAGGATAAAATCAGGCAGAGTTGCCTGATTGGCATAGGCTGAAGAATCCCAATAACCGGCGAATATCCGTCCACCGCCGTATTTGACATAGTCCTTGATGCACTGCGCCTCATAGCTCGTCATCTCCCTGTTAGCCGGGAGGATGAAGAGAGAATGACCGGCGAGGTCATCGTTTTCTACATTGAGATGAGTCGAATCAGCATCCCAGATTGTCGTATAGCTGACCTTGCGAGCATCCAGGAAGCTCTTTGCCATGTTGAAGAGATCATCGTAACCATTGACTTCGACCGTATCGAGCTTGCTGATCTCGCTGTATGACAGCGCCACATTCAGCGACCTCTTGGCCGGAGCGGTGGAAACAGACGGAGCGATAGGACCAACAGGACCGGTCGCAGTCGACTCGCCGACCGCATTCACCGACGTTACCCAATAGTAGAAAGGTCCACCGGCGGTCTGCCCCTGAGCAGCGTCTTTCCACTTGTTGCAACCATCGGCAACCACCGAATAAGGCGCATCCGGTTTCGTTGTGGTGGTGCTACGATAGATATTATAGGAAGAAGCGCCAAGCTGATCGGCGCTGGTCGCGCCTCTCAGCGTGCCGGTAGACGGCGTCCACGACAGCTTGATCTGCCCATAGACATCATGAGCGGCAACAGGATTGACCGGAGCCGGAGGAGCTGTCTGGATCTGGCGATGGAACTTCGCCATACAGGGAATATTCTGAGACGGGTCGTCGGCTCTGGGTTCTTTAACCGTAAGCACGTAAATGTTGTGCTTATCATCAGCCGCCATCCAGGCGTTAGTGCTTCCTGACGGGGCATCCCACAGTTCCATTGGGGAATACGATGGAGAAGTCGAGCTCCAGTATAGGCTGCTAAGCCCTGAACCATAATTAGGCATCCACCATCCCATTCCAAAACCGTCGATGTAGGTTCCATTGGTCTTGAAACGCAGGACGCAGTTAGCGTGCGGACAGACAGCCGAGCCATTGAATGATACCGCGATATACTCGCTGTTATCAGAATCATAAGGATCAGCTGCATAGACTACTGAGGTCGGCAGCAGGCTGGGAACGATTCCGGTGTTGTCCTTGATAAACCCATCCGGGATCTGCAGAGTGAAAGTGGAATCGATTGAATAATCCGGCTTCACTTTCAGCATATACACGAAGTTCGATATTCCCTGGCCGCTGTTGCAGCTCAGCCAGTAGGAATTACCAGCGGCATCGACAGCCACGGAGTAAGGATTGGTAAGGCCGTGAAGATCACCATTACCGACATCGCCGACCAGCGTCCAGCCGCTGGCTTTGTATTCGAAGATTTCGCATCTGGACGGACCATTGAAAGTGGATTCGGCGACATATACTTTTGTGCCGACCTGACCGTAGTTACCGACTACCCAGAGGCCTCTGGGATTGGCGTTGGTCGTTATGGGAAGCGCGGTAAGTGTGCCGCCGGCGGGGTCGCCTACGACGATTGTCTTTCCGCTGTAATCAGCGCCCCATACTTTATCATCCGGAGTAACGAAGCAGTGATTGATCAGGTTGTTAAGAGGTGTGGTCGGGTAAGCCAGTGTGCCTACCTCGACATAGCTCGCAGCGGCAACGGCATCCGTAACGGGTTCTGGGCGAAGGATGCGAATCATCCTGTTGCCGGCGGTACCGTCGCAAACGTATAGATAGCCATAGTACTGGCTGTTCGGGTTGGAGTTTACGGCGAAGCCGCGATCGGTTTCAACTCCGGTATAGGTGATCTCGGCAGTGCGTTGATAGGTGCCGATTGTAGCGAATGCCGCAGCCAGCAAGCCCAGCAATAGCGCTGACACGAGTCCTAGCGTGAGCAGTACATAGCCTGCTCTTTTCATTCCTTTCTACCTCCTCTGATGAAGTATATAGTGTGGTTACATCATTCGCCCGTGGAGGGCGAGCGCGATAGATATCCGCATACGGCCGACGTAGGTGCAGTCAGCCGCATGCGGACAACTTGCCTTTCCAGCAGATTCCGGCCACTAGGAAAGGTTACCATCTGGGTTATACCATGCCAGCCTGTTTCCGTCAAGTCTTATCTGATATTTTTCGCCCATGTCATTCTCTGACGCCTCTATCATCAGTTACTGACGTTTATTGTGTTGTTATTCTCTTGTATCCGAATAAGGCAGACTTGGTATCTTTCACGGTAGGTGACAATTACAAGGCGGCACATATACCATACCGCATGCGATTAAGCCGGCAGGTTTGACTGATTCACAAGATCAGTTCACATATCATGTGGGGTATAGAGGGATGCAAGAGGTGAGGAATTCAAAATATTTTCTACTGCTACCGCGTAATAATGAGCCTCAGACCAATTTTTCCGCAAAAGAGCTCGCCGGGTCGATTCGGAATAGATCCGCATCAGATTCAAAGCCGCTCCTTCGCTTCCCATATTGAGTTCATAATCCCACGCATAATACCATTCCAATGAATTGGAGATATCCGGATACATCACAACCGCGGGAGGCTTTGGAGCCGGTAAAAGAACGATTCCATCGATATTCGGACGAAACACAGGACCACGATCGGTCATCGCATGCACGACTAAATATGCCAAGCAAGCGATAAACACAAATGCGAGCGCAACCACGATAAACCTCGACACGAGAGGAGAAAACTCACTGGGCCGGTAATAAACAGCCGCCGGTCTAGCGCACTGAACCAGCGCTGCGTCATATTGCCTTCTCGCATCGGGATTGCTTAAAACGCGGTAGGCCTCGATGATTTCGCGGGTGCGCTGCTCGGAGGTTCTATCCAGGGGATTTCGATCGGGGTGAACAGCCAGCATCCGGAAGCGATAGGCGCGCTTGAGCGCATCCTTCGTCACGAATCGGCTGACTCCTAAAAGCGAATAATAGTCCTGCTCCATACTCGCCCCCCAACCAATGCATCTATCTGCATTATAACCCAATCGGGGGAACATGAAATCAGAATTCGGGTTAAAAGCTGATAGCTGACAGCTATCTCCTTCACCCTAAACCACCGAGGCAGTTGCGATAACCAAATCCGCGTTCAATTCGGTGCAAGACAAAAGAAGTAAAACCCCAGGTGCTGAGCGTGGGGAGCAACAGGTAGAGGCAAAAAAGATAAAAAATTACCCCAATAA
>Ga0123519_10011299_pt1 | contig 13196 bp, 9 predicted proteins | sample YelNatPaOPRAMG02_FD_87396 | JGI IMG/M metagenome (GOLD analysis project Ga0123519, IMG submission 87396) | Hot spring microbial communities from Yellowstone National Park - Yellowstone National Park OP-RAMG-02 (version 2) | ecosystem: Environmental > Aquatic > Thermal springs > Hot (42-90C) ...
ATCGCCTTGCCGACCTTAGGCCGGCCCGCAACCCTTACTCTAATCGCCGGAATGTATCGGCTGGAAACGATGGAGAGGCTTTCCATCGCGGACGAGACGGGGACTCCAGTAGGGGACCACGTGGTACTGGGGACGATCGTGTTGAGAGAGAAGTAGACGAACCTCTGGTACCGCTTCTCCGAGGGGCACTGCCCAAGCAACAGGGCCACTCAGCTCGCACCTCCAGCACCGGCGGCACAGACATTGCTCCGACCAGACGCCCGGCCCGGGTGCCGGGAGCGGCGGAAGCGAGGAGAGGCCATGGAAGCCCCTCGGCCCTACCAGCGTCCGCAACACCAGCCTAGACAGACCGCGAAGGGGAGGATGCTATGACAGTGGAAGAGTTGCAGAAGCTGCTGGAAGAGTATATAGACGCTATGAACAACCACGACGTCGATCGTCTGATGCAGTGCTACACTGACGACGCGGTTCGCCACGATACCCTGACCGGCAAGCTGGAAGGCAAGGAGGAGCTGAAGGGATTCTACACCAGCCTGTTCACGGCCTTCCCCGACCTCGAATATAGCATCGAGAACGTTCTGGCCATTGAAGACATGATCGCCACCGAGGCAGTGATGGAGGGAACGCAAAAGGGGCTCTTCCCGCCCTTCGAGAGCTACGGCGTCAGCGGGAAGCACGTCGAGCTTGCGGGGGCCGTCTTCTATCAGCTAAAGGACGGCAAGATCTCCGAGGAACGCGTCTACACGGACTATGGCAGCCTCGTGCAACAGCTCGGCCTAACGCAGCAGATCTTCAAGAAGGCCGCGTAGCTACTCTAGAGGCAGGCGAAGCCAGAAGCGCCTCACCATGCTCATGGAGAGGCGCTTTCTTGCGCTGCGAGCTCTAGGTGCACTAGACCGCCGCTCTACGCCCCCAGCAGTAGGAATCCAGCCCATAAGATCCGCAGGGGGTTGGCACTTGCTGCCTTCGGTTCTGAGATTGCTTGCCGCCGGCCGAATCCTTTGAGTATACTTGGCTCAGGTCTTCTTCGCCGCCGGTGCCGACACCCGGCTCAACAAAATCGGAGGTGTAACCAACCTTTGCCAGAACAGCCCTCTGCTTCCGCCCAACGCACTTATCGCTACCTCGACCTGGTCATGGCGGCCTTCGTGGCGGTGCTGCTCATATCCAACGTCGCCTCCACCAAGATCTTGCTCTTGGGGCCATTCACTTTCGATGGGGGCACAGTACTCTTTCCGCTGGCCTACATCTTCGGCGATGTGCTCACCGAGGTTTACGGCTATGCGCGCTCGCGGCGCGTCATCTGGACAGGCTTCTTCTGGCTAGCCCTGGCGGCCGTGGTATTCAGCCTGGTAGATTGGCTGCCGCCGGCGCCAGATTGGGGGATGCAGGACAGCTTCCACGCCATTCTGGGCCAGACGCCGCGCATCGTGGCTGGCAGTCTGTTGGCTTACTTCGCCGGCGAATTCACCAATAGCTTCGTGTTGGCCAAGCTTAAGCTCGCCACCCGAGGCCGTTGGCTGTGGTCCCGCACCATCGGCTCAACTCTTGCCGGCGAGGCGGTAGATACCGCCATTTTCCTGGCTGTTGCCTTCCTAGGCGTGCTGCCGGCACCGCTGCTGGCAGTCGTCTTCGTCTCGAACTACGTCTTCAAGGTGGGCGTAGAGGTCTGCTTCACGCCGATAACCTACTGGGTAGTGGCAACGCTCAAGCGCCTCGAACGCGAGGACTACTACGACTGGAAGACGAACTTCAACCCGTTTGCGTTGGCGGCCCGGTGATGATCGGCGGACTGAAGCCACGCCGCCAATCCTGGCCGCCGAGGATTCCACATTAGGGATTGACGCGGAGACTTCGGTCCCACGAAACTGTCCTATTACTCAGCCTGTGCCTGGAGGAAATCATGACGCAGCAGATCGTCCAGGTGGACGCTTTTACCGACCAACCCTTCCTCGGCAACCCGGCGGCGGTGTGCGTGCTGGCGGAGGCGCGAGACGATGATTGGATGCAGAACGTCGCTCGCGAGATGAACCTGTCAGAGACGGCCTTCCTGCGCCGAGAGAACAGCGGCTTCTCCCTGCGCTGGTTCACCCCCAGCACCGAGGTGCGCCTTTGCGGCCACGCTACGCTGGCCAGCGCTCACGTCCTGTGGGAAGAGGGCTACTTGCAGGAAGACGAGGAGGCGCGTTTCCATACCCTCAGCGGCCTCCTCACCGCCCGCCGTGTGGGCAATTGGATCCATATGGACTTCCCGGCCGAGCCGACGCAGCCGGAACCAGCACCCTCGGACCTAGAGCGCCTTCTGGGCGTGCCCGTGCTCTCTTTCGGCCGCAGCGCCCGCCTGGGCTATGCCCTGGCTGAGATCGGGTCCGAGAGAGAGGTCCGCCGCCTGCAGCCCGACTTCGCCCGCCTGAGAGCGCTCCCCGATATCAAAGGGCTGATCGTGACTGCCCGTGCCAGCACACCGGGCTTCGACTTCGTCTCTCGCTTCTTCGCTCCCACCCTCGGCGTGGACGAGGATCCCGTCACTGGCTCCGCCCATTGCTGCCTCGGCCCCTATTGGAGCGAGCGTCTGCACAAGCTTGATTTCCAGGCCTGTCAGGCCTCAGCTCGCGGCGGCATCGTGCAGGTGCTGGTAGAAAGAGACCGCGTGATCCTGGGTGGGCAAGCCGTAACAGTCATGCGCGGGGAGTTCCTCTACTAACCGGCCCGTCATTGCCTATTTCCATCATCTGACAACTCGTCCCAGGTCTTGCAGCTTACAATTCACAACAGTACATGAAGAAGCCAACTGCCCCCTTGACTGGGCGAGAAGGGGGGCGTATACTTTTTCCTACACGAAGCATTCTGGTAACCAGAAAAATACGCTCCAGGATGATGTTTTCTCTCGAGGCAACCACTGGGCAGGTGATGATATGGATGATGAGCGGCAACGGTTGGTTGACCATATCATAGAAGTGAGCCGCCAGTTTCGCCATCTCTCTCTTCAGTTCGGTGCTGACCGCCACTGGGCCGAGATCGAGCTCACAATGCCCCAGCTGAAGGTTCTCTTCGTGGTGGTGAAGACAAACGGCGTAACGATGTCTCACCTTGCCCGCACGCTGGGAATGACTATGTCTACGGCCACAGGAATAGCCGATCGTCTGATAGCCCAGGGATTAGCACAGCGCGAGAACGACGCCGAAGACCGGCGCCTAGTGTGGCTGTTGCCAACCCAGAATGGCTATGCTCTGGTCGACAGATTGGCTCAGGCCAGCCTGGCGCACCTCAACCTCATCGCCCAGCGCCTTAGCCGAGAGGAACTGTCCCTGGTAGCGCAAGCGCTGGATGTGGTCTATCGGGCCGCGCTCGAACTCGTGAGCGAGAAACCGGCAGCCGGGGTGAACCCCCACAAAGAGACCGCCCACGCGCGAGCGTGAAAACGGCAAGAAGAGGTGTTCCGGTGGTTCGTTCTCTTGCAGGGCTCTTCGCGAGCTCGTTGTTAGCCTTCTCTTTGGTCGGGTGCAGCCAGATTGGCTTCGGCGCCGCGTCTCCTGGACCAACTCAGCCGAGCGCCATCGCCGCTGCCACCCCCACAGCGGTCGTCAGCAAAGACAACGCTGCCAACGTCTTGACCTACTCTGGCAACGTTCAGGCTAAACGACAGGTCAACGTCGTCCCCAAGGTGGCAGGGCGAGTGACAAAGCTGAACGTAGACATCGGCAGCAAGGTGAAGGCTGGGGACGTGATCGCCGAGCTGGACACGGACATGCTAGATGCGCAGCTGGCGCAGGCGCAGGCGGGACTGGCGCTAGCGCTTGCCAAGCAAGCCGCGATCGAGGAAGGACCGCGCCAGGAAAACATCGCTATGGCGGAGGCCAATCTCAAGGCAGCCGAGGAGAGGCTGGCAGCGCTCAAAGAGGGCGGGCGCGCCGAGCAAGTGGCAGCCGCGCAGGCTAACCTTCAGGCTGCCGAAGCGAAGCTGAAAGATGCCCAGGCCGGCGCTTCGCCGGAGCAGATCGCTATCGCCGAAGCGGCCGTCAGGCTCGCCAAGAATCAGCTCTATGCCGCCCAGGCCCAGGCTGATGCTAACCTGACCAGCAAAGCCCGCGCCAGCGGAATGCTGAACTACGACCAGCAATTGAAGGAAGCCTCTGTTGCCCCCGCTGCCGATCAGGTCAAGGTAGCGGAAGCGCAGCTAGCGTCCCTGAAGGCCCCCCCGAGAGCCGACCAGATCAGCCAGCTCCAGGCCGCCGTCGATGCTGCTCGTCAGCAACTGGCGCTGGCCCAGAGCCCCTACTCCTCCCACGACTTGGCGCAGGCGGAAGCCGCCGCCCAGGCAGCCAAAGATCAGCTGGCACTGGCGAAGAACCCCTACACCGAAAACGATCGCAAAGCCGCTAAAGCAGCCGTCGATCAGGCGCAAGCCGCCGTGGACCTGATCAAGCTTCAGATCAAAGAAGCGACGATAGTCGCCCCCTTCGACGGCGAGGTTTCGCAGCGAATGGTAGCGGTGGGATCTATGGTCGGCACCAGCAGCCCCATCGTCGCCATCGTCTCCTCGGGCACCGAAGTAACCATCAACATCGAGGAAGCCAACCTCGGAAAAGTGAAGGTCGGTCAGAAGGCCACTATCACCGTGGCCGCCTATCCAGGCGTCGAGTTCCCAGCTACTGTGACGAGTATCGCTCCCACCGTAGATGTGCGCAGCCGCACCGCTCTGGCCCGCCTCACCCCAGAGGACAAAGAGGGTAAGCTGCGAGACGGCATGTTCGCCCAAGTACGCCTCGTGGTGGCGCCGTGAGCGAAATGGAGCACACGCCGGGGACACCCGCTTCGGGAGAGAAAAGGACCCTGGGCCACGGGATGTGGCTCTCCGACCTCTCCATCCACCAGCCGGTCTTCATGACTATGGTCGTTTTGGCCATCATCGTGGTAGGTGCCATTTGCTACTCTCGTATGGGAGTAGACCTCCTGCCCAACATGTCTTTCCCTCTGGCCGTGGTACAGACGACTTATCCCGGCGCTAGACCGGAAGAGGTCGAGCGCTCGGTGACCAAGCCTATCGAGGATGCGGTCATCTCGATCAGCGGCGTAGACACCGTTAGCTCGGTCTCGATGGACAGCGTTTCTCTCGTCCTCGTTATGTTCAATATGGACAAGAACGACCGAGAGGCGGTGGACGACGTCCGAGCGCGCGTCAATCTGATCCGCAACACCTTGCCCTCGGACGTGCAGGAGCCGGTGATCTTGCGCTATGACCCCACAGCGCTGCCGGTGCTCTCCTTTGCCATTGCCGACCGCACCGGCAGACTGTCAGCGGCCGAACTGAGAGCCATCGCCGACGATCGCATCAAGCCGCGGCTGGAGCAAGTAGCTGGCGCCGCTGGTGTGACAGTTACTGGGGGAGTGGTCCGCGAGGTGCACGTGGACCTCCAGGCCGGCAAGCTCGAAGCTCTGGGGGTCGCCCCTCAGCAGATCATTCAGGCAATCACCAGCGAAAGCCTGGACGTGCCCGCCGGACGGGTGGCCGATGGCCAGAAAGAGAACCTGGTGCGCATGTCTGGTCGGGTGCAAAGCCTGGCCGAACTTAGCCAGATTCCGGTTCTCACCAAGGCGAATGGCGTGTCGGTCAGGATCAGCGACGTAGCGAAGGTCTCGGAAGGGCAAGCTGACATCAGGATGCTGTCGCGCCTGGACGGCAAGGACAGCGTAGTGGCTCAGGTACAGAAGCAATCGGGCGCCAACACCGTTCAGGTGGCAGACAGCATCAAGCGTGAGCTAGCTCGCTTGCAGCAGGAGTATCCAGACCTCGACTTCGCCATTGCCTACGATAGCTCCCTCTTCACCCGCCGGGCGGTCGACGATGTCCAGTCCTCATTGCTCATGGGCGCCCTATTGGCCGCCCTGGTAGTTCTGCTATTCTTCCGCGACCTGAGAAACACGCTGGTTACGATAGCCGGGTTGCCAGTGGTGGTGCTGGGCACCTTCGCCGTGTTGTACATTCTGGGCGTCACCCTGAACATGATCAGCCTTATGGCTCTCTCGCTCTCGGTGGGTATGCTCATCGACGACGCCATCGTAGTGCGGGAGAACATCTTCCGCCACATGGAGCGAGGCGAGGAGCCGAAGGTGGCCGCCAGCCGAGGCACGGGGGAAATAGCACTGGCCGTCCTTGCCGTTACCTCGACCATCGTCGCCGTCTTCCTTCCCATTGCCTTCGTCGGCGGCATCGCTGGCAAGTTCATGCGCGATTTCGGCCTGACGGTGGCCGTCGCCGTTCTCGTCTCGCTGCTCGAGGCCTTCACTCTGGCCCCACTGCTTTCCGCCTACTTCTTCCGCCGGATCGATCCGGAGCGCAGCGCACGAGGCCGGCTGGGCCTGTTTGCCCGCTTCTTCGAGGGCCTGAACCGAGGCTACCGTAGGGCGTTGGCCTGGGCCCTGGGCCATCGCCTGCTGGTAGTGCTGGCCGGCGTTCTTGTCTTCGCCGCTAGCCTGGGCGTCGTCCCCTTCATGGTGCTCTCCTTTGTTCCCGATACCGACCAGGGTCAGTTCGCCATCGGCATCGAGCTTCCGCCGGGAACCCTTCTGGTCGAGACCGATCGAGCGGCGCAAGTGGTGGAGAGGCTGCTTCAGGCTCAGCCAGAGGTGGAGCACGTCTTTACTATGGTGGGCACTTCCGATGGAGCGTCCGAAAAAGCGACGGTCAATGTGAAACTCCGCCGCCTGGGCCAGACGAATGCTTTCATCGAGCGCCTGCGGCCATCGCTGCAGCAGGCACTGGGAGGGGCGAGATTCACCATCAATCGCCAATCCAGCAGCGCCAACATCGGTGCCACCTCGGCGGCCGCCGGAAGTATGAGCAGCGCACCCATTCAGTTCGTGGTGCAGGGCGAAGACCTGGCAGCACTGGACCAGGTCTCGGCCGAGCTGGTATCACGCCTGCAGGCGATTCCGGGAGCGATCGACGTCGATCGTTCGGCCAAGCCCGGCAAGCCGAGCAAGGCCATCGTTCTAGATCGGGCACGCGCCACCGACCTGGGCGTTACCGCTGCCCAGGCTGGCTCCACTATGCGCACCCTCATCAACGGCGCTACCGCCGGCACCTATCGGGCAGGCGACAAGGATCTCGATATCGTCGTCCGCCTGGATGCTGCGGACCGCGCCGACCCGTCAAGCTTGCTACGACTGCCCTTGGTAAGCAATCGAGGGAACCTAATCCCCCTTTCTCAGGTAGCTGTTGTCCAAGCCTCCACCGAGCCCAGCCAGATCAACCGCGAGAACCGGCAGAGACAGGTCACGGTAGTAACCAACTACCTGGGGCGCAATATGGGAGCAGTACAGGCGGATGCCAAAGCGGTGGCGGCATCTATGGCGCTGCCACCTGGGGTGAGCATCAAGCCGAGCGGGATGCAGCGCTATCAGGACGAGATGTTCGCTTCCCTAGGACTAGCCTTTGGGCTGTCGGCGCTCTTCGTGTACATGATCCTGGCTTCGCAGTTCGGCAGCTTCGTCCATCCCTTTACCATCATGTTGGCCCTGCCTTTCTCGATAGTGGGAGCACTGCTGTCGATCTTCGCCTTCCACTTCGACTTCGATATGCTGGCCATGATCGGGCTGATTCTGCTAATGGGGCTGGTTACGAAGAACTCGATCTTGCTCGTGGACTTCACCAACCGGCTGCGACGGCAGGGGCTCAATGTGCGGGAGGCTATCATGGAGGCGGGGCCGATTCGGTTGCGGCCCATTCTGATGACGACACTGGCTACCATCTTCGGTATGCTCCCGATTGCCACTGGCTTCGGCGCTGGGGCAGAGATGCGGCAGCCCATGGGAGTGGCCGTCATCGGGGGGCTAGTGACCTCGACATTGCTGACGCTGCTGGTGGTGCCCGTCGTCTACTCGTTGATCGCCGATCTGAGTCGACGGATGATAGGCGAAACCCAGGACACCGGGGTGGCGATGGAGGCGATGGCCGACGAGGAGGGAAGGCCGCTGCCCGCTGTTTGATACGGACACCGAGCGCTGATGTATTACCTAGCTTTTCATTATTGCCTTTCCAGTTCGAGCATGCTATTATTCGAGGTAACCCCAATATCGCAGAGGCGGTGAAGGGGAGCAGTAGCTGCGTGTTTCGGGCCTTCAGAGAGCCGCGTGGCGGGTGCGAGCGCGGTAGCCACGGCGCAGCGAACTCGCCCCGGAGCTGACAGGGCGAAAGCAGAGTGAACGAGAGAGTCTGTAAGACCCCAAACGGACAGGAGAGTGGGTTCGCAGAGGGTGATTGCCCTCTGCGGGCGATCGTACTTGGCGCTCGCTAGCCGAGCGTTAAGCACCCTGCCCAAGTCCGGATGAGGGAGCAGACCTCAGGCTGAGCAACTAGCCCTGTCCGAGCGGCGCCCGTTAGCGCGCCTCGAGTGGACCTTTGCTCAAGCGACGAGGGTGGCATCGCGGGATAATGACGTCCCGTCCCTTTCCGGACGGGACGTTCTTTGTAGCGAAGCCGGTCGCCGCCTGAGCAGAGTCAAATAGGGTGGTACCGCGGGTTACAAGCTCTCGTCCCTGGCAGGGAGAGAGCTTTTTTCATTTGCCACGTTGGCTCAACCTGACGAGGAAAGACGGGAGGTTATCAGATGAGAAGCGACGCAGCAAAGCGAGGGCTGGAAAGGGCTCCCCATCGCGCCCTGTACTATGCCCTGGGACGCACGCAGGCGGAGTTGGAGAAACCGCTGGTAGGCATCATCAATTCCTTCAGCGAGATCATCCCTGGCCATATGCATCTCGATGCCGTGGCTGAAGCCGTCAAGGCTGGCGTATACAGCGCTGGGGGAACGCCTTTCGAGGTCAACACCCTCGCCGTTTGCGACGGCGTCGCCCAGGGGCACATCGGGATGAAGTACTCGCTAGCCAGCCGCGAGCTGATCGCCGATTCGGTCGAAGTACTGGCGCAAGCCCACGCCTTCGACGCCCTGGTCTTCATCACTAACTGCGACAAGATAATCCCCGGCATGATCATGGGCGCCCTGCGCGTGAACATCCCCTCCATCTTCATCAGCGGCGGGCCGATGCTGGCAGGCCGGCGTATGTCAGCTGACAGCAAGACGGTAGAGCGATTCGACTTGAGCGACATTTTCGAGTACGTGGGCAAGGCGGCCGCCGGCACGATGACGATGGAAGAGCTGGCCGAGATCGAGGAGACCTCGTGCCCAGGCTGTGGTTCCTGCGCCGGCATGTTCACCGCTAACACGATGAACTGCTTGACAGAGGCCCTGGGTCTGGGTCTGCCCGGCCACGGTACTCGCCCCGCCGTCTCGGCCGCCCGCATGCGCCTGGCTAAAGCCGCGGGTGTGCAGGTGATGGAACTTTTCCGCCGCGACCTCAAGCCGCGCGATATCGTCACCGCCGCCGCCATTCGCAACACCATGACCACCGATATGGCTATGGGCGGCTCCACCAACTCGGTGCTGCACTTCCTGGCCATCGCCCACGAGGCGGGCGTCAAGCTGGACCTCCACGACCTCAACGAGATCGCCGCTTCCACCCCGCACCTAGCCAAACTTAGTCCAGCCGGCATACACTTCATCGAGGATTTCGACCTAGCTGGCGGCGTGCAGGCCCTTATGAAAGAGATCTCAGACAAGCTGGACCTGTCAGTAATGACCGTCACTGGCAAGACGTTGGGGGAGAACTTGGAGCAAGCCCATGTGCGCAACCGCGAGGTGATCCGCACCCGCGAGAACGCCTACTCCCAGCGCGGCGGCCTGACCGTCCTCTTCGGTAACCTGGCCCCCGACGGCGCCGTGGTCAAGAGCGCCGGGGTGCTGCCACAGATGATGGTGCACACCGGCCCAGCGCGCGTCTTCGACAGCGAGGAAGAGGCCAACGAGGCCATCATGAGGGGCGACATCAAGGCTGGCGATGTAGTTGTCATCCGCTACGAAGGCCCCAAAGGAGGCCCAGGCATGCGCGAGATGCTCACCGCGACTTCGATGCTGGCGGGGATGGGGCTCGACGACAAAGTGGCTCTCATCACCGATGGACGCTTCTCTGGTGCCACCCGTGGCTCCTCCATTGGCCATATCTCGCCCGAGGCAGCTGAGGGCGGTCCCATCGCCGCCGTACGGGAAGGAGATATCATCTCGATAGACATACCCAACCGCAAGTTGGAGATGAAGCTGAGTGCGGACGAGATCGGCCGCCGTTTGGCCGCCCTGCCCGCCTTCCAGCCCAAGGTCAACAGTGGCTACCTGAGGCGCTACGCGCAGCTAGTTACGTCTGCCAGCACTGGCGCAGTTCTGAAGGGAGATTAGCGAAATGGCCATCCGCACTAGTCCTAATGGAGGTACGTCCACGGCGGCTCCAGCCGCCCGTATCACTGGCTCGCGCATTCTCTGCGAGAGCCTCCTACGCGAGGGCGTGGAGGTGATCTTCGGGTTTCCCGGTGGCGTGCTGCTGCCTCTCTACGACGTGCTACCGGAATACCCGATACGGCACATCTTGGTACGTCACGAGCAGGGAGCGGCCCACGCGGCCGACGGCTACGCCAGAGCGACGGGCAAAGTGGGCGTTTGCCTGGCTACCTCGGGTCCAGGGGCAACCAATCTTGTCACCGGCATCGCCACCGCCCACCTGGATTCCTCGCCAGTCGTGGCACTGACGGGCCAGGTCTCCACTCCCTACATCGGCAAGGACAGCTTCCAGGAGACCGACATCACCGGCATCACCCTTCCCATTACTAAACATAACTATCTGGTGGAGACCCTCGAAGAGTTGCCGGAAGTTATCGCCGAGGCCTTTTACATCGCCAGAACCGGGCGTCCAGGGCCGGTACTAGTCGATCTTCCCAAAGACGTGCTGATGGACGAGGGGACTTTCACATACCCGGAGTCGATCAAGATCCGCGGTTACAAGCCCACTCTACACGGCAACGTGCGCCAGATTCGGCAGGCGGCCGAGCTTATCAATCAAGCCGAGCGGCCGCTCATCATCGCCGGTCACGGCGTGATCATCTCGCAGGCCTATAGCGAACTGCGTGAGCTGGCGGAGAAGGCCGAGATTCCCGTTATCACTACCCTGCTCGGCATCAGCAGCTTCCCCGAATCGCACGACCTCAGCTTCGGCATGATCGGCATGCATGGCATGGCCTACGCGAACATGGCCGTGCAGGCAGCCGATCTCATCATCGCCACTGGCATGCGCTATGACGACCGCGCTACCGGGAAAGTGGCCACTTTCGCTCCGCACGCTCGCATTATCCACATCGACATCGACCCAGCCGAGATCGGCAAGAATGTGCGCGTGGACGTGCCCATTGTGGGCGACGTGCGCAACGTGCTCACGGCCCTCAACAAGCACGTGGAAAACGCCCGACATCGGGAGTGGCTGGAACAGCTTCGCACGTGGCGCCTCCAGCGCCCCACCACTCAGATTCGCGAGACCGAGCAATTGCTGCCGCAATACGTCGTCCGGCAGCTCTACGAGGTCACACGGGGAGACGCTATCATCGTTGCTGATGTGGGGCAGAACCAAATGTGGGCCGCTCAGCACTTCTGGTACGATAAGCCCAACAGCTACCTCACCTCGGGCGGCCTGGGCACAATGGGCTTCAGCCTACCAGCGGCCATCGGCGTCAAGGTGGGAAGGCCAGAGGAGAACGTCTGGGTGGTCTGCGGCGACGGCGGCTTCCAGATGAACATGCAAGAGTTAGGAACGATCGCACAAGAGCAGCTGCCGGTCAAGATCGCTATTCTCGACAATGGCTACCTAGGGATGATTCGGCAGTGGCAAGACGTCTTCTATGGCCAGCGCTTCCACCATTCCCACCTGTTAGGACCTGACTTCGTCAAGCTGGCCGAAGCCTATGGCATCCTGGGGCTTCGAGTGAAGGAAAAGGCGGAGGCCCGGCCGGCCATCGAGCGGGCGATGGCCCACCAGGGGCCGGTGCTCATCGATTTCGTCGTTGAGCCTTCGGAGAACGTCTTCCCGATGGTACCGCAGGGAAGCTCACTCTCCGAGATGCTCCATGAGCCAATAGACTGAGGGGGGTTAGCGGGATGAAGACGAAGCACGTTCTCGTGGCGCTGATGGAAGACCGCAAAGGCGTCCTCAATCGGGTAGCCAGCCTGCTGCGGCGGCGCGGCTTCAACATCGAGAGCCTCAGCGTCGGTCACACCGACCTGCCTCAGATCTCGCGTATGACTATCGTCGTGAACGGCGATGATAGCGTCGTCGAGCAGGTAGCCAAGCAGCTTTATAAAGTAATCGATATCCTCAAAGTGAGCGATGTCACTCACGAGCAGGCCGTCGAGCGTGAGCTAGCCCTGATCAAAGTAGCTGCCAACGCTCAGACTCGATCCGAGATCATGCAGATCGTAGATATTTACCGGGCCAAGATCGTGGATGTAGCGGCCGACTCGCTGATGGTCGAGGCCACCGGCACCGAGGATAAGATCGACTCTATGATCAACCTGCTCCGTGGGTTCGGGATCAAGGAGCTGGCCCGTACCGGTATCGTGGCCATGGTAAGGGGCGCGGCTGGCGTTACACGCCTGGCTGGCCTAGAGGAAACCACAGTCGAAGCACGTGATGGCCGCACGCGCGCCAATCTCCACCGGCTGGCGAAGCAGGTGGCAGTCGAATAGTGATGAGAGAAGAGTAATGAGTAGGGGACAAGGGGCTTATGTCCCCTCTCCCCTGAGGGGAGAGGGTTAGGGTGAGGGGCAGCTCTCCCTTCGCCGGGATGTTGCCCATCCGCCGCTCAACCCTCACCTTAGCCCTCTCCCTTACAGGGAGAGGGAGGATAGACCCACTAATTGATGGAGGAAAAGAGTGGCTCGCATCTACTATGACGCTGATGCTGATCTGGGATTACTGAAGGGCAAGAAGATCGCTGTCATCGGCTACGGCAGCCAGGGACACGCCCATTCTCTGGGCTTGCACGATAGCGGGCTGGACGTAGTCGTGGGGCTTTACAAGGGCAGCAAATCCTGGGAGAAGGCCCAGGCAGATGGGCTTGCGGTGGCCACGGTGGGCGAGGCAGCCGCTATGGCTGACATGATCATGCTTCTGGTGCCAGACCAGGTGCAGCGCCAGGTCTACCTGGAGTCGATCGAGCCCAACCTGAAGCCAGGCAAGACGCTTATGTTCGCCCACGGCTTCAACATCCATTTCAACCAGATCGTCCCCCCCAGCTTCGTGGACGTTTCGATGGTCGCCCCCAA
>Ga0123519_10011302_pt1 | contig 13194 bp, 11 predicted proteins | sample YelNatPaOPRAMG02_FD_87396 | JGI IMG/M metagenome (GOLD analysis project Ga0123519, IMG submission 87396) | Hot spring microbial communities from Yellowstone National Park - Yellowstone National Park OP-RAMG-02 (version 2) | ecosystem: Environmental > Aquatic > Thermal springs > Hot (42-90C) ...
CATAGAATCGCAATTTGGCGAGGAAGCGAAAGAAGACATTATAACAAGGATGATTAAGAAAAGGATGATGCTGAAGAGCATTTTCTGAGTGATTTCTAGCATTTTTATCGACCGCCTTGATAATAAAATAAGAAAGGTGATTTATAAAAGTATCGTTCAATCAACTTGAGCCTGTCAAGATAGACTATATCGCTAACATAAATAGTGGAAAATTTGCAGCTCTCCTGTGCAAATTTACCTTGAGAACGAAAGTCATTGCGACATTACTTTATTTCTTAGGACTATCATACAGAGATCTTTCGCGCCTTCTCGGGATGTCGCATAAAGTGGCGAGACTTTGGTTCCGGCGTTAAAGAATGTCTTTCTAGCGTCGGCGAGAAAGAGACGTCGCCACATTGAAGTGGATGAAAAATGGGCCAAGGCGCCCAAATCTTCGTTTGGGCAGCAATAATATCTTTCGTTCGTGGGATGGTGTCGATAGCTTTGTTGCTGTGTATATGGGATTTTATAACCTATGGAGGTGTTAATTTGACAGACTCGCCCCGCCGCAGGCTTGCTTTCGAGTTAAAATTCTTACGATTTTCAAAATAAAGTTATCGCTTCCTGTTTTTCACATTTAATTGAAATTGGTATGAGAGTTGTGCAACAAAGTAAAAATTTTCAAATGTTTAAATAGTTTTGGATGATATTATAAAACATGGTAACAAAAAGTGATCGTTTTGAGAAGAATAAAGAATGTTTCTTAGACGAATCTATAAAGGTAAAAGGCAGTTGTCGGTGGCATATGTAAAATTGGAGTTTTAGGAGGCATTGGGCCAGAAGCCACAGGAGAGTTTTACAAAAAATTAATACGTAGATTACAAGAAAAAGGATTAATTAAAAGCAATAGGGATTTTCCTCAAATTGTTATAAATAGCATTCCGGCCCCCGAACTCATTTATGATAAAATATCTGATGAAGACTTACAACCTTACATAGACGGATTAAAAGAATTAGACAAATTTGGCGCCGATTTTATAGTAATGGTCTGCAATACAATTCATCTTTACTATGATAAATTGCAGAAAGAAATCAGCACGCCAATTCTTAATTTAAGAGAGGAGTTAAAAGAATATCTAATACAGAAAGGAATAAAAACTGCTCTCATAATAGGGTCACCAAATACAATAAAACAGGGATTGTATAGATTCAAAAATATCAAATTTTTCGAACCAAATGAAAAGGAAATGAAAATATTAACAAATGCTATTTTTAACTTCAATAAAGGAGTCGAAAAACAAAAGCAGATTCAAAGAGTGAGAAATATTTGTGAGAAATATCTTAGTAAGGGAGCTGAAACTATAATTTTGGGCTGCACAGAATTTGCAATAATGCTCGGAGATGAAAATCTTCCTAAAATAAATACAATAGATGTTTTAGTGGAGGCAACCATCCGAAAAATTTCGTTCAAGTAATATATCGCCTAGAAGGGATAATAGGCGCATTTAAAAGATTTTTACTGAAGTTGCCTATTCAAAACTTAATAAAAACATAAAAACCGAATTTTTAATTAAAGCAATGTTATGGAATTATATGATTTTGTGATAAAAAGAGATTGTCAAAAACGGTGCAAGGGCGGAAGCCTCTTTAAATTTTTAGTTGGGAGACATCACCTCGCCCCGCCGCGGCGGGGCACAGAAATCTTTAAAAATCTCGGGGTGGATGTATTTTTATGCACATAAAGATAGCGATTCTCGCGAACGCGATCATACTCGTAGTGCTCGGCATCCTCCTTGTTGTTCAAAATATAATTTATCCTGATCTAAGCGTTTATGGTTTAACATTCCTTGGAATCGGCATCGTGCTCCCATTATTCCTGACAAGGCCAGTTGAAGTGACACAAAAGAGGAAGTTCACTAAAAATGACTCAAAAAGAGTTAAAAAAGTGCATCGAGGCAAATCTTTATAAATTTTGTGAAAACATAAATTTGAGAGAAAAATAAGGCAAAAAGTAGGAAAAAGAGGGGTAAAAGGCGCCCTTAAAAGATACAAATTCAAATTAAACCTATAAATCCCGTAAACCAAATTCCATAAACAAATCCCATAACCCTGCCTCGCGAGGTGTCATGTTGACAAACGAAAATAAAATAAATAAAGAAATTCTCAACCATTATCTTGTCCCTAAGCATATTATACTTTCTGAGCAGGAAAAGAAGGAACTCCTCGATAAATTTGATATCGTTCCGGAACAACTTCCAAAAATTTCTGTGAATGACCCTGTTGTAAAGGTCATCGGCGCGCAGGCAGGAGATATTTTGAAAATTGTTAGAAAAAGTCCAACAGCAGGCGAAGCTGTTTATTATAGGCTCGTCGTAGAAAAGGTTGGGTGAAATTATGATCAAGACACTAATAAAATCATTCGCTGAGGATGTAGGCTTCGTGAGATTCCAAATCGAAAGTTATAATGATTTCATAGAGAACAGAATTCAAAAAATCTTCGATGAAATAAAAGAAATAAAACCAGAAGTGCCGGAGATAGGCGAGCTTATTCTTCGCTTCGGAAAAGTCAGCATAGGCGAGCCACAGATTTGCGAAGCAGACGGCGCAATCAGAAAGATACTCCCTTATGAAGCAAGATTAAGAGAACTGACATACAGCGCGCCTGTTTTCATAGAAGTAAAGCCGATTGTTAACGGCGTTGAACAAAACACAATAAACGTTCACATCTTTGACGTTCCTGTTATGATCAAATCGAAGATATGCCCTCTCTCGAACATGACGCGAGCAGAGTTGGAACAAGTCAACGAGGACCCGGATGACCCTGGTGGATATTTCATAATAAACGGTGTTGAGCGCGCGTTCGTGTTAATAGAAGAGGTTGCACCAAATCAGATGATCGTAGAAAAACAAAACGTTGGAAATTTCACTGAACTTTTGAGGTTAAGCTCTGAAGCAAACGGCTATACGCAGCGTCACACAATCGAAAGAAAAAATGACGGCACGATTGTAATAACATACGGCGGCTTAAAGAGACTTCCGATAGTCGTGTTGTTCAAAGCGCTCGGTGTCGAAGACAAGGAAATTGTTGACATGCTCGGCAACGATGAGCGCGTGCTCCAGGATTTCTATTCTAATTTTTACACCTCTGATGTTGCTGACCAGAAGAGCGCCTACGAGTTCATAGCGAACGCGCTTAAGATACCTAAGGAATACATGAAGACGCGCATCGATATGCTGCTCGACAATTATCTTTTGCCCCACGTCGGGCAAACAACAAAGGATAGGGTTGAAAAAGCAAAGTATCTTGCTTATGCAGTTCAGAAGATCATAAAATGTGGACTTGGAATTATACCAGAAGATGATATTGACCATTACAGAAACAAAAGAATAAGGCTTGCAGGCGACTTGCTCGAAACTCTCTATCGCTCAATCATCATGGGACGCTATGGTTTGGTCCCGAGGATTAAATATAGATATCAACAGATGGTCAAGAGAGGAAAACTTCCTCCGCTCCAGACGATCGTTGAAAGCGCTGTTGTAACAGCACAAGTTGTTTCTGCTATGGGCACTGGCACTTGGCCACAGGGCCGCACGGGCGTTTCGCAGAGGCTCGAAAGGAAGAATTATATCGAGACATTCTCATATTTGCGCCGCGTCCTGTCTCCATTATCATCAACTCAAGAACACTTCGAGGCGCGTGAGCTTCACCCGACGCACTTTGGAAGGTTCTGCCCAGCAGAAACACCAGAGGGCGCGGAAATCGGTCTGCGAAAACACTTGGCGCTATTCGCGGAAATAACAAAGGACATACCAAAAGCTGATGAAAGAAAGGTCCTTAACTTTTTGAAAGATTTTATCAAGGAAAAAAGTGAAAGTTCTGCTGCGTTGTTTTACAACGGAAAACTGATGGGATACGTGGAGAACCCTGAGATGTTCTGCGCTAAGATTAAGAGCGCTAGAAGGTCAGGAGAGCTTAGCAAAGATGTAAACGTTGGATTCAGGTCGAAAGAAAAGGAAGTGCACGTTTTAACATGCGCTGGAAGAGTGCGAAGGCCGCTCATCGTAATTGAAAATAAATTCTCGAAACTTACGAAGGCGCACATTGAGGCGCTGAACGAAGGTAAGATTAAATGGCATGACCTTATAAAAGATAATATAATAGAATATCTTGACGCAGAGGAAGAAGATAACGTCCTCGTAGCACTAAGGGAAGAAGATATATCTGATGGCCATCAATACCTCGAAATTTCACCAATAGGCGCGCTGGGAATTTCAGCGAACATGATTCCATTCCCGCAGCACAACAGAGGTGACAGAGTTAATTATGGTGCGAAGATGGTCTGTCAAGCAATCGGAATTCCAACCACAACATTTTTGCTTCGCGTTGACTCCAAGTCAAACATGTTAGTATATCCTCAAACTCCGCTTGTTGAGACTGCGCTCTCGTCCACGATCGGCGTCGGACATCATCCACTGGGTCAGAATGTTGTTGTAGCCCTTGCTTCATACACGGGTTATAACATGGAAGATGGTGTGATATTCAACAAGGCATCTCTCGAACGCGGCCTTTTACGTTCATATTTCTACAGAACATACAACGTAGAAGAAAAAAAGTACTGGGGTGGACAGAAGGACAAAGTATGCATTCCTGAAAAAGATGTTAGAGGTTATAAATCAGAAGTTGCTTATGCACAACTTGGAATAGACGGCATCATTCATCCGGAAACACCTGTTGGCGGCGGAGACGTGCTCGTGGGCCGCGTCTCACCTATGAGGTTCTTGAGCGCAAATGAACTTATTACCGGCATCGAAAACATGCGCGAGAGTTCTCTTTGCATGAGACCACAGGAATCCGGCGTTGTTGATAAAGTTGTTGTATCTGAAAATCTTAACGGAAATAAATTCATAGAGGTTGTAGTGCGAGACCTTAGAATTCCTGAACTTGGGGATAAGTTCGCCTCGCGTCACGGGCAGAAAAGTGTCATAGGTTTAATACTAAACCCAGACGACATGCCATTTTCCGCAAACGGCGTAGTGCCAGATGTAATAATCAACCCATTATCAATACCATCGCGACAAACAATCGGACAGTTGCTGGAAGTGCTCACCGGAAAGTGCGCTGCTTTAAGCGGAAAGAAAATTGACGCTACAGCATTTTCAAACGTAAAGGAAGGCGACATACGCGCGCTGCTAAAGAGTTTAGGCTTTAGGTCTGACGGAAAGGAATGCTTCTACAACGGATATACAGGAGAAAAGATGGAGTTTGAAATTTTCGTCGGAATGCAATGGTATTTGAAACTCGACCACATGGTCGCGAATAAGATCCAGGCACGAGCGCGCGGACCTGTAACGCTCATCACTCGTCAGCCGACTGAAGGAAAATCGAGAGAAGGTGGTTTGAGGCTCGGCGAGATGGAAAAGGATGTGCTCATTGCGCATGGCGCAACGCTAGCGCTCAAGGAACGCTTCGAAAGCGACAAAGTTACTGTTCCGATTTGCAAGAACTGCGGAATCGTAGCAAGTTGGTCGAAACAAAAAGAAAAATATGTATGTCCAATATGTGGCGAAAGCGAAACTGAGGATGTTGAAATATCGTTCGCATTCAAACTGCTACTGGATGAACTGAAAACCATGTTTATCTATCCGAAGATCAACCTAGGGTGATGACTATCATAAAGTCGATTGAATTCAAACTACTTTCACCGCGGGAGGCACAGAAGCTCGGTGTAGTTGAAATTACAAATCCTGATCTCTATGATGCAGACGGCTTTCCAATCGAGAACGGCCCTATGGACACCAGAATGGGCGTCATCGACCCAGGGCTAAAATGCCGAACATGCGGGCAAACGATGGAAAACTGTCCTGGCCACTTTGGTTTCATATCGCTTGCAAAGCCTGTGCTGCATGTCCTTCACATAAACCTTATTTACAGGCTATTAAAAATCACTTGCCAGAATTGTGGGCGCATAATGACAACAAGCACAAGCATTCCCAAACGATGTCCCCACTGCAAAGCCGAGCAAAAATCGATTAGTCTAACAAAGCCTTACACATTCTTCGAAGGTGATGTCCAACTCACGCCTGTCCAGATACGTGAACGATTTGAAAAAATACCGGATGAAGACTTAAAGGAATTGGAAATCCTAGGCGGCCGCCCAGAATGGATGGTGTTGACTGTATTCCTCGTTCCACCTGTTCTCACACGTCCTTCGATAACGCTCGAAACAGGCGAAAGAAGCGAAGATGACTTGACGCATAAAATTGTTGATATAGTAAGAGTTAACAACAGACTTAAGGAGAGCGTTGACGTCGGCGCCCCGGAATTTGTCATCAACGACCTTTGGGAACTTTTGCAGTATCATGTTGCTACATTTTTCGATAATTCGCTCGTCGGCATACCAACCGCGCGTCATCGCTCTGGGCGCGCGCTGAAGACGCTTGCGGACAGGTTAAGGACAAAAGAAGGCCGGTTTAGACACAACCTCTCTGGAAAGCGTGTTAATTTTGCTGCGCGAACAGTTATATCTCCGGACCCGTTCATCTCTATCGATGAGGTTGGTGTCCCACTAGTTGTCGCGAAAGAGTTGACGATTCCTGTCTATGTTACAGAGAGAAATCTCGAATTTATAAAAACGCTCGTCGCTAACCCATCATGGCCTGGCGTAAATAGCGTAATAAGACCAGACGGAAGAAGAAAGAAGGTTATCGATGAAAATCGCGATGAAGTTGTAAAGGAAATCACGCCGGGCTATATTGTTGAGAGACATCTTCAGAACGGCGATTTCGTTCTCTTCAACAGACAGCCATCACTTCACAGAGTTTCTATGATGGCTCACCGCGTCCGCATAACGCCATGGCGTACATTCACGCTGAATCCGTGTGTATGCGCGCCGTACAATGCAGACTTCGACGGAGATGAAATGAATCTGCATGTTATACAGAACGAAGAAGCACGCGCTGAGGCAGCGATGCTCATGCATGTGCCAAAGCATATAAGGTCTCCGAGATATGGAGGTCCGATCATCGGCGCCGAGCATGATCACGTTGCTGGTATTTATGCTCTCACGCGCGACGGAACAGAACTCGACCGCGAACTCGCATTCCAACTTTTAGCGGAAATCGGCGTTGAACCAGACCTCCCGAAAAAGAAAAAGATAACAGGAAAGGAACTCTTCAGCATGCTGCTACCTAAGGATATCAATATTGAATTTACCTCAAAATCCGGCGTTAAAACCGTGATAAAAGACGGAAAACTTATTGAGGGAGTTATTGATGCTAACGCAATCGGCCGTGAGAAAGGAAAGTTGACGGATTTGATAGAATGGGAATATGGACATGAAGTTGCTCACAAGTTTATAGACCGCGTCTCACAACTTGGTATAAAATATTTAGAAAAAATAGGATTTACAATAGGTTTAGATGATTTTGATATCGATGAAGAAACATCCAAAGCAATAAAAGAAGCAATTAAGAAAGTTGAACAGGAAACAGAAAAAATAATTTCTGATTACAGGGAAGGAAAGATAGAGCGACTGCCGGGTAGAACGCTCGAGGAATCACTGGAAGTTATGATAATGCGGGCGTTGAGCGGCGGCATAAATGAAGCGAGAAAAATCATGGAAGCACACACTTTCAAACGCGACAATTGTGCTATGATTATTGCGAAGTCCGGAGCGCGAGGCTCGCTCCTGCATGTTGTTCAGATTTCAGGTCTTGTAGGTCAGGAGCAAACACTCGGAGAAAGAATTCACAGAGGCTTTACGGATAGAACGCTCTCGCATTTCAAATGGTCTGACCCTGGAATATATGCACATGGCTTTGTATCGAACTCCTTCAAAACAGGTTTGAATGTCTTTGAATTCTTTTTCGATGCGCTTTCCGGACGTGGCTCACTCATGGACAAATCACTCAGGACAAGGCATAGCGGTTATTTGGAGCGCAGGCTCGTAGGAGCGCTTCAAGACTTAAAAGCCGAGTGCGACGGCACTATAAGAGATAACCGCGGCGTCATAATTCAATTCAAATTTGGCGAAGATGGAATAGACCCGAGCAAATCTCGCTGGGGCTCGCTTGATATAAAATCCATCATTTCGAAGTTCAAATAGAGAAATCAATAGATAAATGAACGAAAATAGATGAACGAGAAAACAAGTAAAATATCGTAAGCGGGAGATAATAGAAAGACGAAAACGGCAAAGCGAGAAAAAGAGATAATAGTTGAAGACGGACAGAAGTGTTTAAGATATTAGCTGACGAAAAAGATAATAAACGCGAACAAAATTAGAAGTAAAAAATAAATAAATTAGGTGAGATGAATGAAACTCGAAGAGGCTGCTGAAATACTTCCGAAAAGCATATATGAAGAGCTTAAGAATTTGTTACGCGATGTTCCTGAGCAAAATCGCGAAAAAGCGATAGATGCTGTTGTAAGAAAATACAAGGAAAAATCGATGGAAATAGAAGAGGCCGCTGGTATTATTGCGGCGCAAAGTATATCTGAACCTGCTACGCAGTTGACCATGCGTTCTTACCACGTCGCTGGTTCAGTAGAGGCTAAAATAACATTAGGTCTCCCGAGATTAATAGAAATTTTTGATGCTCGACGCGAACCCGTAACACCATCTATGAAAATCTACCTCAAGAAAAGTTATAACACAAAGGAAAAGGCAAGCCAGTTATCAAGAGAGATAAAAGAAGTTCTCGTTGAGGATGTTGCTGATGAGGTTTCGATTGATCTCGTCGGTAATGCTGTAGAAATTGCTCTCAACAAATCCTTAATGAAAAATTACGAGGTAACGGAAAAGAAAGTAGCATCCGCCCTCGGAGAAGCGCTTGAAGATGTCAGCATTTCCGAGAGGGAAAATAAAATTGTCGTAAAGTTGAAAACTGAAGACGTGGATGTCAAGGAGTTGCAAAAACTCCGCGGAAAAATTATGGCTGTTCACATCAGCGGCATACCAAATATAAAGCAAGTGATAGTTTCTCAGGATGGCGATAGATGGGTTTTAACGACGATAGGAAGCAACCTCGAAAAGATTCTTGAAGTTGATGGTGTTGATGTTGAAAACGTGAGGACAAACAACATTCATGAAATTTGTGATGTTTTAGGTATAGAGGCTGCTCGCAGCGCAATTATCGAGGAAGCGTCAAAGACGCTGAAGGAACAGGGTATTGATGTCGATATAAGATATCTTATGCTCGTTGCGGATGTAATGACAGCAGATGGTATTGTCAAACCTATCGGAAGGTACGGCGTTGCAGGAGCAAAGGGCTCTGTGCTCGCCCGCGCAAACTTCGAGGAGACTATAAAGCATCTCACAACAGCGGCTGTTACAAACGATGTCGATAAACTGGAGAGCGTTGTCGAGAACGTTATACTTAATCAAATCGTCCCAGTCGGAACAGGAGCGTTCGAGCTGATATACAGACCTAAAAAGGAGAAATAGGGCGGCGAGCCTGCAAAGTATTTAAACTTAAACCTCAAATAATGATTGAGTGATTATTATGGGTTATGAGGAGAAAATAAAGCAAGCCTTGGAGGCTGGCAACGTTATCATAGGCACTAAGCAAGTTATGAAAAATATTAAAAACGGAAAAGTAGAGTATGTTTTATACGCGCAAAATTGCCCAGCGGAAATCAAAACAGACCTCCTGAGGAACGCGAAGATAGCAAACGTTCAAGTCGAAGAGTTCAACGGAACAGGAAAGCAGTTGGGCATCTTCATGGCAAAGGCGTTTCCTGTGGCTGTTGTCGGGGTAAAGAAGAGTTCATAAAATGTGATAGATATGCGCACGTTCGATAGTCAGACTATTTCCGTGATAAATACTTTCGAGACGCTTACAAAAGTAAATGTCCGCGATTGTTTATTCGATAATAAAACAATTTATTTTCTTGTAGAGGAAGGCATGATGGGAAAGGCAATAGGAAAATCCGGGCAGAACATAAAAATAGCAGAAAAGTTTTTGAAGAAAAATATAGTCCTCTTCGAATGGTCTCCGGACCTCAACAAATTTATAAAAAATCTCATACCCGAAGCGAAAAGTTTCCGCATTTTAAGCGAAACACTTTTCCTTCAGATAGATAAGAAGGACAAACCCCTTGTTATAGGAAAGAATGGCCAGAAATTGAACATTATTCGCAGTTTTCTCGAGCGCAACGCGAACATAAATGAAGTCAGAATAAGTTGAAACCCCGTGCGCTACTTTAAACCTGGCCTCGCCACCGCCGCTCTTCATCGTGCGCCCCAAACTTTGCCACATGGATTTTATTATCGCAAAGCAAAACTTTCTTATTATCGATAATTAACCTGACCTCGCCATTTGATGTCTTCAGCGCAGTGAGCCACCAATTTGTTACTCGGCATTTTATTATCGCAAAACAAAAACTTTCATTCCACGTTCATAATCTCTATTATCGATATTAACTATTGCAGCGTTTTTTACGCTGCGGCGGATTTTGAAGCGTTCGAAAGCGCGCCAGTGATTATTCGATAAGACGACGCCGCGGAGCGGTAGGTGGCAAGGTCAGATTATCATTGACCTATTCCTCCAAAAGTTTGGTGCCGATTAACTTTTCGAGTTTTTTGACAACGTCTGTCGGGGGAATCCAACCCTCTTCTATTTTCTTTATTACTGAGGCTTTTTCGAGTATCGCGGCAGCGAGTTGAGCCTGACTCATCTGCCTCTTTTCTCTGTATTCGCGAACAATTTTCGGAAGGTCCAGACTGATTTCAGGCACGCTGAGCGGTTTTTGTCGCTGAGAAGTTTTAACGATAACATTTCGCGCGACAATTTCTTTGCCGAACTTCACACACTCATCGCAGACGTTCATAACAACTCCTTCGATTTCAGCCCGCTTCGTGGCTTTCTTGCCGCAGACCTCGCACTCTGCCATTATAGCACCGCACTTTTTATTTATTTTTTATTATTCTCACATCAACCGCAAAACATCCGTTTTCGTTGCACATCAGCGGATTTATGTCCATTTCTGAAATCTCCTCGTTTTCAACGAGTCTGCCAACTGAAAGAATAGTATTTATCAGCGCCTCGAGGTTTACCGCCTTCTTTCCGCGCGCGCCGAGGAGAATTTCACGACCCTTTAATTCCATTAACATAGCGTGGACATCCTCTTTCGTGAGCGGGCAGACCCGGAACGCAACATCTTTCATGATTTCGACGAATATTCCACCAATGCCAACTGAAACAACATTTCCGAACTCCGCTGTGTTCTTAGCACCCACGATAAGTTCAATTCCATCTATCTGCTCTTGCACAAGGACGCTTTCACAACCTTTTATTTTCATGAGTTTAGCGAACGCCTCGCGCGCATCTGCCTCTGAATTAATGTTTTTAATTATTCCACCAACCTCAGTTTTATGGATAATAGTGCCGGAAACTTTCATGACAACAGGAAACCTAATTTTTTTGAGCGCCTCGGAAAGTTGTTTTTCGTTTTTAACAAATGCCTGTTTTACGATGGGGATTTTGTATTTTTTCAGAATTTCATAAGCTTTTTGGTCTGGAATTTTTGATATTTCGGGGACTTTTTCTGGTTTCGCCGCTGGCTTAGCCACGGTTTTCTTGACTTTCTCGGTCCTCTTTGGAGGGCGTTCGGCTTTTTTTGGTTTTGTTGATTTGGACTTTGAAATCGGCTTTGAGGCAGACTTTTGCTTCTTTATTGCAACCGCTTTTGCCTTTGATTCTTCTTTTCCGAATATATCTTTAAGCAATGACATAGGACCACCTTACTATATTTCGCTTACGGGTTTTATAAATCTCACCGTCCGGGCTCAAAAAATTAGGACATTAATTTACCATAGACTGCGCCCAAAATGTTAACCGACGTCCATTTCTTAAAAAGGAATGTCAAACTCGTTCGAGATTTCCTTACCTTCAATAGGAATCGGCTCATCAAACTTAAAGATCTTTCCTTCTTTAACGTAACGCACAAAAACTAAGCGTTTGTTTCCCTCGCGGTCACGGCCGAAAACCACAATAGAATCCACGTTCTGGAGTTTGAAATCCGCGCCGACGACATAGCAATCTATGTTCGGGATCTTCTTAAGCTGGCGCTGAACTTCCTCTCTAATACCATCAACATTATCAGAAACTATAACTTCCTGCGTATGAACTTTTCCGCCTGCCGCACAGATAAACATAGGTAAAAACTCTCCTCTTTTAACTAGGCTTTCTTTAGCAACATTTACCACATAATCCACAAGTCGCGATAAATCAAGCTTCGCGCCGTGCTCCGATTTTTTGGGCTGCGGGCCTTCCCGAGTGTCTGAATTCTTACGTTTTGGCATAGATTTATTGCAGATTTGAAAAATTTAAAGGTTTCCCCTCACTTTTTAAATTTTGCCGCGAAGTTTTATTTATGAAAGTAATGCTCGTAAACCCATACTTCCCGAGATATCGCGGGAACGACGCGTTTCCCTTGGGGATCGGATATATAGCGGGAGCTTTGCTTAAATCTGGCTTTGATGTTTCAGTGCTGGACTGTCATATTTTAAAGATACAAGAAGATGAAATGATATCGCATATTCTCAAGGAGCGGCCTGACGTTATAGGTTTTACAGTAATGACACCAACTTTTGAGGCTTTGAAAAGAATTGTTGCGAAACTGCGTGAAAGATCCGACGCGCTCATCATCGGGGGCGGCCCTCATGCTACGTTCAGACCAGATGAGCTCCTATCCTCTGGATTTGACATCGCTGTGCGCGGCGAGGGCGAAAGGACAGTTGTAGAACTCGTGGAAAAGCTAGAAAAGCATGAGAATCTTGAATCTATTCGCGGTATCTCTTTTATCTCGAATAAAAAGATCGTCCATACACAAGAAAGAGAACTCGAAAAAAATCTCGACCTAATCCCCTTTCCAGCGCGTAGATTGTTTCCGTACAAAAAATATAAAATCATGTCACTAGTAACCTCGCGCGGTTGTCCCTATACATGTGTCTATTGTGCGGCAACGAAATTCTGGAAAGGTTTTGTGCGGTTTCGAACGCCGCAGAACGTTTTAGATGAACTTGAAGAAATAAAAGCCTTGGGCTTTGATAAAATAAGGTTCGAAGATAGTACTTTCACAATAAACCATCAACATGTGAAAGGTATTTGCAAAGAAATGATCGAAAGAGGTCTAGACTTTAGATGGTCCTGCGAAACGCGACAAGATACTATAAATAAAGAATTGTTCGAACTAATGATAAGGGCGGGATG
>Ga0123519_10011303_pt1 | contig 13194 bp, 11 predicted proteins | sample YelNatPaOPRAMG02_FD_87396 | JGI IMG/M metagenome (GOLD analysis project Ga0123519, IMG submission 87396) | Hot spring microbial communities from Yellowstone National Park - Yellowstone National Park OP-RAMG-02 (version 2) | ecosystem: Environmental > Aquatic > Thermal springs > Hot (42-90C) ...
TCCTGATGCCGGGCGTCTGCGGCGCGCACCGCAATCTGCCTCGCCACGGGATCGCGCACCAGGCGCAATAGCGCTATTTGCGCATCAGCGGGCAAGGCGTCGAACACGGACAGCACCCCTTTCCAGCACGCGGCATCGCCCAACTCGGCCAGCGCCTGTGCAGCGCCCAAGCGGACTTTTGCTTGGGGATCACCGAGCGCCGAAACCACCGCCGCGATGCCTTCCGCCTTTTGAACCACCAGCAGCCCACGAAGAGCGGCCGTGCGCACCACTGCGTCGAAGCCAGGCTCCAAATGGCGGCGGTAAATGGCGGCAGCTTGGAGTGCTTTCCCCTCGCGGGCCGCCCGGCCGGCACACTGGAGGACGGCCAAGGCGTGTGTCCGGCGCAAGGCTGCGGGCGGTTGCACGGCTTCCAGACCTGCCAGCGCCTCGGCGGTGCCAATCTGCCCAAGGGCGACCATAGCCGCCTCGGCGATCGAGGGGTTGGGATCGCGGGCCAGGGGGCTAAGAAGGGCTACGGCCTTTTCGTCGGCCCGGGCCCCCAGCGTGAGAATCACCCCCACTTTCAAATCGCCTTCCAGCCGTCCCAAGGCCTGGCGGAGCACTTCGTCCACCTTGCTTCCCGGTATGCTTTGGAGCGCCAGCCGGGCGTAAGTGGCCAGTTTGGGATCGGGGAGCAGAGCGGCCAGAACCTCGGCCGACCGGACCGAGCCCACCTGCCGCAACTGGCGGCACGCCCACGCCTTAGCGTCCGAGCTGGCTTCCGGCGCGCGGACAATGGCCAAAAGTTGCTCTTCGATATGAGGGTACTGTTCGGGCTTGGCTTGGCGGATCTTGGCCTCGATGGCCATCACCGCCGTCCGAGGTTGGTCGAAGGTGTATTTCAGGACCGCCGCGAAGGGGTCGGCGGGCGAGGTGCTTGCCGCATTCGGCGAGGCCGCGGCAGACTGCGGCGCGTCGGCGGCCGCGGCAATCTTCTGGGGCCCCGCAGGCACCACAAGTGCTATGAAGCCCACTACTTTCCACGCCCTCATCGCCCACGCGAAGTGACTTCTCGTCATGGCAGGAATCCCTCAATTAGATCCAACTTCCAAATGCGAACCGCCTCCGCCTTGCCGAAGGCCAGGACCGTTTTGCGATTGCCACCTATCCAGGCAAGCAGCCCAGCCGGAAAGCGCTACAGGTGCCACGGGGCACGCATCGCTCGGGTGAGCAACTGGCAGGCTCCCGGGTCGTTCAGGATCGTTTCCTTCACAGGGTCCCAGTGGATTTTCCGGCCGGTGAGGATGGCGATCATGCTCAATTGGGTGATGGTGTCGGACATTACGGCCACTTCCACGGGCGCTACCGTGGGCTTGCGGGTTTGCACGCAGTCGAGGAAGTTGGCCATGTGGGCCCGGCTTTCGTACAGGTGGATTTCCTCAGGACCGATGCGCTCGTGCAGCAGGCTCTGCGGTTCGGCGCGGAGTCCGGCGCGGCTGATAGCCACCCGGCCCCGCTCGCCGACGATGGTGGCACAGTCGCCTCCCGGGGTGAAGCGGAACGTCGCGCCGTGGGCGAATTTGCCGCGGATGTCCCAGTCGTAAGGGGCATCGAACAAGCCCGTACCGAACTTGCCGGTGCCTTCGTATTCGCAGGGGACCGCGGTGCGCGGGTCGTCGCCCAGGGCCCAAACCATGTCGGTCAAAGGGTGTGCCCCCCAACCGCCGATGAAGCCATGCGCGTTGTCCATCACCCAGTAGGCGCCCCAGCAGGTGCATCGATCTTTGGTATAGGGCCGATAGGGGGCCGGGCCCAGCCACAGGTCGTAATCCAAGTTCTTGGGGACCGGGACCGGTTCCAGCGATCCCCCTTCGTAGCCATAGCTGGGGGCTGTTACTTCGACGGCCTGGATGCGGCCCAGCCGGCCATTGCGCACCAACTCGCATCCGAACCGCACATGGGCCATGGAGCGTTGTTGGGTGCCGTACTGAAAGACGCGGCCCAGACGCTTTACCTCGCGGCGAATGGTCTGAAGCTCCTCCATGCTCAAGCCCAGCGGCTTTTCCACATACACGTCTTTGCCGGAGCGGACCGCCATCAGTGCCGCCGGCACATGCCAGTGATCGGGGGTGGCGATGATTACCGCATCGAGATCGTCGCGGGCCAGCATTTCGCGAAGGTCGCGGTACGCTGTGCACACCTTGCCCCCATAGCGGCGGTTTAGCTCCTCCGCCCAACGCAGGCGGCGATCCTCGAATACATCGCACACGGCCAGCACTCTGGCGTTCGGATACCCGGCGGCTTCGGAAAGCAACCCTGATCCCCGGCCCCCCGTGCCAATGACGCCAATCGCGAGCTGATGACTGGGCGCCTGCTGGCCCAGCGCCCGGGAAGGCACGAGCGTGGCCAGCCCGAGACTTCCGGCAGCGGCCAGGCCGGTGCGCAAGAATCGCCGCCGCGAAATGCAACCACGATGTATCATCGGTTACGGACTCCTGGCGGTGCTGGAGTATCTTTGCATGAATCGCCAGGGGCAAACGGGCGGCTGGGTGCCGCCGGCAAAACAATCGCCGAGCTTCCGGCCGTCACGCCGGCGTCACTCGGAGATCCGCCGGGCGGCGCCGGCCCGTGCCCCTGCGGCATTCTGCTCCAAAGTCGGAGGTGCCGCAAGCGGGCCGGGCAGCGCGGAAGGGCTTTGTACGCTCTTGGGACAGCGGTCCCGGCTTGCCCTAGCGGGGAACGGCCCGAAGGCCCCAGAGCGCCTTTTCCGCGGGCGGCGGGTGGGATATGCTAAGGCCCATTGGCTGGTTCGCTGCGGGCCGGTCGGGCCGCCAACCCCACCTCGTGCTGCCGCAGTACCCCACGGACTGAAGGAGGAGACGACCATGATGCACAGACTGGCCCTTTTTGCCGCTCAAGCTCCGCCCCTGTTGCCGGTGTACCTGGTGGTTGGCGCCATCCTGGTCATCTTTTTGCTGATCTTTCTGTTGATCGTATGGGTGTACGGCAGCATCTGGTTTCAGGCGTACATGTCCAATGCCCGGATCAGCATTCTAGAGCTGATTGGCATGAGTTTCCGGCAGGTAAACGCCCGGCTGATTGTGCAAGCGAAGATCATGGCCATGCAGGCCGGCATCGGGGGGGACCCAGTTACTGGCATCACGACCCGCCGGCTGGAGGCCCTGTACCTGGCGGGCGGGAATGTGCCCAATGTGATTCGGGCCTTGATTGCCGCCCATCGGGCCGACCTGGACCTCAATTTCGACCGGGCGGCTGCCATCGACTTGGCCGGCCGCGATGTGCTCGATGCGGTGCAGACCAGCGTGAACCCTAAGGTGATCGACTGCCCGGACCCCGCCAAAAGCCGGCAGGCCTATCTTAGCGCGATTGCCAAGAACGGTGTGGAGTTGAAGGTGCGGGCGCGGGTCACGGTGCGGACTAACCTCAAGCGGTTGATCGGCGGGGCCACGGAAGATACCATCGTGGCCCGAGTGGGCGAGGGGATCATCACCTCGATCGGGTCGGCGGAGACGCATCTGGAGGTGATGGAGCACCCGGACAAGATTTCCAAGGCGGTGCTGGAACGGGGGCTGGATGCGCAGACCGCGTTCGAGATCGTGTCGATCGACATTGCGCATATCGAGGTGGGGCAGAACATTGGGGCTCGCCTTCAGGCCGACCAAGCGGAGGCCAACATGCGGGTGGCCCGGGCCAATGCCGAGGAACGCCGCGCGCTGGCCCTGGCCCGCGAACAGCAAATGAAAGCCGAGGTGGCCCGCAACCGGGCGATGGTAGTACTGGCCGAGGCCGAAGTGCCGCTGGCCATGGCCGCTGCCTTCCGCAGCGGCAACCTGGAAGGGGCCCGACGCTTGACCAGTGTATAGCGCGAAACGGCGCCGCTTTGGCCCACCTTTGTACCGATCCATCCTAAAGCAAAAAGCGGTGCGACGATGACGCGAATCACGCTAGGCCCAGCCCCTGTAAGTCCCCTGATGTTGGTCCTGATGGGGCTGGCGACACGAGCATTACCGGCAGTGCCCGATCCCTCAGCCGCCGCTGTCTCGGCCGTGTTTGCCGGCAGGCAGCCCTCGGGCCCCCAAGTGCAAAAGGAATCGTTCGGCAGGTTGCCCGACGGCCAGGCGGTAGACCTTTTCACCTTGCGCAATGGCCGAGGCCTGGAAGCCCAAGTGATGACGCTGGGTGCGACGCTGGTCACGGTGCGGGCCCCGGATCGCGCGGGCAAGGTCCAGCCGGTTACTTTATACAAGCGTTCGCTGGACGAGTACCTCAAGGGCCACCCGCTCTTGGGGTCGATCGTGGGGCGATATGCCAATCGGATTGCCGGCGCCCGCTTCGTGATTGATGGCGTGCCTTATGCCCTCGAGGCCAATGCCGGCAAGCACCACATCCACGGCGGCCGCCGCGGCTTCCAGTGGCTGCTGTGGCAGGCGGAACCCTTGCTCGTGGCCCGCTCGGCGGGCGTGCGGTTGCAACTGGTCAGCCCGGATGGCCAAGCCGGCTATCCCGGCACATTGCGGACCACCGTCGTCTATCGCCTGACCGAGGACAACGAGCTGGTAATGGACTACACCGCCACCACCGACAAGCCTACGCACGTCAATCTGACCAACCATGCATACTGGAACCTGACGGGCACCGAGGGGGCGGACGTGCTGGGCCATATCCTCCAGGTTGAGGCCGACCATTATCTCCCGGCCGACGAAGCCCTGATCCCCACCGGCGAAATCCGCAGCGTGCACGGCACGCCGCTGGATTTCACCCGGCCTGTGGCTATCGGCGCGCGGGTCGATCAACTGGCGCGCAAGTACTATGATGATTGCTTTGTGCTGAGAAAGAAGCCTGGCGAGGAATTGTCGCTTGCTGCGCGGCTGGTGGAACCTCGCAGCGGGCGCACCATGGAAGTATGGACCACGCAGCCGGGAATGCAGTTGTACACCGGCAACCGTTTCGGCGTGTGCCTGGAAACGCAGCACTACCCCGATTCGCCCAACAAACCCGCCTTTCCTTCCACGTTGCTTCGCCCCGGCCAGACCTACCGCCAAACCACTGTGCACAAGTTCGGAATCCAGCCCTAGCGGCAAGCGATAAGGTGCGTTTTCTGCGCCTACGCCGCGGGTAGCCTGCCTGGGAACAGACTATCGGCCTTGACGGCCGGGTTGAGTTATCGTGGCATCGATGCAGGAGCCTGACAATCATGCGCACTATGCTATTGGGTATTGTCGCCGTCAGCTTGTCGGCCGCCTGCCGACCCCTCTTTGCACAGGCGCACAAGGTGGTATACGCCAAAGATGGGTCGGGCGTGTTCGGCTACAAGGATACCCCTGTGCAGCCGTGGTCGGGCTATCACGTGCACGATCCCGATCGGCCAGTTCCGAAGAAGGTCGATCCGGGCGATCCGCCCTCCGACCGCCCTGCCCCTCCTCCTTCTGACGCTATTGTGCTGTTCGACGGAACGGGTCTGGACGCCTGGCAGCCCACCCAGTGGAAGGTCGAAAACGGGTGCCTGGTGGCTACTCAGGGGCCGATGCTTACGCGGCAACAGTTCGGAAGCTGCCAGTTGCACGTGGAGTGGATGGCCCCCTCCGAGCCGGCCAGAAGCATCTGGGACGACGGCAACAACGGCGTGTTCCTAGGCGGCGCCGTCGAGGTACAGATTTTCAATTCCTATCGGACGAAGATCTACCCGGATGGCCAAGCCGCAGCCATCTACGCACAAACCCCGCCCCTGGTGAATGCCTGCCGCAAGCCTGGGCAGTGGGAAGTGTACGACATCGTGTACCGTGCCCCCACATTCGACGCCCAGGGCAAATTGCTTCAGCCTGCCCGGCTTACCATGTTTCACAATGGGGTTCTTGTGCATTGGGATCAGGAGATTTACGGGGGGTCTACTCACGCCGCGCTGGCCAGTTATGCGGGGGTGAAGGCTCGGGCACCCATCGGATTGGGGGCCCATCACTGCCCGGTTCGGTTCCGCAACATTTGGATTCGGCCGTTGGACGAAGTCGCGCCAAAGCAGTAATATCCCCAGGCTCATGCGCCAACTGGCGCCGGCCGTGGAAAGCGGTGGGGCAATTGACCGGGGCTGACCAGCCGTGCCACCGCGTAGCAGGGGTGTCGCCTCGCGCTCCCACCCAGCCGACACATGGGCCCTTCGGCACGCAATACCCGCCGCAGGCCGATGGAGGCGGGGTTTGATGTTGGCCAACTGGCGGGCGTGATGGCACTTTCTTTGAAAACCCATCTGAACGCATGCTTCGGGTCACCGGGGCAGCGGCGTCCATTTTCAGGCCCGCGGGCCTGACCCGGCGGCAGACGCCGCCTTCCCCCGATGCCGTTGGAACGGTACATTATGGCTTTCGGAGCCAAGGTTTTGTGGAGTGTGGAGGGCACCTATGGCCAAACCCCATCGTAAGCTGAAGAAGGCCAACCACGGCCAGCGTCCTGCTAACAGCAAGGCCCGCCGCGCCAAGAGAAAACTGGTTCGGACCTGAGCGCACCGCGAAATGCCCCGGGGCCGTTCGGGGGTCGGGCGGGCTGTCCAGCGGCCCCCAGAAGGCCCCTGTGGTGCTTGGGCGCCGGTGGTGGTCGGAGCGTCCTCTGGGGATTAGCTATTGAAGGAGTCGGGCGTGCCGAAAAGACCGCTGATTCTGGATCCCAGCCAATACGACCTCAATCATGTGGTCGCCGATATCGAGGAAATCCGCCGGTACAATCGGCAACGGTACGAGATGGAGCAACTGACGGCGGTTGCGTACGAAGACCCCCAGCGGTGCGTTTGTGTGGGGTACAAAGACCTGGGGCCCGACGAGTTCTGGGTCCGCGGGCACATGCCGGGTGCCCCCCTTATGCCGGGCGTAGTGATGCTCGAGGCGGCTGCCCAACTGGCCAGCTACTACACCCAGAAGTACAAGCTGATGGATGCCCCCATCATCGGCTTTGGCGGACTGAAAGATGTGCGGTTCCGGGGGGTGGTGCGGCCGGGAGACCGTTTCGTCATTGTGGCCCGACTGCTCAAAGTCCGCAGCACGATGCTCACCTGCGAGTTCCAGTGCCTGGTTCGCGACAACATCGTCTGCGAAGGCGTGCTCATGGGCATCCCCTTGACCGAAGAGGCCATTGCCGCGCGGCCGGCCGACCAGGCCTGAGCACCCCGTCCCCTTCCGCTTCCGTCGCTTGCCTTGCCGCCCAGGCCTGCGCGGACCGCCAAGTGCGATGGGCGCGGGAAAGAACCGAAAGCCGCGCCTCCATGGATGCGGACACGAGCCGCTGACCACCATTAGTAGCAAGTGTTCTTTGGCGGCAGGTCCCTTTGGATAAGAAGCGAGTTTGGGGAACGGCCATGTTCATTCCTTTTCGCGATGACAACCCGGTCCGCCGGACCCCTTGGGTCACCTACGCGCTGGTAGCCGCCAACGTGGTGGCCTTTTTGTGGCTGTGGCGACTCCCTCCCGGCCGGCAGCAGGCGGTGGTCTTTAACCGGGGGTTCGTCCCGGCCCGAATGGAACAACTGTTGGGGCGCAACCCCCGGCCGCTGGAAGTCGAAATCCAAGGCCGCCCGGTCCTCACCCCTTTCGGACCAGCAATGCAGGTGCAGACCTATCGCCTGGAGCCCAGCCGGCGCGACATCCTTCTGTCGCTTATTACCGGCATGTTCCTGCACGGCGGTTGGCTGCACTTGCTGGGCAACATGTGGTTCCTTTGGATATTCGGCAACAATGTAGAGGACCGGCTGGGCCCCGGGCTGTACTTCGTTTTCTACCTGGTCGGAGGGCTGTTGGCGACACTCGCCCAATGGCAAATCGACCCCGACAGCACCACCCCCATCATCGGCGCAAGCGGTGCTGTGGCCGCTGTTTTGGGCGCTTACGCCATCACTTGGCCCTGGGCCAAGGTGGAGACCTTGGTCGTGCTTATCGTGTTTTTCACCGTCATCGAATTGCCCGCCCTGGTCGTATTGGGGGTGTGGTTTCTCGGCCAAGTGCTCGAAGCCACCCATGCCGTGGAGATGGGTTCAGGACCTTTTGCTTACCGGAGCGGGGTGGCCTGGTGGGCCCATATCGGGGGATTCGTCTTCGGCGCCTTGGTGATGCCCGTGCTGAGCGCCCTGGTCGAACCCAGCGGCCCGAGCGGCCGTAAGCCCACCAGTCAGTGGTACGTCGATTGACGCCTACCGAAGGCGATCGATTGCACCGACGCCAAGAGCCTAGGACACGGGAAAAAAAGGGCTGCTTGGCCGCAATGGATTCGCCGCGACTGGGGCGGCGCGGCAGGGATACACTTTCTCATGAGGCGGGCCGCTCTGACGGTGCCGCTGTATCGCCGACGGTGCGTTGGGGGCTTGGCGGACTTTATATGGCACGACCCAAACTCCGTAAGATTGATCCGTCGCTGGACCTGTCGCGCCACTTGATTGCCGAGGCGGCACTGCCGCGGCCCTGGGATGCCGCGGCCGTATTTGGGCGGGTTGCCCCGCTTGAGGTCGAGGTGGGGCCGGGCAAAGGCCTCTTCCTGCGGAACTCCGCCGCCGCACACCCGGAGGTCGATTACCTGGGCATCGAGATCGCCCGGCGGTACGCCCAATTCGCGGCGGCCCAGCTTGCCAAGAGGGGCTTACCCAACGCAGTGGTCGTGTGCGGCGACGCGGTGCGGGTCTTTCAAGAGGTACTCCCGGACGCAGCGGCGGCGGCCGTCCACATTTATTTTCCCGACCCCTGGTGGAAGAAACGCCACAAAAAACGGCGCGTCATCCGCGAATCTTTCGTCCAGCGGATCGAGGCGGTGCTCCACCCCGGTGGCACACTGCACCTTTGGACCGACGTGGAAGAATACTTTCAGACCGCCTGCGACCTGCTGGCTGCCCAAACCCGTCTGGACGGCCCCTACGAAGAACCTGAGGCCCCTGCCCAGCACGATCTGGACTACCGCACCCACTTTGAACGCCGCACGCGGTTGCAGGGGAACCGGGTGTATCGGGGACTGTGGTATAAACGCTGACGGGCAGCATCCAGCCGCCGCGCCACCCGCCAGCCGAGGCGCATCAGCGCCGGGGCACTCCGGCTCCAGCCGGCGCTGCCGTTCCTGCTGGCGACCGGCAGGAACTGCCGGAACCGGCCGTCGAACCATGCCTCCCCGGGCTTGCGGGACGCCGTCTCTGGTCGATCGATATCAGCCTTTGATCCTCTGCCGAGCGACAAATCGCACAACCGGAAAGCTCGTCCTAAGTTGCTTTTTGGAAAAGCCTTACGGCATCAGGTTCCGCTCGTCCCGAATTGCCGAGATCACCGGTGCGGCGCGCAGTCTTGCTCCTATTCGGAGCGCTCTGAAGGCCGGCCGGCCCCTTGGCCCGCGGTTTGCATAGCCCTTGCCTAGACAAAAAGGAGGGGTTGCCGCCATGTTCGTTCAAGGAATTCTCTCGGGGGTTGTCCGGGGGCTTTCGGCGTTTTCGCCGGGCTCCCGGCAGTCCGGCAGCACGGCAGGCTTGGGGGAAACTGCTGGGGGGGAGGTGTCGCCTCCACCAGACGCCTCGCCGGTCAAAGCCAGCGCACTGCGCCGGGTTGCCGACCAGTACGACGTAACCCGCATCACACCCCGCGAGTTCTCCGAACTGGTCGATCGTCTTCGCCGGGCAAAAGCTTTGCCCGAAGGCGATTTACAGGAATTGGCGGGTATTCGCGTGGACCTCGAACACGCGGGTATTGGGGCCGACGAGGAGATCGACTTGGTGGACTTCTACCGCCGGCGGCTGGCGCAGTTGGAAGCCGGGGCGGCCCAGGGGGCTTCCCCGACCAGTCCCACGGAGATCGAGCGCACCCGGCGCCGGCTCGATTGGGTGGTGCGTCTGGCCTTGATGCACCGGGAGCCCGAGGCCTATGCTTTGGCTTAAGCACCGCCGGGGCGGCCGTTGCACTTGTGGTATGCCCGACGCAGGCCAGACATCGAAGCCTTAGGCAGCCAGGCCCATCGGAATCGCCGCGGTGCGGGCCCCTGCTTCGCGCCCCGGCCACTACGGCAACCGTGCGAGCACCGTTCGCAAGGCGGCGGTCATGGCCGCCTCATACCGCGCCACATCGCGCACGTGGAAGATAAAACGGTTGGAAGTTCCCTCGGCAGGCTCCCAAATGGTGATCCCTTCGCGCGAGCAGGACACCGCAACGGGATCGAAACTGAATACGCCTTGCCGAGCCTGAGCCAGGGGCAGGAGATTTCCTTCGGCGGTGACGGTCAGGCCCGCAGCATGGAGAAACCCGGCGGTGCACCACATGGCCCGATCCATAGCACCCAGCCGTTCCATGAGGGCCGGGTCTGGCTTGGCCAACAGCACATGGAGCCAGTCGGGGCGCAGGGGCACCACGTCCGAAGCCTTGCCTAGCGCTCGGCCGTGCAGAAACATGTACGCAAAGTAGTTTTGCATCGCGGGCGACAGGTGGGCGAGCACGTCCCCCTGGCGAAAGCGATAGAACGTGCCGAAAGGCCCCACGCGTGCCGGCCGGCCTGCTGCCGGGGGCAACGCATCGAAGCACGGCATCCAGTAAACGGGGCACGGCAACTCGAAGATGGCGGCGTAAGCCGGCGGGTCCAGGCTCACGTTCCACTCCAGCGATTTGGCCTGGGCCGGGTCGCGGGTTCCGCTGCCCGCATTGAGGTAAATCGCCCGGCATTTCTGGGCGAACACCTCCGGTGCCAGCCGGCCCGCCAGGGCCACGTCGCGGCAAGACCCAAGAATGTTGATCACCACCGGCTCAGGCGAGGAGCGGAGGATTTCCAGCATCGCCCGAACCCCCTTCAAATCTGCCTGAGCCGCCTCGCTCAAACTGCGGGGATTCTCATACCATCGCGGCGAACCTACCAGCACCGGCACCGCTTTGCCAGTGAGGTAATTCAGTTGGGCTACGGCCAGCACATCGGGGTCGTTGCCCCACTCGGGGCGCGGATAGTCGATCATCACCCCCCGCAGTTCCAAGCGGCCCTGGTAGGCCAGTGCATATACCGTGGCCAGATCCCAGTGATCGTCCGGGTCGTTGTGCGGGCGGAAAAGGTCGGTAACGTGGATCACTGGCACCGGATGGGGCTCGGCTGGCGCCGGGGTCTCCCCGGCCTTCAAGCCAGCGGAGCACAACACAAAGCTGGTGGCAACCAGCGCCGGAATGGCTCGTAACGGCGACATCCCTCGGCCTCCTTCGAGGCAGGCCATGCTACCAAACCGGATGCTGTTTGAGAAGGGGCACAAAGCCGCGAGACGTGCACGCGACTTGTCCCCGCTCCCTATCAGCCCCGTTGCCGACGCGTCGCGGCCCAGCAGACCCAATGGTAGCAGGCGGTAATTGTTCGGAGCAGCTTGACGCGTTAGGTGCTACCGGCCCATAATCGACGTGCTCGTTCTGCCGCCGGCACCGCCGAGGCTGGCCCGGGTAAAGGCTTTTGGTGTGAGGAGAATCCGGCTTATGACGCGCTGGTTGAATCGTCGGCAGTTTCTTGTTTCGTCCAAGCGGACGACGCTGGCCTATGCGGCCGGCGTAACCCTGCTGGCCGATGCCCGCTCAGTAGGGGCCACTCCTGCGGCCGATAAAGTCATTTTGGCTCAGGTGGGTTGCGGCGGCCGGGGGAGCAACCTGGCGGCTGGCTTCATCGAACGCGGCGACTGCCAGTACGCTTACACCTGCGACCCGGATATGCCTCGGGCCGAGGGACTGGCCCGCACACTGGCCCAACTCCAAGGCAAAGCTCCCAAGCCGCTTCAGGACTTTCGCAAGGCCCTGGAGGACAAGTCCGTGGTGGCGGTCATCGTGGCTACCCCCGATCACTGGCACGCGCCGGCCACGGTGTGGGCCTGCCAGGCCGGCAAGGACGTGTATGTGGAAAAGCCCGCCACCCACAACTGCTGGGAGGGCCAGAAAATGGTGGAGGCCGCCCGCAGATACCAGCGCGTGGTCCAGGTCGGCACGCAGAACCGCAGCGCCCGCTACAACCATGAGGCCCGCGAGTATATTGCCTCGGGCAAGTTGGGCAAGATCCACCTCTGCCGCGTTTTCAACCAGAAGCACTGGGGCAATTTTCCCCAACAGCCGGACACCGATCCGCCCAAAGGCCTCGACTGGGACATGTGGAACGGGCCCGCCCCGGAAGCCCGCTACAATCCCACGCTCCATCACGGGTGGCATCACCTGTGGCGATACTCCGGCGGCGATATCGCCAACGATGCCAGCCACCAACTCGATCTGGCCCGCTGGCTGGTGGGCGTGGAACACCCCAAGACCGTGTACAGCGTGGGCGGCCGATTCAACTCCCAAGGGGCTGCCGAAACCCCCGACACCCAGATTGCCGTCTACGAGTTCGACGGCCTGGTGATGACCTTCGAGCTGACCCTCTATACCCCCTACATGCTCAAGATCTCGCCGCAGATCCGCGAATCGCTGACCGAATACCCCTACTGGCCGCAGTGCGCCACGAGGATCGAGATCTTCGGCGACAAGGGCTTGATGATCGTGGGCCGGCACGGCGGCGGCTGGCAGGTGTTCGATCGGCCCAAACGCGAACAACCGGTGGTCGTGGCCCAGGGCAACGGCAAGTTCCCCGATCCCGAGCACAAGGAGAACTTCATCCAATGCGTCCGCACCCGGGCGCTGCCCAACGCCGACATCGAAAAAGGCCATCGCAGCGCGCTGTTGACGCACTATGCCAACATCAGCTACCGCCTGGGCGGGCAGAAGCTCCGCATCGACCCCGCGACCGAACACATTTTGGATAACCCCGATGCCATGGCCTTGTTCCGGCGCCAGTACCGCAAGCCGTGGGTAATCCCCGAGTCGGTGTAACCCCGGTCGACTTTCCGGAACGCCGGCGGGGCGGGCTTTATCGTGTCCCTTTGCGCTTGAGGACAAGCGCTGTGGCGGCGATCGCTGGCTTCGGCCACCGCCAGGCGATGTTTGATAGTCCCTTAGGGGGTCTTTAGCTTCTTTAGCCCGTGACGGCTTTCCACACTTCCGGCTCACGGTGCAAGCCGCTCCCACGGGGCAAATACGAACAGGGCGCCGGCCGCCACAAGCGCAAACCCCACCAAATAGTTCCACCGCAACGGCTCTTTCAAGTACAGCACCGAGAAGCCGCAGAAAACGCTCAGGGTAACCACTTCCTGAAGGGTCTTGAGCTGGGCGGTGGTGATGCCTGCGTCGTGCCCAATCCGGTTGGCCGGCA
>Ga0123519_10011311_pt1 | contig 13190 bp, 7 predicted proteins | sample YelNatPaOPRAMG02_FD_87396 | JGI IMG/M metagenome (GOLD analysis project Ga0123519, IMG submission 87396) | Hot spring microbial communities from Yellowstone National Park - Yellowstone National Park OP-RAMG-02 (version 2) | ecosystem: Environmental > Aquatic > Thermal springs > Hot (42-90C) ...
CTGATATCTAACACACAAAACGTCACTCTGAAAAATCTAATAATTAAAGAAAACTATCGCGGATTAGTACTTCATAACGCTTCCAACTGCATAATATCAAGCAGTTCACTCACGAATAATGTAGCCTACGCGGTAACGTTATGTTCGAACAGCAATAATAACACTTTCACTGACAACAACATTATGGAAAACCCAACAGGTGTTTGGATAGAAAAGTCCTGCGAAAATAACTGGTTTTATCACAACAACTTCATCAACAACATTATTCAAGTGGACCCAATTAACCCTGGAACGAACACAAAATGGAACAGCACCTATCCGATAGGTGGAAACTATTGGAGCGACTATACTGGCACCGACTCAAATGGTGACGGCATAAGCGATTCACCCTACACAAACGGAGCAATAGACTATCTTCCTTTAATGGAACCATGGATGCCAACGCCACCAATTGCAAAATTCGCATACACTCCGCAAAACCCAACAGCTAATGAAGAGATAACATTTAACGCTTCAGAAAGCTATGACCCAGATGGGAATATTGTCAACTACACATGGAATTTTGGAGATGGAAATATAACAACCGTGACAACTTCGCTGATTGAGCATGCGTATTCAGCCTACGCCAATTACACAGCAACCCTAACAGTAACAGACAACGATGGACTAAAGGATACAATGACTGCACTGATTGAAATTAAAAAGAAAACAAGCACTTTAACCATAAACATTCAACAAGAGATATTAGAAATAGGTGGAAATGTGACGATTACTGGAAACCTAACAATCCAAGGACAACCAACACAAAATGAAACTGTAATAATCTTAAACAGAATTAAAGGCCAAACAATTTGGGAAAACCTCACAACAGTTTTAACAAACGCTAGTGGGACATTCCAATATGCTTGGATCCCAACAACCATAGAAACATATGAATTAATGGCATCATGGCAAGGAAATGAAACAACCTATCCAGCAAACAGCACCATACGTACAATAAGCATAACGAAAAGAAAGAGCAACATAACAATAAACGTGACGCCTCCACAAATCTACATTGGCGAAAACGTTACAATAACAGGTAAATTGACGCCTGCAAAAGAAGGACTAAACATAACACTCGAATACCAAATGTTATATGAATCACCATTCCAATTCACCACATGGAAACCATTAACAACCGTTCACACAAACTCCAACGGCGATTACTTCTACATTTGGCAGCCAGAAACAGCAAACATGTATCTTCTTCGAGCAAACTGGTTAGGCGACAATGTAACAGCCGAATGCAGTAACAGTTCAGGACTGATAACGGTAAATAAGTTACCGAGCAACATTACGATAAAAGCTGAACCGGAAAAAATTACTTTAGGCGCAAACATAACCATAAGTGGAAGCATATCACCAACAAGACTAAATATAAATGTAACTATTCTCATTTCTATCGTGAACGGAACCAACTCTTGGAATATAACAGTACAGACAATTTCGGATGGCACCTACCAATTTAGCTGGAAACCAGAAAGCGTTGGAGTATACCATATTAAAGCCTCTTGGCCAGGAGACAACTTCACCAACAGCGCAGAAAGCGAAATTTTAACGGTAAATGTGGAAAATCCGCCAAAAATGGATGCACTTTACTTCTTCACCTTGTTAATAGTAGTTGTAGTCATAGTTTTTTTAGCATGGAAAATACTAAAGAAATAGAACTTATACGAATAGAAATATATTCCATAACCTTTATGTTTCTCAAATGGTTAATTAAAGCAGAGGGGAAATGGAATGGCCCTAAATAAAATGAAGATAGAATTGATTTTCATAATAGTTCTACTGACGCTAAGCACAACGGTATACATTAAAGAAGCTTCAACACAACAACCACAAACAGTTGTGTATGTTGACCCACCAGAAATAAGGGATTTGCTTCCCCCAGCAAATTTCACAATAAAGGTCAAAATAGCAAATGTCACAAACTTATATGGTTTGGACATACAGTTTACATGGGACCCGGCAGTAATAAGGTATATTAGCCATCAAAAACATATTCCAGTGCAAACATACCCCGACGGCATACTGTACAGCCCAACCATACCTGTTAAGGACCAAGTTGACGAGAATGCAAGCATGCCCGGCGCTGAACCTGGAACAAGGTACTGGCTGGCTGAATCCTCAATGCTTCCGGCATCATCCTTTAACGGAAGCGGGGTAATCTTTGAAATGAACTTCACGGTTGTCGGCTTAGGAAGATCGCTTCTTCACATAGTTGCGTGTACCTTAGCAGACAAGCTTGGAAACCCGATTCCAGCAACACTCGTGGACGGCTTGTTCATCAATTATGTGCCTCCACCGCCTCCGCCTGCTTACGTGTCAGTAAACCCGGAAAGGATAGTAGACTCAACCTTGAATCCATGCCAGTATTTCAACGTTTCAATAAATGTGGAAGGCATCCAAGACCTACATGCATTTGACCTGTGGCTTGGATACAACAACACGGTTCTGGAAGTATCTGGCACGGCAGTAAATCCCATATTTGAGCCGCCAGTGATAACTCAGGAAACTGGACAAGTAGAGATATCGTCATCGCTTTCACCGCCACAAATATCTGTGAGTGGAGACTTGTACCTAGTAAACGTAACCTTTCACATTTTAAGCAAAGGAGAAAGCATTCTAGACCTACATAACGTAACACTATTAAATGGTAACGGAGAACTCATAGAAATAAATGAGCCAACAGACGGATACTTCAACAACATGCTGATAACCAGAATGTTTGTTAACCCTCCAGAACTTATAGATCCGACAATGAAGCCAGGAGACGCCTTCTCAATAGATATAATGATTGAAAACGCAGTGGACATGTACGACTACGCATTCAAACTTGGCTACGACACAGACATCCTAACGTGCTTGGGAGCAATGGTGATCCCGCCAACAAATGACACACACTTCACCGTTGAAATGCAAATCAACGACACTGCTGGAACAATAAGTGTTTACGTCCAATATTATGCGCCAGCAGAACCCTTCTCAATATACGAGGCAAAAGCTGTCACACGTATATTCTTCCAGGTGCAAGATTATGGACAGACACTCTTAGATCTTTACGAAACACGCATAAGCGACCGCGCTGGCAATTCCATGTGGCATGAAACGGAAGATGGATTCTTTGCTACTTTACTTAGAGATGTGGCAATAGTCTCTGTTAACGTAACATCTTCAAACAAGGTATACCCAGGGAGAATTGTGAGCATTGAGGTCGTCGCTATGAACAGAGGAAACATGACTACTGAAACGTTCAACGTAACATTATACGCTAACACAACCGCCATCGGCGTTCAGACAGTGACACTTGAACCCTGGACAAACATCACCTTAACATTCTATTGGAACACTTCAGGGTTAGCGCCATGCAGTAATTTCAGCATGTGGGCGGAAGCATCACATGTACCTTACGAGATAAATTTGGAGAACAACGTTTATTATAACGGATGGGTTAAAATAAAAACGATCGGCGACGTGAACGGCGACGGTGTAATAGACATTCTTGACATAGTGGCTATTACCTTATCCTATGGATCACGCGAGGGAAATCCTAAATGGAATCCAGAAGCGGATTTAGCCCCGCCGTGGGGCGTAATAGATATTTTAGACCTTGTTACTTGTTCTTCAAAATACGGCTGGCACTGCTAAAAATCCCATTTCCTTTTTTCTAAATTTTTAAGGATCCAAAATCAGTAAAATTCAAATACTAATTATAGACAACTTTAATGGCAAGGTGGAACAATGAGAAATAAATTAGTAATAATGATGTGCATAATGACAATTGCAGCCACGTTTACAATAGCCCCAAACGTTTCTAAAGTAAATGCGTCATCAGAAACTTATCTAAAGATTGTTTCAGACGTGACCGAGCTTGGACCCGAAAATGTGGAGGGCCAGAATTTTACGGTAAGGTGCATAATTGAAAATGTTACTAACCTTTATGGTGTAGACATTCAAATTGGGTGGACAACAGAATACCTACGATACGTCAACCATACGAAAATGATTCCTGTTGAGACGCATCCAGGAGGCATACTGTACAGCTCCACAGTGCCAGTTAAGGATGATGTTGACGAGAATGCAAGCATGCCCGGCGCCGCCCCAGGAACAATGTACTGGGTTGCAGAAGCCTCAATGGCTCCTGCTGCATCCTTCAACGGAACTGGAACAGCCTTTGAAATGACATTCCAAGTAAAGAAACAACCAATATTCTTTGATTCCCACATATATATAAACATAACAAGCAGCACACTTTCCGATAAAAGCGGCTCTCCCATAGACCACACTCAAGTTAACTTACACATACTGCTTCACGGTAGACCACAACCAGCCGGACCAACAATAAATATTTCCTCAATAAATTACAAAGGATCTGTGCCATATACTTTCGATGTAAACGTTTCAATCCTAAACCTTGACCCCTACTGGGATTTAGGCGGCTTTGACATCAAAGTATCTTATGACCCCCAAGTTCTTGAAGCTACAAGCATAATTGCTGATCCAGACGGATGGTTCGCAAACTTCTGGAGCAACACACTAATAATAAAAAACGAAACGAACAACGACATTGGAAGAGCGTGGGCAGCTGTGCTTGGCTTGCCCTACGAAAATGGTACACATACAGAGCCTTATGGCAATGCTACCCTTTGCACAATCAGCTTTAAAGCCTACGCAAGCGGACCAATAGAAAAACTATCAGACGCTTATAGTCTAGCGGCATACCCGCATCCTGAGCGCCCAGAACCACCATTCAACAATGCAGAATGGTCTGTTCCAATACCCTTCAACGTTACACAAGGCTTTGCTAATGTCATAGGAGTCATGGAACACACGCCTTTAACAGGATACATTGTTACAACTGAAAGTAACTCTTCGGTTTCGCCTATATTCTTTAAACTTGGAATACCAACATTAATATTCAACGTGACTGGTGTAGAGGGCTATACTGGCTACTGCAACATAACAATACCAAAAAGCTTCATGTGGTCAACAGTTGAAGATGGATGGATCGTCCTCGTAGACGGCCAAATGGTAACGCCAACAATAACCGAAGACGCAGAAAATACATATGTTTACTTCACATATTCACACAGTACTCACAACATATCAATAATTACAACATCGGTTGTTCCAGAGTTTAACTTCGCAATGATGCTAACAACTTTACTAACAGCCGCAATAGCACTAGGCTTGATAAAAAAGAAAAAATAAATAACTCCTTCTCTCCTCTTTTTTATACCTATTATCATTCAGATTATTTCCCAATCAAAACAATTATGGCATAAAAGTGTCAGAATTTCTCGGATTCCATAAACCTTTCGTAGCGCGTTTTATGTAGTTTTATGGATTATTAGGCTTATGCTTAAACTGTTTTTCATTTTCATTTTCTTTAATTCTTTCCCATCCTGCCGCAGCTAGGGTTCCATCAACATTTTTTGAAAATTTTCTTCTTTCTCTAATTCCACACCGTAAGCATTTCCTTTCACAGAAAACAATTTTTTTCATTGTTTTTGTGGTTCCTGGAATGAATCCAGGTTCTTGCCATGTGATTAATACTTTTTCGCCTTGGTTTCTCCATTTATGAAACCCTAATTTACAGATTATTGAAGGCAATTTATTCACTTCATTCTATATGCTTGGTAAATGCTTTTCTTTGATCTTCTTCATTAATAAGAATGATGATTTGTATCTAAAGCCTTTTAAACGACGCCTATGCGCTTTTGCACTTTTCTGAGAAACTGTTAAATAGAGACCAATAAAAAATGTAACTGCAATAATGGTTATTGTTGAGAAGTTTGGTTCTAAAAGGGTTCTGGTTCCAATTTTATAGGATTCTTCAACTTTAACCCAAACAGATTGTTGATTATCCCAAAAATTTAAGAGAGTAAGACAATAGGTAATATTGCTTTCCAAATTCATCAATTCAATCTTTTCTGGACGCGTAAGATTAATTATTTTAGCATACGCCTTAATAAGGTTAAAAGAACGACCATCAGGATAATCTTCCTTAAAGGTTTCGCCCCACGAAATAAAGCTTTCAAGCAATCCATATCCAGTTTCATTAACAGCCCAAAAATCAAGAAAGAAAGGCTCTTGGTGATAAGAAATTTCAACAGTAACGTGATAATCTTCTTTCCCATCAAATTCTAATGTTAAATTGCAAAAATTGGCTGGCTCTCCACGTGGAGGAACCGTGACGAAATTATCAAAGAATACTTTTGTTTCATAAAAAGGAAGTTTCACATTGCAAAGAATCCCTAATACTAAAGAAATAAGCATCAGAAGTAGAGCGACACCAAGCTTTGGCTTCATATTTTGTTAAAATGTTAAAGCCAAATTTTAGCTTTTAGCAATAAATAAAAAATAATGGATCAAACTTTAGTTTGGCGACGTTTGCGCATAGCTATTACAACAGCAACTGCAACAACAATAACAATCACTATTATAGCCACAACCATCTCCATTGGAAACGGCGGTGCACTTGGTGGTGCTTCTTCTCCTAAAATTGTTAGAGTTATCTGTTTACGGTAAGCGCTTGTTCCTGGACGCTTCGAATTGTAATTTAGCCCGTAGTTATCCTGAACCTCTAAAACCACCGTCCAGTTTCCTGCACTAGTGAAATTGAATGTCGCCACAGAGCCTGTTATCGTTCTTGTGGGCGTTGCTACAGAAGGATCTAGGCCTGGAGCAAAAATTTTCCATGTCCAAATAGTTATATTCCCATTTGGGTCTTGGTGTATACTTCCCGAAGCATTCAAGGTGACTTCTTGATTTACTTTAGGAGTTTCTGGCGTATAGGTAATTACCAGATTAGGCGTCTTAACAACGTCTAACCATGCTGTATTATTACTTTCCACATTGCTGATTTTGGCTTCAACGGTCATGTTGTAGTGTCCTGCTGCTAATGATTGTTTCCATGTTAAGCTTTCTACGTTTCCAGGTAAAAGTTCCGATGTTTGGTTAGTTACCACTAATGCATTGTTTACATATAGTGACATATTGTAAACTGCTTTTTCGTTACCGTCATTTCTAACCTCAACTTTTATTGTTACTACCTCTCCTTCAATAACTGGACTGACAATCTTACCTGCAAGATCGTAGCCGAGGTTTAGCGAAACAATGGTTGGAACATGGATTATTTGCTCCGTATATAAAATTGGTGTTGATAGAGCCGCATTATCGGTTATATCAGCTTCATACCCAGCAGGTATGCCCGTCGCGTTTAACATGAAATAATAATATGCTTCCGCTACTGGCAAGTTTGAGCTGTTAAAAGTGAAGGTCACAGTTTTCTCTCCCCCACTTAAAATAGTTAGGCTTTGGTTATCAAAATTAAACCAAGATGCTGTGGATATATCCTCTAAATCTACATTAGTTGTGTTATAGTAAACTTTAAGAGTACAGTTTTCACTTGCTTCGCCAAGATTTTTTAGAATCCCTGTGATAGTAAGTGTGTTATTGGGGCGTATACTTAAGAAAGGCGTTAGGCTTATTGCTACGGCCTTCAAATTTCGGGAATTCACTATCTGTATTTGTTTTTGTATAGTAGCGCTTTTAACAGGTGGAGAAGAGCTGTCTTCAACGTACAAAGATACGGTATAAAATCCAGCATTGGTGTAGTTGTAGGTTACTGTTGGTTGAGTTGTGTTTTGTTCTGTCCCGTCTCCGAAGTCCCAAGCGTATGTTGCAATTTCAGAAGTGTTTTCTGTTATTATAGCTTCGAAGATCACGGTCTTGTTCGTTACGCCTATATCAGGCCAATGTTTAAAATCGGCTACTGGAACACCCGCACTTCTACAAACACCATTACGTGGCGGATTTAACCATGTGCCAGAAGAGCCACATGCAATTTGATCACCATTTTTGTCGGCTAGTGTGCAGTGCACTATTTCTATTGGGCTTTCGCCAGCCTTGATTAGCTGGAAAGTCATTGTTAGGATTGTTCCATTACCATTGAATGGTGTGGCTGGAAGCATTGTCGTGTAGGCGAACCATGCTTTTACTTTTGGATCTACAGCGCCTGGAAGGTTACCAGACTCGTCAACAATATTCATTACTTCTAAAACTGATTGATTGATTGTTCCGTATCCATGTAGGATTCCTGGGTAGGGGCTTGGTGGAACAGGTTCTGCATACGTTTCAACAGGTGCCGTAATTGTATGGTTGACATACTTAATTATGTTTGGATCCCAGCTTAGTTGAATGTCAAAACCGTAAAGGTTGCCAAGCGGAACTGTTGTTTGTGGGTTGTCAGGGTCTGTGGCAGGAGCGTCCGTCAAGTTGTAGACTATAACACTTACAGTGAAAGTTTCGTTAACTTCAGCGCGAACCATTCCTGGATAAACATAAACAAGCGGATACTGAGTAGGAAGCTCTATAGAATTCGCTAAAACGCTGCGCTTCATTGTCCAATTGATGCTTACGCTTGAAACAGCTAGAAGAGCCAAAATTATAATTAGCTTAAATTCTTGCTTTCCCAATTCCATCAGCACCATCGTAGCCTATTAAGAAACCTTTGATTTAAGCTTTTTGCGAAACCGAAACCGAAATGCTTAGATCTAAAGCAAATTTTGAATCATTCAACTAGTGCCCTTAAGAAACTTCCAATCACAAAGCTCAGTAGACAAACGCAGAAGATCCATGGAAACATGAGAGCAAAAACAATGGAAGTAGAGATGAACACTGCCCACTCCCACCCGTAAGCTAAAGCACTGAAAAGGGAACCTAAATCTAAAAAGAACCACATATAAACTACAACGTATATGACGCCTATAATGAAAGCTGAAATAACTGAAGCAAAAAAGCCCCAAATTACTCCGCTGAAATCTGAAAGAAAAATTACAACAATAGCACCCGCCATTGCAAGCACCAAGAGGTCTAACGGTTCAGCTCTAGAAAGGTCATATCCAGGATAAGCTGGTTTTTCATAAATAAGTCTGTTCGCCGTGTTATAGGAAATCCAGTAACTTTTAATCACAATTAAAGCAATCAGCACGGTCCACAAGCTCAGTAAAAGAATGTCTCTTTTCCTTCTTTTCAAGATACTTGCCTTATTTCTAATTTTGTCCCACATCAAATATAATAATTAACATTAAATAACAAATAAGCTTTGCTTTCACTTAAAAATGGGGAAATAGTGTATCACAGTGTTGTCGCGATCCTATGTGTAACAGCTGATTATAGTTACCAGATCCAATATGTCAATAATTCCATTTTGAGGTTCCGCTAGATCAGCCTTTCCTACAATCGTTGAATTGTATCCGGGGTCGCTGGGCTCTAACATGTATTGACTTGCAGCCAACGTCACATCGAGAATGGTGACTTTGCCGTCTCCGTTAATGTCTCCCCTAACTTCAGCTGAAGCAACTCTAGTGCATAATGGCATCGCCAAAGTCAAAGTTGCAACCAGCAATATCAATATTAGATTTCTCATGTTGTTTTCTCCCCTCTGCCAATAAAAGAATTTCAAGCTATAAATTAAAATTTGTGGATAAATCTTCTATAAAAATAATATATAATATAAAAATAGGGAAAAAGTAAAACCACACTAAGTAATTAAGAAAAAGCTGGATATTTTAGATTTACTTTGGCTCAATTCCAAGTTGCCGAAGAAGTATTGTAACCCACCACTCTAACCACTTAAGATTTCTAGCTGTTCTCAGCTCTTCACGTGATGAAAAGCTTTTGGTGTTTATATGATATGCAGGAGAACTATTGATAGCGGCGCTAACTATTTGAAGAATCGGAGCAACCAGCAACACTACCAGTAACAAAGCGCCAACACAATTCCTCTTCAAACAATTCACCCTCTTTGTACATTTGCGCTAAATTTATTTAAAGTTTTACACTGCTTTGAAGGTTCTGCAAGATCTGCCTCCAGGTTCCATTCGGATCGCCAGGTCTTGTTCCGTAAGCCCCTGCTACAATTGCAAGGTCTAAAAGGACGGATTTTACATTTTTCAAGATTGAAGTTGACTTAAAAAAGAAAAAGTGGGAGTTAAATAATTTTATGGATCGTATGTGATTCCATAGATTCTTGTTATGCTAACGATGTCCAATATTGTTATTACGCCATCCTGGTTTATGTCTGCATAGGGGTTCCAGTTGGGATCGCCTGGGCGGGATGCGTATGCTGTTGCTGCTGATACTATGTCTAGTATGTTGATTTTTCCATCTGCGTTAACATCTTCTTTCCATGGGAACATTGTTCTGACGATTCCATCTTTTGTGGTGTGCTCTATGGGTATAGAAGTTTCAGCACACCATTTTGTTGCATTACCAAATGCGGCGAGTGTAACATCGCCAAATGATAGATGGTCCTCGCCCTCTGCAACCACTTTGAATATTATTGTGAACAGAACTCCGCTTCCGCTGGGTGTTGGACGCTCCTCTGGAAGCAAATGTGCAATGTCCCACATGTAAGCCATATGTATATAGCCTTCTGCATCATTCACTTCTTTTACTATTTGGAATGTTAGGTTATAGTTTACAGCGAATGACCCCAGCTCAACATTTACAACGTCCAACATTGTAGTATTGTAGTGGAGTGTTATGTCGAAGCCAGCCATATCCCAATAGGCGTCCAACTCGTTTATTGTTACGTTGACTTCAAATTCTCGTAAGCCTTTCGCTGGTGAGGGCTCCACTTTAAGCGTGGCAGGCTCCGGTATAAAGCTGACTATGGCAACAGACACGCTTCGGAAGTTGTTATATATGTAGGTTTCTCCTTCCACAGGGTGGGCTAAAGCACTTATTGTGTGGAAACATGTACTTTCGCCGCTGGTGTCCCAATGGTAGGTGAAGGTTCTTTCACCTCCAGGCTCTAGGTCAACTATGTGTTCTACCTGCGCTATGCTTCCATAGTTTGTTGTCAAATCAAAGGTCTCATACACATTTCCCAAGTTTTTCACAGTCACATCAATTTCTACTATTCCGCCAATTTCAACCATTGTCGGGGTTGCAATTAACTGTGACACAGCTACATCATGGATTGGCGGTGGAACGAAGGCTGATGTAAGCCATGGATCATAGAGTACATAATCACTTACATTATCGCCCAGTCCGTAGTGGGGTCCGTAAGGCGAGCCCATATAAGTCCAGCTTGTTCCATGATAAGGACCAGTTTCATGACCCCACCAGTTATATCGCGCGTCAAATGTTGCGTTATTGCCGAGATAGTCAGAAGCACTGATAACGCCGTATTTTCTGTTGTTATAGATGTTGTTATAGTGAGCGTAAGAAAGAGCGTTTGCAGCAGCTTCGATTCCGTAGTAGTTGTTATGGATGTTATTGTGTTGAATTATTACTGTTGAGGATGGTGTATCCATGTATTCTTTCCATGCATCTATAACTATACCTGCTGATGACCATGTGGGCTCGGGTAGATATGTGTTATCTGAGTTGTAGATTTCATTTCCAATTATTTCGATTGGGCCTCGCACACCTTGATGTGGTTCTATTTCGATTCCGTAGTTTACTTGGTTTGCGTCTGAGTAAACTTGACCTATTATGGTGCTACTGTACACTCCGCCCGTGCAATTGGCGAAGTAAACGCCTATTCTGCCAAAGTTTTCAATTGTGGTTCTGGTAACTTTCAAGTCTGAAGCTCGAGCCTCCACGCCTAAAGAATACATGTCGCCTATAGTGTTTGGTGAGACTCTACAGTTTCTAATTTCGCCGCTGGAATACACGTATACGACTCCATCGTTGTATCCGGGCCCTAGGTTTTCGCCTTCAATATCCAAACTTTCGAGAACTACATCAGTGGAGTTAACTACGAAAATTACAGCCTCTCTGGTCCATGGTGCACCCATATAGTTTGTCATGAACGTTCCGCTGCCTTTGATAACGGGAGTGCTTGCACCTTTTATTGTTAGAGACTTGTCAATAACTAGGTTTTCATAATATGTTCCTGCATGTACGTAGATCGTATCCCCGGGACTCGCGGAATTTATTGCCTCTTGAATTGATTGGCCAGGGTAAACGTGCCATTCACTCGCATATGCTGGCCTTATCGGTACTGCAACAAAAAGCGCACTAATAAGCAATAGCAAAACTACCGTTGAAGTTAACAAACCGTCTTTCATTTTCCTTTCTCCTCTTTTTTCATTTTTAGATAACCCAAAAGTGCACTTTTGGGTGAGATTATATCACAGAAAAATCTTTATAAATTTTGTGAAACTCTGTTCTATTACCTTCCAAATGCAATAGCACATTGAAGAGAAAGTTTACTAAAAATGAGCCTTTTCTTTTAGTATATTTTAGATTTTGGATCACGCTAAATTTTTCTTCTACTTAATGAACTCGCTTAAAAATGGGTCAACGTAAAAAAAGGAAGAGGGTTGTGGGAGGTTATGGGTCGTATATGATTCCATAAACTCGTGCTATGCTAACAATGTCCAATTTTTCCATCTGCATTAACATCTTCCTTCTATGTCAATCTTGCGCTATGCTTACATAGTTTGTTGTCAAATCAAATGTTTCTGTTACATCTAAGTTTCTCACAGTCACCCTAAGTTCGAGGTTTTGTTTTTAGGAGTATTTTTGTGCATAGTGGCTTGTGCATATGACCACGTCAAGGATAGTGATTACGCCGTCGTTGTCTACATCGCTGTTGGGTTTGAATTGTGGGTCGCCAAATTTAGTGGCATAGATACTTGTTATTTTAACCACATCAAGAATTGTCACTTCAAAGTCATCATCAATATCGCCTGGAATGGTTACCGTGACTATGCCACCTGTTAAGGTGTTATCTTCGGTGTCTGTTTCGCCTTGGACTGGTTCTGCGTAAGCCCACATTGTGTAGTTGCCCTTAGCAAAGCCGCTAGTGTTCCATGTGTAGGTTATTGTTGTAGAGTTTAGGCTTGTTAGGGTGACCTGTTTTGTTTCTATTGCGGTTGTGTTGGCGTAAAGCGTAATATCGAAAGTTTCTATGAAATCGCCTTTGTTGGTTACGGTAACATTTATGTTCATCGTATAGCCTTGTCCCACAATGGTTTTTTGTGGTGTTATGTTTGTTGTGGCTGTGTTGTAGGCTTCTGTGATGGCTCTGTTTGTCATATAAGCGAAGACTGGTAGCCATCTTTGGATTACTGTTTCGATTTGGTTTGGTTCTGGGTTGAAGAATTGGAATACGCCTTTCTCCCACC
>Ga0123519_10011318_pt1 | contig 13187 bp, 13 predicted proteins | sample YelNatPaOPRAMG02_FD_87396 | JGI IMG/M metagenome (GOLD analysis project Ga0123519, IMG submission 87396) | Hot spring microbial communities from Yellowstone National Park - Yellowstone National Park OP-RAMG-02 (version 2) | ecosystem: Environmental > Aquatic > Thermal springs > Hot (42-90C) ...
CCTCCCATCCCGACATCTACGCAGCCGGGGACAACGCCAGTTTCCCGTACCAGGCCCTCGGCCGCCGGATGAGGATTGAGCACTGGGACCACGCCCTGAACCAGGGAAAGCACGCGGGCCGCAACATGGCCGGCGCCGGGCAGGCCTACACGTACATGCCCTACTTCTTCTCCGACCTCTTTGAATTCGGCTACGAGGCCGTCGGGCAAGTGGACAGCCGCCTCGACGTCTTCGCGGACTGGCAGGAGAAGAACAAGACCGGCGTTCTCTACTACCGGGAGAACGGCCTCATCAGAGGCGTTATGCTCTGCAATGTGTGGGGGAAAGTCGAGGCCGCGCGCGATTTGATCCGCCGCGGGAAAAAGCTGACGGACGAGGACTTGTCGGGCGCGATCGCCTAGCGACCTGCACTGTATCCGGAGGACAAGATGGCCCTTGCCGAGCAGAAGTGCGAGCCGTGCCAGGTGGGCACAGCGCCGCTGTCGCACGGGGAAGCGGTTGAGCTGGCGAAGGAAACGCCCCAGTGGACCCTGAAGGACGGCGCTATCGAGCGGGAGTTCAGGTTCAAGGACTTCCGCACCGCCATCGCGTTCGTCAACCAGGTCGCCGACCTGGCCGAGGAGGAGGGACACCATCCCGACATCTGCATCTACTACAGCCGGGTCAGGCTGGAGCTGTCCACGCACAAGATCAACGGTCTGTCCAGGAACGACTTCATCCTGGCCGCGAAGATAGATCGGCTGCTGCGCACGTGAGGCCCGGAGGAGCGGCGGCCGAACAGCAGAGCGCGCAGCCGCGGGCCGCGACATGATCGGCGGGACGCTGAGCGGGCAGACGGCGCTGGTGACAGGGGCCGCGGTTCGGCTCGGCCGGGCCTGCGCGCGGGCGTTGGCCGCGCGCGGCGCCGGGGTGATCATACACTACCGAACATCAGCAGAGGAAGCCCTGCGGCTCGCAGACGAGATCGTGAGCGGGGGTGGGCGGGCCTGGACGCTGCAGGCCGACCTCGCGAACGAGGAGGAGGCGGCCGCCCTGGTTCCGCGCGCGATGCAGCGGGCCGGCGGCCTGAGCATTCTCGTGAACAGCGCCGCGATCTTCCCCTCCGACACGGTCGAGAACATGACGCTGGATGCAATGGTGGCCTGTCTGCGAGTCAACGCGTGGGCTCCACTGCTGCTGTCGCGATCGTTCGCGGAGCACGCCGGCCGAGGAAAGATCGTGAACTTCCTCGACACGCGCGTCGCGGGCTACGATTGGCGCCACGCCTCCTATATTGTGAGCAAGCACGTGCTGGAGCTTCTGACGCGCATGTGCGCGCTGCAGTTCGCGCCCGAGATCGCCGTCAACGCAGTTGCGCCGGGCCTGATCTTGCCGCCCCCCGGGGAGGATCATTCATACCTCGATGCGCTCGTCGGCACGGTGCCGCTGCGCAAGCACGGCCGTGCCGAAGATGTCGCGGAGGCGGTCGCGTTTCTGGCGACCAGCGAGTTCCTGACCGGCCAGGTCATCTACGTGGACGGCGGAAGACACCTTCTGGAGCACCAAAGTGGACCGGATCCTGATTAAGGACCTGATGGTGCGCTGCATCATCGGGGTCAATGATGAAGAGCGCAGGGAGAAGCAGGACGTGGTCATCAACGTCGCCCTCTGCGCCGACCTGAGGCGGGCCGGCAAGAGCGACCGGCTGGAGGACTCGGTGGACTACCGCGCCATCAAGAAGGAGATCTTCGCGATGGGGGAGCGCTCCGAGTACCGGCTCGTCGAGGCCCTGGCCGAGCGAGTCGCCGAGATCTGCCTGGCGCATGAAGGAGTCCAGCAGGTGCAGGTCACCGTCGAGAAGCCCGCCGCCCTGCGCTTCGCCCGGACCGTGGCCGTTGAGATTGAGCGCGCGCGGGCCTAGCCCATGGCGCGGGCCTTCGTAGCCGTCGGATCCAACATCGATCCCGAAGACAACATCCGCCGCGCGGTGCGCCTGCTCGCGCGACGCACGCGCATCGTCGCTGTCTCGACCTTCTATCGCTCCTCGCCGGTGGGTCCGCCGGGTCAGCCGGCTTTCGTCAACGGGGTCGTGGAGATTGAGACCGACCTCCATCCCCTCGAGCTGAAGCGCACCGTCCTTCGCCGCCTTGAGGCCTGCATGGGGCGTGTGCGCACCGAGGACAAGTACGCGCCGCGCGTGATCGACCTCGATCTGGTCATCTATGGCGATCGCACCGCGGACACACCGGAGCTGACTCTGCCGGACCCCCAGATACGCACACGCCCCTTTCTGGCGGTCCCCCTCGCGGAGCTGGCGCCCGACCTGCCGCTTCCGGGCGATGGCCGTGCGATGCGCGAGCTGGCCGCCGCGTTTGGCGACCACGAGATGGGGCCGCTGGTCGACTACACACGTGAGCTCAAGGAGAGTCTGCGCGATGGACCACGAGAAGGTGAAGCGCCTGGTTAGGGAGCTGCTGGTCGAGATCGGGGAAGACCCGGACAGAGAGGGCCTGGCCAAGACGCCGGACCGCGTCGCGAAGGCCTATGAGTACCTGACGTCGGGCTACCGGGCCGATATCGACAGCCTGATCAACGGGGCGATCTTCACGCAGGAGACCAACAACATGATCATCGCCCGCGACATCGAGCTGTACAGCCTGTGCGAGCACCACATCCTCCCCTTCTTCGGCCGGTGCCACATCGGCTATGTCGCCCGGCACCGGGTCTTTGGCATCAGCAAGCTTGCCCGCCTGGTCGACATGTACGCCCGCCGCTTGCAGATTCAGGAACGCCTCACGCAGCAGATTGCGCAGGCGGTGCAGGAGGCGATCGACGCGGAGGGCGTCGGCGTCATCATCGAGGCGCGCCACCTCTGCATGATGATGCGCGGCATTGAGAAGCAGAACTCGATGATGACCACCTCCTCGGTCCTGGGCACCTTCAGGTCGAGCGAGGCCACCCGCCTGGAGTTCCTGGAGCTGATCGCTCGTCCGCGCATCGCGTGAAAGCCTTGGGCGCCGCGGACGACAGCCGCGGCGCTGGCGGCCGGGGCCGCAGGCGGTTGCGCTTCGGCGCAGAACAGAGCCGGCCGACTGCCCACAGACGCCCGCCGGGCGCAGAAGGGGGACTGGGATGGAAGAGACGGAGATCCTCGCGGGAGCTGAGGAGAGGATAGAGAAGCGGCGGAAGGCCGACGCGACGGTGCGGGTCATCGACGACGCCGGCGCGCCCATCGCCGGCGCGCGCGTTCGCGCGGAACAGGTGCGGCACGCCTTCCTCTTCGGGTGCAACGCCTTCCCCGTGCTGGAGTTGACTGACCCCGAGCGGGAGCGAACCTATGAGAAAGAGTTCTCGGCGCTCCTGAACTATGCCACCCTGGCGTTCTACTGGGGGTTCTACGAGCCTCAGCCCGGCCAGACGCGAGCGGAGCAGCTCCAGCGGCAGGCTCGCTGGTGCAAGGAGCGCGGGATGCCGGCCAAGGGACACCCCCTCATCTGGCATGAGGTCTACCCCGAGTGGGGCCCGTCAGAGCCCGAGGAGACGCGGCGCAAGCTCCAGGCCCGCGTAACGGAGATCGTCTCTGGCTTTGCCGGCCTGGTCGACATATGGGATGTCGTCAACGAGGCCACGGTGTCGCACAAGTTCGACAACGGGGTTGGCCGCTGGGCCCGGCGGGACGGCGCCGCCCGGCTGGTGGGCGAGGCGCTTGAGTGGGCGCGCGCGGCCAACCCGAAGGCCACCCTCGTCTACAACGAGTACAACATCAGCCCCGAGTTCGAGCAGCTCGTGGCCGACCTGATCGAGGCTGGACGTCCTTTCGACGTCATCGGCATCCAGAGCCACATGCACGGCGGCGAGTGGCCGCTGAGCAGGGTATGGCACGTGTGCGAAACATACGCGCGGTTCGGCAAGCCTCTCCACTTCACCGAAACCACGGTCGTGTCGGGCGAGCACGGCTGGGAGCGGCCGCAGCCGTGGCCTTCGACCCCGGAGGGAGAGGCCTTTCAGGCCGAGTACGTGGAGAAGCTCTACACCACTCTCTTCTCCCACCCGGCCGTCGAGGCAATCACGTGGTGGGACTTCCAGGACGGCGCGTGGCAGGGAGCTCCGGCCGGGCTAGTCCGGGCCGACCTGACGCCCAAGCCGGTCTACGAGCGGCTCATGGCCCTGGTCAAGGGCCGGTGGTGGACGTCCGTCGATCTGGAGACCGGTCCAGACGGCGCCGCGCGGTTCCGCGGCTTCCTGGGCGACTACCGGATCGCGGTCTCGGCGGCAGGCCGAAGGGCCGCCGCCGAGATGAGCCTCGCCGCCGGCCGCGACAACGCGATCTCGCTTGCGCTGAAGCGGGCCGGCTGATCCGGGACGGCGCTACTTCAGGAACAGCTCGACCACGGGCACCGTCACCTTCGGCTTCTGCACCGGCAGCCGGATGGTGAGCAGGCCGGCCTCTTCGCCCGACCCCACCGGGCCGACGACCTCGCCCGCGCTGCCCTCCTGCATGCGCACCTCCGAGGCATCGTTCAAGAGCTGCGCATACTCGACCTTGCCCGCCAGACCCGGAAGGTGCAGGTACTCGAACGGCCACGCAAAGATGTGTACGTAGAGCCGCCGCGTCGCCGCGTTGTAGGTGAGCCGGCAGTCCTTCGGCGCCTGGAACTCGGCCGGCGCCGGCCCGCAGCCGTATATCGCACGGCCGTGCTGATGCATCCACTCGCCTATTCCCGCCAGTCGCTCGACGGCCCGATAGTCGAACTCGCCCCGCGCGGTGGGGCCCACGTTCAGCAGCAGGTTGCCGCCCTTGCTCACGGTGTCGATGAGCATCTGGAGGAGTTGCTCCACGCTCTTCCAGCTGGCCTCGTCGCGGTGATATCCCCAGGAGCCCGAGAACGTGTGACAGGCCTCCCACAGCACGGGCTTGCCCGCCACCGTGACGCCCTCTTTCGGCACGTACTGCTCCGGGGTTCGGTAGTCCCAGCCCCCCTCGACGTCCAGCAGATCGAGCCGGTCGTTCACCAGGATGTCGGGCTGAAGCTCCCGCGTCATCTTCAGCAGCTTCTCGCTCTCCCACTCCTCCCGGCCCTTGCCGAGCCAGGGGCGGGGCCTGCCGTGCTCGTCGCGCCGGGGATAGCTGAAGTCGTAGAACATCAGGTCGATGCGACCGTAATCAGTCAGCAGCTCTCGCACCTGGCCGTGCAGGTACTCGGTATACCTCTTCTGGTCCCGGGAGGCGTTCAGCTTCTCGCGATCCGGGTGGTTGCGGAGCGGGTGGACGTCATCGATGAGGAAGTCAGGATGGTGCCAGTCGATCAGCGAGTGATAGAAGCCGATGCGCAGGCCCCGCGCGCGGAACGCCTCGACGTACGCGCGCACCAGGTCCCGCCCGGCCGGTGTGTTCGTGGCCTTGTAGTCGGTCAGCTTGGAGTCCCACAGGCAGAACCCCTCGTGGTGCTTTGTGGTCAGGACGGCGTACTTCATCCCCGCGGCGGCCGCGCGCGCCGCCCACTCCGCGGGGTCATACAGATCGGGATCGAAGTGGCGGAAGTACTTGTCGTAGCGCTCGTCCGGTATCTCCTCGTGATGCTTCACCCACTCGTGCCGTGCGGGGAGCGCGTACAGCCCCCAGTGGATGAACATGCCGAACCTATCGTGGATGAACCAGTCCGCCTTTCCGGCCTTCGCTTTCTCCTTGGGCATGAGAGCCTCCTCACCCGGGCAGTCCTGCCGCATTTCCACCCGGCGGGCCCGACCTCCTCGCGGTGGGCGCAGATTGGCACGCGGGCGGCGCGGGGCCCGCAGGACGCCGCCGCGGGAGGCGGAACAACCGCAGGGGGCCAGATATGGCGCCGGAGGCAGCCATGATACAGCAGGGATTCGGCGAGTCGACCGCGCTGGTGATCGTGGACATGCTGAACGACTTCGTGCTGGAGGGCGCGCCCCTTCGCGTGGAAGCAGCGCAGCAGCTGATTCCCGCCATCTCGCGCGGCCGCGACGCCGCGCGCAGGGCGGGATCGCCCGTGTTCTACCTCTGTGACGCGCACCGGCCCGACGACCCCGAGTTCCAGGCCTGGCCGCGGCACGCGGTCGCCGGCACCCCTGGCGCCCAGGTCATCGACCAGCTCCGCCCGGCCGAGGAGGACGTCGTCATCCGCAAGCGCCGCTTCTCGGGGTTCTTCGGCACGGATCTCGATCTGCACCTGCGGGAGCGGCGAATCGGGCGGCTGGTGATCTGCGGGGTGCTGACCGACATCTGCGTCTACCACACCGCCGCCGACGCGGCTCAACTAGCCTATCGCGTCGCAGTCGCGACCAACGCAACGGCCGCGGCTACCTCCGAGCAGCACGCGTTCGCGTTGAAGCAAATGGTGCGCCTGTTCGGGGCGCAGATGCTCGAGCTCTGAGCCGCGCCACCGCTACCCCGGCTTTCTTCTCATAGCCTCGCGCAGGGTCAAGAGCACCAGCCGCGGCAGCGCCCAGAGCCGCCCGACCCGGCTCGGCTCCCGCATGGTGCGCCAGAGCCACTCCAGGCCTGCGCGCTGCATCCACGCGGGCGCGCGCTGGACGCGGCCAGCCAGGACGTCGAAGCTCCCGCCCACCCCGATCGCCACAGGAACCTGGAGGTCGGCGAGATGCCGGCTAATCCACTTCTCCTGTTTCGGCGCGCCGAAGGCGACAAACAGGATGTCCGGCCGGGCCGCCGCGATCCGCCGCACCACGTCGGGCTCCTCGTCAGGGGTGAAGTAGCCGTGGTGTGTGCCCACCACACGCAGCCCCGGACACCTGGCCTCCAACATCCGGGCCGCGTCGACCGCGACGCCGGGCCGGGCCCCCAGCAGATACACAGAATGGCCGCGCTCGGTCGCGCGCTCGCAGATCCGCTGCATAAGGTCTACGCCCGAGACCCGCTCCCTCACCGGCAATCCTAGCACGCGGGCCATCCACACGACTCCTCGCCCGTCCGCGGTCACCATGTCGGCCCGCCGCACAACCTCCTGATACTCCGGGTCGTCCCGCGCCCGGACGATCCCGGGGCTGTCGGAGGTGACCACCATGTGAGGCGAGCGCTCCTGGACGAACTGGTCGATCTTCGCCAGCGCTCCCTCCATGTCGATGCGCGCGAGCGGCACGCCGAGCATGTTCACGCGCTCCTCGCACGTCTCGCCGGGGTCGGCCGCGATGCGCGCGACCATGAAGAATACGACGAACCCCAGGACCAGCGCGGAGCCCACCAGCGCCAGCTTCAGAAGGAAGCTGACGCGCACCAGCAGCACCAGCGCCAGCGCGACCGCGCAGAGGAACGCGGTCGCGGCCTGAAACAGGAGAACTGTTCGACGGGGGCTGAGGCCGGAGCGAATCAGAGCCTCGTGAAGAAGCTCGCGCCGTTGCCCGAGGGCCAGGCGCTGCCTTCCCTTTCCCCCTCCGTACACGATGGCGTACGTCGTCTCCCCCACCGGGACCCCCAGCGCAAGCAGTGGGACCCCCAGCACGAGGAAAGCCGTGTTCTTCAGCATGCCCACCATCGTGATCCCACCCAGGGCAAACCCGGCCGCCCAGTGCGCCGAGCTGCCAAGCATCGGGTAGTCGCGCCGGCTCGCTCCCGCCGCCGCGCCCGCAAGCGCCAGCCCCAGCACGCCGGCGGCCGGCGCCGATCGCGAGGGCGCAACCAACAGGGCCGCGGCGGAGAAGGTGAGGGCGATGATCGCCACCATCCCCGCGGTCAGCCGCGGCAGCCGGCGAAGCAGCACCACGGCGTACGCCACCGCCGTCAGCCACAGCGCGCTCAGCGGCGCCGACCACGCCCCCAGAGCCACCATGTGCGCCGTGAACGGTGGCTTCACCTCGTCAACCCTGATCCCCAGCACAACAGCGAGTGCCGCGATCGCCAGGCCGAGCGCGACCTGCGCGATGCGCCGCAACCCGAGGATATCGTTCGCCAGGCCGGCCGCGCCGGCGGCTGCGGCAACAGTCGCCACCGCGCGAAGCTCGCGGCTGGGCCCGCCCAGCACCAGCACGGGGAGGACGAAGGCCAGGGTCACACTCACGCCGGATAGCAGCCACTGCCGCCTGGGCCGCACCCCCGGCTGCTGGTCCCCCCGCGCGAGCCGCCGCATTCGCGGCCCCATGAGGTTCGGGGTCAGGAACGCGAGGAGAAACGCGAGGGCGACGACCAGCACCGCCCCAGCGGGCTGGATGTGTCCCGCAGACCCATCCAGCGCGTACATCATCCGCTCCCGAGCCGGGGACGCCTAGGTCCCCGCGTGGTAGCTCGCGAGGTAGGCCTCCTGCTCCGGCGTCAGCGTGTCGATTGCGATTCCCATCGCGTCCAGCTTCAGCCGCGCTACCTCCTGGTCGATCGCCGTCGGCACAGGGTAGACGCGCTTTTCCAGCGACCGGCCGCTCTTCGCCAGATAGGCCGCGCAGAGGGCCTGATTGGCAAAGCTCATGTCCATGACGCTGGGGGGATGCCCCTCCGCGGCGGCCAGGTTCACGAGCCGCCCCTCCGCGAGAAGGTATATGCGGCGGCCGTCCTCCAGCAGGAACTCATCCGTCATCGGGCGCACCCGCCGCACCGCACTGGCCAGCGATCGCAGCGCGGGGATGTCGATCTCCACGTCGAAGTGTCCGGAGTTACAGACCACGGCCCCATCCCTCATCACCTCGAAGTGCTCCCGGCGGAGCACGCCGCGGTCTCCCGTGAGCGTCACGAACACCTCGCCCCACCGCGCGGCCTCCATTATCGGCATCACCAGGAAGCCGTCCATCGCCGCCTCCAGCGCACGGAGGGGATCGACCTCGCACACGGCCACGATCGCCCCCATCCCCCGCGCCCGCATGGCGACGCCCCGACCGCACCATCCATAGCCGCACACGACGAATCGCCGGCCGGCCATCAGCATGTTCGTCGCCCGGATAATGCCGTCCATGGTGCTCTGGCCGGTGCCGTAGCGGTTGTCGAACAGGTGCTTGGTGTTCGCGTCATTCACCGCGATCACCGGATAGCCGAGCGCCCCCTCTCTCTCCATCGCCCGTAGCCGGATGACGCCCGTAGTCGTCTCCTCCGACCCGCCGAGCATGTCCGGCAGCATCTCGCCGTGCTTGTCGTGGATCGTGAAGACGAGGTCGCAGCCGTCGTCCATCGTGATCTGCGGCCTGGTGGCAATCACCGACTCGATGTGCGCGTAGTAGGTATCGTTGTCCTCCCCGCGCACGGCGAACACCGGCACGCCCAGGCCGATCGCCAGCCACGCCGCCACGTCGTCCTGCGTGCTCAGCGGGTTGGAGGCGCACAGCGCCACTTCCGCGCCCGCGGCCTTCAAGAGACGCACCAGGTTGGCGGTCTCCGTCGTCACGTGCAGACAAGCGCCGATGCGCACACCCTCGAGGGGCCGCTGCCGGGAGAAGCGCTGCTCGAGCTGACGCAGGACCGGCATGCGCCTGCCCGCGTACTCCACCCGCAGCCCGCCGGCCTCCGCGAGGCTCGTGTCCTTCACATCATAGCTCATGTCCGACCCTTTCCTCAGCTCCCGGCCTCCCCGCCGCTGCCGCGGACTCCAACACCGCGTCGGCCACCGCCTCCACCTGCTCGACCGTCAGCTCCGGATACAGGGGAATCGAGACGACCTCCCGCGCCAGCCGCTCCGCCACCGGCAGGCTGCCATTCTCATACCCCAGGTCGCGGTAGGCCCCCTGCAGATGCAGCGGCACCGGATAGTAGATCGCGCTCCCGATGCCCCGTTCGGCCAGACGCGCGCGCAGCTCGTCGCGCCACGGGCAGCGCAGGGTGAACAGCGAGTAGATGTGCGAACCGTCCACGCTCGCCGCCGGGAGCCCGATGCCAGAGCCGGCCAAGCGCTTGCGATACAGATTGGCGTGCTCCACCCGGCGCGCGTTCCATGCGTCGAGCCGCGGCAGCTTAAGCCGCAGCACAGCCGCCTGCACCTCATCCAGGCGGCTGTTGTACCCGACCATCGGATGGGTGTACTTCTCGCCGCCAGCGACGGACGCGTCGGCCTGCTGCCTGAGCAGGCGCACCCGGTCGGCGACAGCGTCGTCATCCGTGATCACCATCCCGCCGTCGCCGCAGCCGGCAAGCGTCTTCGTGGGATAGAAACTGAAGCACCCCGCGTCCCCCAGCGACCCCAGCCGCCGGCCGCGCCACCGGGCCCCACAGGCCTGGGCCACGTCCTCCACCACGCGCAGACCGCGCTCCCGGGCTATCGCGAGCACCGCGTCCATGGGCGCCGACTCGCCGTACAAATGCACGGGGATGATCGCGCGGGTCCGATCCGTGATTCGGCGCGCCAGGTCGTCCGGGTCGAGGTTGAAGCCGTCCGGCAGCGAATCCACGAACACCGGCGTCGCACCGACGTGGCAGACGGCCGCCGCGGTCGCCGTATACGTGAAGGAAGGCACGAGCACTTCGTGGCCCCGCCCTATGCCCAGAGCAGCCAGCGAGAGCATCAAAGCGTCCGTACCCGATGCGACCCCCACCGCGTGCCTCACGCCGTGGAACTCCGCCATGGCGGCCTCGAAGGCCCGGACGTTGGGGCCCATCACAAAGGTCGCGCTCTCGAAGACCTCGCGCACCGCGGCGAGCATCTGGGCTTCGAGTCCTTCGTGCTGTTTGCGCAGGTCGAACAGCGGTATCTGTGTCTTCGGGGGAGGCGCTTCTGCCGAGCGTGGCTTTCGGGCCGTCATCCCTGGTTCTTCCTCCGAATCGGTGCTGGTTCGGCGACCCCCTTTAGCCGGCCGCCTTGTTCTTTGCTGGGCCTTCCACGCCGCTCGCCAACCAAGGTGGGAGAGCCGGCGGTCGGACTCGAACCGACGACCGGCGGTTTACGAAACCGCTGCTCTGCCGCTGAGCTACGCCGGCCCACACCCGAAAATACCACGCGGCCCGTGGCCTGTCAACGCGGCCTCCCCCGGCGCCCCTCGCCTCCACCTCCATCGCTTGCTCGCCCACAGGGAAACCCCACGCCGGTGCAGTACTCCATTCCACAGCCTATCCGGCCGCACGGGGTCCCAGTGACCGACGACTGTCCGAGAATCAGGCCACTCGACATCATCCCTGTCCAGTCCCAGGGCCGCCAGGCCTTCCTGCTGCGCGACCCGCAGGGCATCTCACCCCATCAGCTGGTCGTCCCTGCCGATATCGCCTACTTGTTGAGCCAGCTCGACGGGACTCGCACCGTGCGCGAGGTGCAGGTCTCCTACGTGCGGCGGTTCGGCGCGCTCTTGACCACCGACAGGATCGGCGAGATCCTTCAGCGGCTCGACGAGGCCCTGCTCCTGGACACCGAACGCTTCCGGGAGTTCCGGCGCGCCGTCGAAGCGGAGTTTCGGGCCCGCCCGACGCGCGCGGCTGCCCACGCAGGACGCTCGTACGAGGCCGCAGCAGCCGCGTTTGCGCGCTCCTGGCAACCGCGCCTCGAGGCCGCCGGTCAGCCCGCGGGGTTCCGACTGGACTCCAACCGCCCGGCGTTCATCGCCCCGCACTACGATATGGACGGCGCTGCCGAGTGCTACGCCAGCGCCTACGCGCTGTTGGCTGCGGTGGAGCGACCCGACGTGGTCGTCATCCTCGGCATCGCCCACAGCGGCCAGGCCCCCTTCGCACTCACGCGCAAACCCTTCGAGACGCCGTTCGGCGCGCTGGATACTGACCCCGAGATTATCGACCGGCTCGCGCGCGACGCGCCGCTGGATCTGTTCGCCGACGAGTTCGCCCACCGCGACGAGCACTCCATCGAGTTCCAGGCCGTGCTCCTTCACCACGTCTACCGCGAGCAGAGCGATCCGCCCGTGATCGTGCCAATCCTCTGCGGCGGCTACCACCGCCTTGGTGATGGCGCATCGGACCCGCGAGGAATGGAGCATATCAACCGCTTCCTTGACCTCCTCCGGGACGTGCTGGCCGCCGACTCGCGTCGCCTAGCGGTGATCGCGTCGGCCGACCTGAGCCACATCGGCACGCGCTTCGGTGGGCCGCCCATCAACCAAGTGCACCTTGATCTCGCCCGCCGGCACGACCTGGCCCTGCTCGAGCGCGCTCAGGCCGGTGATGCAGATGGGCTGTACAGGGTCTTCGCTGAAGCCGGCGACCGTTACAACGTCTGCGGCTTTCCCGCGATCTACGCGCTGCTGCGAGCCCTGCCGCTCAGCCAGGGGCGGCTGCTGAGCTATCGGCAAGCCGTGGAGGCGCAGACACACTCCTGCGTCAGCTTCGCAAGCGTCGCGCTCAGACCCGGCCCCTAAGCCGCCACGGCAGACCCGCTGGTCTGAGAACGATACCGCCGGCGGCCTGTGCGACGGTCTACCGCCCCCACAGCCGCTCCCGATATCCCTTCGGCGACAGGCCCTCCGCCCGGCTGAAGGCGTGGCTGAAGTGCGCGGGGTCCGCGTAGCCGAGGGACCGGGCAATCTCCGAGATCGTCATCTCCGAGTTCTCGAGCAGGTCGCGGGCAGCGCTGACGCGGAGTTGTCGCAGATGGTCAGAGAGTGTGTACCCGAGGTGACTCGAGACCATCCGACTCAGGTAGCTTGGGCTATAGCCCACCGCGCTTGCCACCTCCGCAAGGCGCAGCGGCCGCCTGAAATTGGCCTCGCAGTAGCCGAGCGCGGCCTGGATGATCCGCCAGGCCCGGGGATCGGCCGACATCGTCGGCGACTCGCTGGGCCCCAGCCGCAGGGCCCGTCCCCGACGCAGCCGGCGGATGAGGGGTCAGCAGACCCTGGACGGCTCCGAGCCAGCCCCAGTCGCGGCGGCTGAGCTCGGCCGCGATGGCGGCGGCGATGTTCTCGACATCCGTGCGGCCGAGGAGCTCGAGGCTAGGCCCCCGGCGCCATGTCCGGGGTGGCTGGTGACGGGTTCGGTACAGGCGTGCCGCGCTGCCCTGCAAGTGACACCAGAACATGTCGTAGGCGAGTGGCGGCTCGCTGGCCGACTCGTAGTGTTCCACGTTGCGCTCGATCAGCAGCAGCCGCCCCGGCCTCAGCTCGAACAGGCCGTTGGGCACCGCGACCCGGGCGCGGCCGCGCGTGACGAGCGCGAACTCGTGAAACGGATGGATGTCGCGCTGATGAACCGACCCGCCCACCTGCCGGACGGCCTCGCCGGAGCCCACTGTAGCTAGCATGAACCCGCCCGCGGGCCGTTGGGCCGCCAGCTCCTGCAGGCGCCGCTCGAACAGTGCCTCGGCTCTCCCCCGCGA
>Ga0123519_10011319_pt1 | contig 13187 bp, 13 predicted proteins | sample YelNatPaOPRAMG02_FD_87396 | JGI IMG/M metagenome (GOLD analysis project Ga0123519, IMG submission 87396) | Hot spring microbial communities from Yellowstone National Park - Yellowstone National Park OP-RAMG-02 (version 2) | ecosystem: Environmental > Aquatic > Thermal springs > Hot (42-90C) ...
CCTCCATTTCTTCTTCCTCCTTTGCCACATCGCAGCGATTGAGGAAGACGGCGAAGGGTATTCGCAGCTCTTCGACCACCTCCACTGCCAGGGTCAGATCATAGAAGCCGAAGGGTGTGGGCTCGGTCACCAGCAAGACCGAGTCGACTCCCTTCAAGGATTCCACCACCGGACAGGAAGTCCCCGGAGGCGCGTCGATTATCGCCCACCCTTCTCCGGGAAGGGGACGCTTCACCTCGCGAATCAGAGGAGGGGCCATCGCTTCCCCGATCCGCAGCCGCCCCTGAACGAATTCGATCCCGCCCCCTCTGCCCTCCTCCACCACTCCTACCTCCCGAGGGACCTCCGAGAGAGCCTCCTTTGGACAGACCAGGAGGCACCCTCCACAGCCGTGGCAGAGTTCGGGAAAGGTAAGGACCTTCCGGTTCAGACAGATGATGGCGCTGAACTGACAGATCCGACCGCACTCTCCACAGCCGTTGCACTTTTCCCTATCCACCTGCGGGACCGGAACGCTGACCTTTCGGCTACGGATGATCTCGGGCTTCAAGAAAAGGTGCCCGTTGGGCTCCTCTACATCGCAGTCCAGGTAGCGGACCTTCTGCCCCTCCCGCGCCAGGGTCAGGGCGAGATTGGTCGCGATCGTGGTCTTTCCGGTTCCACCCTTGCCGCTGGCGATCCCTATTCTCACCCAACCATCCCTTTCCCGGCTTGCCTTCTTTCTCCTCTCTCATCCCCCGCTTCTCCCCTCTCGCCTACCGCCTTGAGAAGGGATGCCCGGATCCAGCTCCGGTGACGCCAGACATGGACGATCAGCAAAGCCAACATGAGCACGGCCAGCCAGAAATGTACCTCCCTCCACTGGGACCGTGCCAAACCGAAACCTAAAACCAGCCCCTCCATCCCGGACCCATAACCCCCCCTCCTCCAGCCCATCCCCCGGCCGGCAGGCAGGAAGAACTTGAGGATCAGGCCGCTGAGGGTCAGCAACAGAAAAACCAGGCCCAGCCAAAGGTCCAGGATCAGGCTTAGATTCCACCTTCTCTCGTTCAGGATTCAGGCCTCCTTTTTCCCTTCCCTTTTTGCCTTCCCATCGCAATCACCGACCGGACAAAGGAAGGTCGAGGCAAGGCGCCAGCCCTGCCTCGACCAGCCTGACCGGTCCTCCGCTCTCTCCGAGGTTGCCAGCCGCGAGTCGTCACCCAATCCGCGGAGGACCGAGCCAGACATCCTTCGCTCAGGACCGCTTCTCCAGCTCGGCCAGGCGCTTCCTGATGTCCTCCAGCGCCTCCTCCAGGTACTTGGCCTGACCTTTCAGGATCTCGGCTTCTTGTTCGGAAGTGGGAGGCGCGGCCACGGGCCCCATATAAGGTCCCACTACCGGATAGGCAGGAAGGCCCCAGGCCGGAAGGCCCAGGCCGGCCCTAACCCAGCCAGGCAGGCCGGTAGCATAGTACCAATGCCTCCAGCCGCGGCCGCCACCCCGGCCCCAGAAGCCTCGACCCCAACCCCAGAAGCCTCTCCCGATCCCTGGGTTCAGGTAGCCAGGTACCGGGAAACCGGCACAGTAGCCAGCTCCCCTTCCGCTCATAGGGCCGAAGCCCAGCGGTCCAGTTCGATCTCCAAAGGGCATCTCCCTCACCTCCTTTCTCTACCACTCTCCACCACTCTCATCTCGAATCCTCGCTCTCCTTCTTCATTCTACCGTCGGCAAACTATTCCTCTCGGCACCGAATTCCCCCGGGTCAGGCCCAATGACTGTCCACATCCGGCGCTGGGGCAGCCTTGAGCTCTCCTCGCCCAAAGCGCTCCAGTACCTCCGCCACGGTCCCTTCTGCCCCTAGCACTACCTCGATCCCCGCCGCCGAGAGGGTCCGAAAGGCTTTGGGACCGCAGTGCCCCGTAATCAGGAACTGCACCTGACGCTCGGCTATCTTCCGCGCTGCCTGGATGCCTGCCCCCTGGGCGAGATCCAGGTCGCCCCGATTGTCGACCACCTCCCATTGGCCCGTCTCCAGGTCCACCACGATGAAACAGCGGGCTCTCCCGAAGCGCGGATCCACCAGGCTCTGCAGGTCTTCCCCCTGAGCCGTGACCGCCACCTTCATCCGATCCCTCCTCCCACTCTCGGTCTCATCCGAGTCGATCCCGATCGATCACCCTCGAGTCATGAAGCTGCCACACTTCGGACACTGCTGGCTCGAACATGGGGTACCGGCCTGATGCGGGACTTTCTCCCCGCACCGTGGACACACGCACCACCCGCCGGGGCCAGCCGCAAATCCACCCATGCGACCTCCACGTCCTCCCGCAGGACCTCTGCCCTTGCCCCTTTGCCCTCCTCCCGGAGGACCAGTCCCGTCTCCTCTCGGCATCTTCCTCACCTCCTCTCCCCAGCTTGTCGCAAATCCCCTTCCCTCTCCCTATGCAATTCCGATCCCGTCCTGCGCCAATGCCAGAGGTCCCTGACCCGCCGGTACAGGAAAACGGTAGCGATGACTATATTGGCGACCTCCACCACCAGATCGCTCCAGCTCCCGGAAGGCCGGTAGTTTTCCCTGATCATTTGCCCAGGTGGCCCCTCATCCCCATCCAATCGCTGTCGGTAACCACGCCATCCCATGGCGATCCCCTTTCCGGTTCCGCCGGCCTCATCGGTCCACGCAACTCATCCCCAAAGCCAGGGAGGTCCGTGATGCCAACGCCGAGCCCGGCCGCATCCGCGAAGCATGGCCCCGGGGACCAGCCTCCCGTCCTGAAGCATCCTCAGCGCCTCCTCCGCCTCTCCCATCACCCCAGCCAGCACCCTCATTCCCCTAGCCTCCAAATAGTGTTGTAGGTGTCCGTTGATCCCCCCACAGACCAGCGTGTCCACGCCCAGGTTGAAAAGGAGGTTGATGCGCTCTTGCGGTTCCATCATGCCACAGCATAGCTTCTCTCTCCTCCATTCCCCGCCCTCGGACCTGGTTGCAACCAGGATCTCCTGGGCATAGCCGAAATGGGGAGAAACCCAACAGTGAAAGAGGGGAATAGCGACCTTCATATGGCTCTCCGACCGACCATCCCCCTTGCGCAGCAATCCTCGTGCCAGTTATCGGATTCGGGGGGATCGAGGGAGGAAAGCCCTTAGATAAAGGGCGCGAAGGGAAAAGCGAGAAGAGGTGGAGCTTGCAAGAGAGGAACCGATCGTTTCAGATGTGTAACACCTGTTGCAGACTATTACAGTTATGCAACCATGGCCAGCCTCAGGGCTGAAGACCCAGTTTCTTCATCTTTCTCCAGAGGGTCACCCGATCGTAGCCCAGTTCTCGAGCCGCTCGGGTCCGAGATCCACCGTGTCGCTCCAGCGCGGCACGGATGAGGGCGGCCTCCGCCTCCTCCAGCGGTCCGGAGCGGCGACCTCGCCCCCCGATTGCCACGCGACCCCTGGCCGCCACCACCTCCCGCGGGAGATGTTCGAGCTGGATCAGCCCTTCTTTGCACAGCACGAAGGCGTGCTCGATGATGTTCTGCAGTTCTCGCACATTGCCCGGGTAGTCGTAGTTCAGCAAGAAATCCATGACCTCTTCCGTTACCCCCGAGATCTGCTTGCCCTTGCTCAGGTTGAACTGCCGAATGAAGTGATCTACCAGGAGCGGGATATCCTCCCGTCTCTCCCTCAAGGGCGGCAGCGAGATCTTCACCACATTCAGGCGATAGTAGAGATCTTCCCGAAAGGTGCCCTGCCTGACCATCTCCGTCAGATCGCGGTTGGTGGCCGCTACCACCCTCACATCGGCCTTGACGGTGAAGGTCGCCCCCAGCGGTTCGTACTCCTTGTCCTGCAGGACCCGCAGCAGCTTGACCTGGAGCGTAGGGGGGAGGTCTCCTATCTCGTCCAGGAAGATGGTCCCCCCTTCGGCCAGGGCGAAACGACCCGGCTTGTCCCTTCGGGCATCGGTAAAGGCCCCCTTGATGTACCCGAACAGCTCCGACTCCAGGAGGGTCTCCGGCACCGCCGCGCAATTGACCTTCACATAGGGCTTGTCTCGCCGCCTGCTCAGGTTATGGATGGCCCGGGCAAAAAGCTCTTTGCCGGAGCCAGTCGGTCCCTGGATCAGAACCGTGCTGTCACTCTCGGCGATGTCAGGCAGGATCTGGAATAGATCGAGGATCTGGTGGTTCTTGCTGACGATGTCGGAGAAGGAATACTGCTTGGATAGCTCCTTTCTCAGGGTTTCCAAGGCGGAAAGATCCCGAAAGGTCTCCACCGCCCCCAACAGCCTTCCCTTTTGGTCGCGCAGGGCGGAGGTGGAGATGCTGATCGGCACCTCCCGTCCGTCTTTGGTCAGGATCTCCGCCCGTAGGTGGCTCACCGGCTTGCCAGTACGCAGGCTCTTCTTCAGCCCGCACTCGGTCTGACACAGGCTGGCCCGGAAGATATCGAAGCAATAGTGACCGATGGCCTCCTCCCGAGAAAAACCGGTGATCTCCTCCGCGGCGCGGTTGAAGGAGGTTATCCTCCCCTGGGCATCGGTGGTGAAGACACCATCGGCGATGCTCTCCAGTATGAGCTGAAACAGGGGATCGCCCTCGTCCGCAGGTTGCCCCGCCTTCTGCTTCGACCTCATCTTCCCGGCCACCGCCGACCTGCCCTCCTCTCTTCAGTACACCTCCCGCGGCCAACTATCACCCGCCCGCAAGGGATAGACCCTCTCTCCCAGGACCTGGCGGAAACGGGAAAGGGCAGGAAAACCGGTGCAATGACCGAGGGCCAGCTCGGGGATGTCCATTTCCTCCACGGCCTGGATCGTCCATTCGATCCGTTCCGGCGGCGCCGAGAGCAGATGAATTCCTCCGATTACCGCCCGGATCCTCTTCTCTCCGGTAAGTTTTCGGGAATAGTCGAGGGTATTGATCAGGCCGGAATGGCCACAACCCAGGATCACCACCAGCCCCATCTCCTCCTGCAATACCAGGGCCTGATCATCGAGGAAGGAGTCGGCCACGAAGGCCCCCCCTCGCTGAACCAGGAAATCCTCGGTCGAGGCCTCCTCCGGATGAGAGCGGGGGATGGGGCCGGTGAGCCACATGCCGGGCTGGATCTCTACCGGCTCTACCTGGTAGTGGAGGAATCCCCCTTTCTGCACCAGATCCTGGGCTCGCCAAGGAGGACCGATCTCCTCTATCCCCCGCTCTCGAGACCGCTTCCACCGTGAGATGGTAGCATGGGGATGGAGGAAGATCTCCGCCCTCCCCTGCGACAGCACCTGGGGCAGTCCCCCGGCATGATCGTAGTGGCCGTGGCTGAGGGCGATCCTGTTGATCCTCTCCCAATCCACCTTCAGGGACCGGGCATTGTGCAGGAGGGCCAATCCCTGGCCGGCATCGAAGAGCAGGGTATCCCCGCCCCTCTCCACCAGCAGGGAAAGGCCATGTTCTCCCAGAAGGCCCCGGCGGTTCGCCGTATCCTCCACCAGGACCGTTATCCGTAGCATGGCTTCCTCCTTCGCCTCCTAGCGGCCCGCCGCCGAAAGTAGTTGCTGCACGGCGCTGAGCAGGAGGGCGATGTCGCTGCCGATGGATATCCAGCGATACCCTTCGGCCAAGCGTTTCTGGATTGCCTCGGCGGTAGTAGCCGCGATCCCCACCGGGACCTGGTGCCTCTGCCCCGCCTCCAGGATCTGCCTCATCGCCCCGGCCACCTGGGGGTGGGTGATCTGTCCCAGCAGCCCGTAAGACCCAGAAAGGTCCATGTGTCCGATGATGGCGGCATCGATCCCGGGAACGGAGAGGATGGCGTCGATGTTCTTCACCGCTTCCTGATGCTCGATCAAAAGCAGGCAGAGTATATTCTCGTTGGCCCAGCGGGGATAGTCGGCCAATGGCATGCCCTGCCGGTGGGCGGCCAAGGCGGGACTGAATCCCCTCACCCCCTCGGGGGGATACTTGACCGCCGCCACTGCCGCCTCCGCCTCCTCGCGGGTCTTGATGAAGGGAAAGACCACTCCCATCGCCCCCGCATCCATCACCCGCTTGGCCATCCACTCCTCCTTCCAGGGAATACGCACCACCGGAACTGCCGGGGTCCCCTGGGTGGCCAAGATGAGGGCATGGGCCGATTCCAGGTCGATGGGCCCGTGCTCCATATCTATCCACACCCAGTCGAGTCCGGAGCGGGACAGGACCTGCATGTTGCCCAGGCTGGGCGTGCTCATCACCGCTCCCATAACCGGCTTTCCCTCTTTCAGCTTCATTTTCACCGGATTTGCAGTCATCTCCTCCTCCCCAGTCGCTCAGTTTTAGGCAAACTCTGCTCGTCAACGCGCCACTACAGCACCTTCGCGGCCAGCCCCGGCGCTGGGCCTTCCCTCTCTCCCTGGTAAAGCCTCCGGTAGGCACAGCGAAAGCGGGCAAACTTCTCCTCGTAGCGCAAGGAAAGCTGGGGATCGGGCCGGTAATAGGCGGCAGCCTCTCTTTCCCCGCCGGCCTCCTCCCAGGAAGAGATCCATCCCAGCGCCTTCATGGCCAGCAGGGCCGCCCCCCGCACGCTGGCGTGGGGCTCGGGGTGCACATCCACCGGGCGACCCAGGACATCGGCCAGAAGCTGACACCAGCTCCGGGAACCGGTGAAGCCCCCGCTGGCCCAGATCCTCCGGAATCGCCCTCCCAATTCCTCCAGGATCTCCACGATCTCCCGGAGGGAGAAGCACACCCCCTCCAGGACCGCCCGCAAAAGGTCTTCCCTTCCCGTATCCAAGGCCAGGCCCAGAAAACAAGCCCGGGCCTGCTCCTTCCAACCCGGACACCTCTGGCCCGTCAAGTAGGGGAGGAAGATCAGATCCGGCTTGAATTCTCCCAGCCTGTCCTCCTCCGTTTTGGACAGGCGCAACAATCTGACTATCCAGTCCCGGGCCAGGCCGCCGTTGTTGATCGCCCCCCCGAAGACATAGCGACCGGCGAAGGCGTAATAGGTAAACAGTCTTCCTTCCTCGTCCACCCGAGGCCCCTCCACCAGCAGCCGGACTGCTCCGCTGGTGCCTATCATCAGTGCCAGTTCCTCTTCCTGAAGCGCCCCCAGTCCCAAGTTGGAGGCGGCTCCGTCCCCGGTTCCCACCACCCAGGGCACCTCCGGATCCAGGTACAGCTCCTCTGCCTCCTTCGCTGGGAGTCCTTGCAGCATTTCATCGAACTCCACCAGGGGGGAGAGGCGATCGGACGAGAGGTCCAGGGTCCTCAGCAGGCCCTCATGGTAGCGCCGGGAGTGGAGGTCGAGCAGGCCAGCACCGGAGGCCACTGAATAGTCCACCACCGCCCGACCCAACATGGTTTGCAGGATGTATTCCTTCACCGAGAGGAAGCGGGCAGCCCGGCGAAAGATCTCCTCCCTTTCCTCCCTCAGCCAGGCGATCTTAGCGGGTAAATAGATAGAATGAAGCGGGCATCCGGTAGCCCGATGGATGGCCTTCCCATCGAGTTGGGATCGCAGCCTTGCGACTGCCCGGGAGGGTCTGGTATCGGCCCAGGTGAGGATAGCAGTCAGGGGCTTCCCGGCCTCGTCCACCGCCACCAAACTGTGCCAGGCTGAGGAGAGCCCGATCGCCCTCACCTGACCGGGCTTCAGGCCGGCCCGGGCTTGGCAGTCCCGGATCGCCCGGCAGGTAGCGCGATAAACATCCCGGGGATCTAGCTCCGCCCGGCCCATGGCATCCGTCTTCAGGGGATAACCGAAGGAGACCGCCTGGCCCCAAGCGCTCCCGTCCTCCCGAAAGAGCAGGGCTTTGCTGCTCCCGGTGCCGATATCCAGACCCAGGACGAACCCCTCCCCCTTCTTTCTCTCCACTCGGGCTTGGATCTTCCCTCGCGACCGCCCTGCGGTCATAGCTTGACCGGGATCCCCCGCTGGCACAGATACTCTTTGGCTTCGCGGATGGTGTGCTTGCCGAAATGGAAGACCGAGGCCACCAGAACGGCGTCGGCCCCCGCCTCCTTGATGGCCTGGAAGAGATGCTCCAGGGTTCCCGCCCCGCCGGAGGCGATCACCGGGATCTTCACTGCTGTGGCCAGGGCCCTGGTCATGGGCAGATCGTATCCGGTCTGGGTTCCGTCGGTATCCATGCTGGTGGGAAGGATCTGGCCAGCCCCCCGCGCCTCCACCTCCTTCGCCCAGGCCACCGCGTCTTTTCCGGTCCTCACCCGTCCTCCCTTCACCACCACCTCGAAGCCGGAGGGAAGCGCCGGATTTCGGGCCGTGTCGATGGCCACCACGATGCGGTCACTGCCGAACCTCTTCGCTCCCTCCTCCACCAGCGAGGGGTCCTTCACCGCGGCCGTATTCACCGAGACCGCAGCCGCCCCAGCGGCGAGCAGCGCCTCCATGTCCGAGAGCTCCGCTATCCCCCCGCCCACCGTCAAAGGGACGGTCAGCCGAGGAGCGGTCCTCTGCACCACCCCCATGAAGGTCTTTCTCCCCTCCACCGTGGCGGTGATGTCCAGAAGCACGATCTCGTCCGCTCCGGCACGGCAATAGGCCTCCCCGATCTCGGCCGGATCGCCCACATCGCGCAGGTTGACGAAGTTGACCCCCTTCACCAACCTCCCATCTTTGGTATCCAGACAAGGGATTATCCGACGATAGGAAAAGAACATCGCTCCACCTCTCCTTCTCGATCTCGATCTGGTCCGCACCTATCCTTGGGGCCGAGAAAAACGCTTTCGCCGATCCAACCCACTCGGTCGCCGATCCTCATCCCTCAATCCCTGGCTAACCGAGCCTTCTTCCTTCCCCTGACGACCTCCTCCACCACCCAGGAGTTGTTGGGCGGGCATCCGCTGACGAAGCGGTGGCCCCTTCGATCCGGGGGGACGCAGATCCCCACCGCGATCAGCTGCTCGGAGGGGGTGTCGGCCGGGATCTCCACCTCCGGCCCGGTGACGATGGTGAGACCCCGCAGATGATCCAACTGTTTAGCCCGCTTGAGGTCGAAAAGAGCGGAGAGGACGGTGTTGCGGCAACCGGTGCAGGTCCCCGGGGCGTGAAGAAGCCGCAGCTCCTCCACCTCCACCCGCCGATCCTCTTCCAGCCGCAGGAAACGACGATGCACCTCCTGCCAGGGCCTGCCCCTTAGCTCGATCTCCTCCAGTCTCATCTTCCCCAGCCCGGCCTCCCCTCCCCATCGGGTAATGAGGACCTCCTCCGCCTCGAAACCCATGATCTTGCCTGCCACTGCATCCACCGCCACCAGGTCCCTTCCCGCCAAGATCAGGTTCATCTCGATGGTCCGGCCGTGCACCGGCCCCAGTCCCTCCTGGCAGAAGGTCCCGTCGATAACCGCCAAGCAGGGCCGGAAGGCGCGATAAAGATCGAGCACGCCCTGCTGGACCCCGACCTGATGAAGATGTCGCTTGTCCCGATCGTCGATCAGGCCTTTCAGGTTTTTGAGGCTCAAGGTGACTTCGGTCTGGTCGTGGGTCTTCATCACCGGCACCGAGATTATGGCCTTCGCCTCTTTCACCAGATCGAAGCTGGTAAGCTCCGCCAGCACCTTCCCTCCCGGAAGCGGCCATTTCACCCGCGGCTGGGCCTTGAGGTCCACCACCTGATAGCCTTTCTCCCGCAGACAGGCGTAGCCGGTCGCCTGGATGACCTGCTCCGTATCCACCCCTACCGCCGCCGAATCGGCTATCACCGGTCTTCCTCCCATTTCTCGGACCAGGTCGGCGAGGGCCCGACACACCTCCCAGCGGGTGACTGCCCCATTGAGCCGGTGAGGGGGGACCGCCACCAGGTTGGGCTTGATCAGCACCAGGTCCCGGGGCGAGAACAGTCCCTCCAGGCCTCCGACCAGGTCCACTGCCTCCCGCACCGCCTGGGCAATCTGAGGAAAAGAGTGTCCCTTGGTGCTGACGATGGAGACCACAGCTTTCTCCCCCATGGCCTACCACTCCCTTCCCCTTCGGCCTTCCAGCAGGGATTTCAGCCCCATGCGGTGCCGCCTTTCCTCTCCGGCCAGACGCTCCACCAGCTCCCGAGTCCGCCCTTCCAAGGATGAACTTAATGCCTGATAGAAGGAAAACGCCATCTCCTCCTCGCGGATGGCCAGCCTGACCGCCTCTTCCGGGCTAAGATCCCTGTCCAGGGAGAAGTCTGGCCCCGGGGCGAGAAGATCGGGACCCTCCCCTGAGGGAGGGGGAATCGAGGGGAGCTGGCCTTCTCGCCACCCCTCCAGCATCTCCTTATGCCTCCCTTCCTCTTCCGCCAGCTCGGTCAAGATCTGGCGCGTCCCGGGATCCTTCACCCAGGAGGCCAGAACGCGGTAGTTGGACCGCGCTTCCTCCTCCTTGGCAATGGCCCGGGCCAGTACCTGTTCCCAGCTCCAGCTCGTCTGTGGCCTATCTTCCTTTTCCTCCATATCTCCTCCTTGCATGATCCGCACCTCAGGGCAGGGAGCGCGGCCTTCCTTTCCGCCCGGACCGCCCAAATTCGACATCTGCTCTCCCTCCGCCCTCCCCGCCCGATAACATCGCCATGTTATCCCACCAGCAGGGGCAGGTCAAGGCCAATCACGGATGAAGGGCCCCTGATGGGGCTCTCCGGAAAGATCTTGACGGTCAGGAAAGCATGAGGATACTATCTTTGGTGGGGAAGGAAGGGGAAGAAATTCCACCGAGGAGGCGACCATGGACGAGAGGGGAGGGCGTTTCCGGCGCGAGCGGACACTTTCCCGGCCCGACATTTACGGACGGGCCCATTTTCCCGAACCAGCCATCTGCCAGCACTGTCGGGCCATCTGGAAGAAAGGGAGATGGTCACTGGATGAGGCTTTGCGCCAGGAGGTAATGCGATGGGAACGACCCAAGACCGTCATCTGTCCCGCCTGTCGGAGGATCATGGACGATTATCCGGCAGGGATAGTGACCCTTAAGGGGGCCTATCTCTTGGCCCACAAGGAAGAAATCCTCCAGACCATCCGCAACGAAGAGGAAAACTCCAAGCACAAGAATCCCCTGGAACGGATCATGAAGATCGAAGAGTCACTTGCCGGATCCTCCACCACCATTACCATCACCACCACCGACTCCAGGCTGGCCCGTCGGCTGGGCCGGGTGGTGAACAAGGCCAACGGCGGGGAGCTCACCATCAAGTTCTCCCACCAGGACGAGCTGGTGCGGGTGCACTGGGAGAGGGATTGACTACCGCCACCTCGGCTGATACCGGCAGTTTTGGCAGTGACCTGAGCTCTGCCAACTCCCGCAGTTCGGGACCGGTCCGGGTTCGCTTCGCTCCCAGCCCTACCGGCTACCTCCATGTGGGAGGCGCCCGGACTGCCCTCTACAACTGGCTTTTCGCGCGTCATCATGGCGGAACCTTCATCCTCCGCATCGAGGATACCGACCTGGAGCGCTCCACCGAGGAGGCGACGGGCGCCATCCTGGAGTCCATGCGGTGGCTGGGGATGGAGTGGGACGAGGGACCCTATCGGCAGGCAGAGCGGATGGACCTCTATAGCCAGCACGCCCGGAGACTACTGGAGACAGGGAAGGCGTATTACTGTACCTGCTCTCCCCAGGAACTGGAGGAACGGCGGCAGGCGGCCCGGGCGGCGGGCAGATCGGTCAAATACGACGGACGCTGCCGCAATCTGGGTCATGCCAGGGGGGCCCTTCGCTTCCGGCTGCCGGAGGATGGGGTCACGGTGGTGGAGGATTTGATCCACGGGCCGGTGGACTTCGACCACTCGGACCTGGACGACTTCATCATCGTCCGTTCCGACGGCTTTCCTACCTACAACTTTGCGGCGGTGGTGGACGATGCCGCCATGGCCATCACCCATGTGATCCGAGGGGATGATCATCTCTCCAATACCCCCCGCCAGGTCCTTCTCTACCGCGCCCTGGGCTACCCCTTGCCCCGCTTCGCCCACATCCCCATGATCTTGGGTCCGGACCGCACGCGGCTGAGCAAACGGCACGGCGCCACCTCCGTCTCCGCTTACCGGGAGATGGGATACCTGCCGGAGGCCATGGTCAACTACCTGGTCCGGCTGGGCTGGTCCCACGGGGACCAGGAGATCTTCACCCGCGAGGAGATGATCCGCTACTTTTCCCTGGAGAAGGTGGGTAAGACCCCGGCCATTTTCGATCCCCAGAAGCTGGAGTGGGTCAACACCCACTACCTCAAGACCCTCCCCTCCTCCTACCTGGTCGCCCAAATGAGGCCTTTCTGGGCGGCCGCCGGGATCCCGGAGGAGGACCTGCACCGGGCCCGGGAGGAATGGCTGGCAGCGGTCGTGGATGCGCTGCGGCAGCGGGCCCGAACCCTGGTGGAGCTGGCCCGCATCTCCAGCTACTTCTTCCGCGATCCCGACCCCCAAGGCTACGACCAGAAGGCCCGCCGGGCCCTGGAGGATGTACCCCTGGTGGTGCTGGAGGAGCTGACCGCTCTGATCGCTGGCCTTTCTCCTTCTCAATTCTCCGCCTCCAGCCTGGAGGCCACCTATCGGGATTTTGCCGCCGCGCGCGGCCTCCGGCTGGCCCAGATCGCCCAGGCCACCCGGGCCGCCTTGACCGGGACCACGGCCAGCCCACCCCTCTTTCAGGTGATGGAGATCCTGGGGAGGGAAAAGGTGCTGCGGAGGCTGGAGCAGGCGATCTCCGTGAGGCGCCAGGCCGGGGCTGAGCCGCCACATTAAGGCTTGATTTTCGAGCCGGCTTGTGGCATATTCCCCTCGCCAATCCGCCTTGGCATCCACTCTGGGGAGTCGTCCAACGGCAGGACTGCAGACTCTGGATCTGCCTATCGAGGTTCGAATCCTCGCTCCCCAGCCAATCTTTCGGCTTCACCCCACTGGCCCCATCGTCTAGTGGCCTAGGACGCGGCCCTCTCAAGGCCGAAACGCGGGTTCGATTCCCGCTGGGGCCACCAATAAAATCAGCTACTTACGAGACTTCCTACCCTTTCCTCTCCCCTGGTGTCACCAAAGTGTAACCACTTTCCTGCCTGTCCAGAACGCGCACTGCATCTCTCAGCTTCTCAGGTGAAAGGTGGCAGTAGCGAGTAGTCATCCTGAGGTCCTTATGCCCTAATCTGTAAAAGTTAGGATCTCCCCCTACAGTTCCCAGGATGATTGCATGGCAGTCAGTCCCCTCTTCGGGTAAGATGGTTTCATCCCATAGCCATTACCCCAAAGGAGGAGGACATGACTGCC
>Ga0123519_10011321_pt1 | contig 13185 bp, 11 predicted proteins | sample YelNatPaOPRAMG02_FD_87396 | JGI IMG/M metagenome (GOLD analysis project Ga0123519, IMG submission 87396) | Hot spring microbial communities from Yellowstone National Park - Yellowstone National Park OP-RAMG-02 (version 2) | ecosystem: Environmental > Aquatic > Thermal springs > Hot (42-90C) ...
CGCCGATTTTATCGGCTACGTAATACGCGGGATCTGGATGCGATTGCCCCATATTGCTTCTCCCTTTGCCTCATGCTATGATGGGAGTTGCTGGCTAGAGAGGGCGTGAGCGCGAGCGTCGCGTTGGGATAGGGTGTTTTGCTTTAGGGCTTAGCAGAGAGGAGGATACCATGCCAGGGTATGTTATTCTGCACAAGTTCACCCAGCAGGGAGCTGCCAACGTAAAGACGTTGCCGGAGCGCATCAAGCACGCTACGGAAGAGGCCAAGAAACTCGGCGCGCGCGTCGTCGGTACCTGGGTGACGATGGGCGAGTATGATATGGTTGCGGTGGTGGATGCGCCGGACGATGCGACGATGGCGCTCATCGCCCTCAAAGTGGCGATGAAGGGGAACGTGACCACACAGACTTTGAGGGCCTTCAGTGAGGACGAGTTCACCAAGATCGCGGCTAAGCTGCCTTAGACGGGAGATCGGCTCGCGCTCACGCCGGCCTACCGCTCGCCATATGCTCCTTGGAGCTTCACCCCTACAAGCTTATAAGAGCATGGGGGCCAAGCCCTATAATTTGAGCCCCGACATGACCACGCCCTGTACAAAGTAGCGTTGGGCAAGGATAAACACGATCAACACCGGGATGGTGGTCACCGAGGCGGCGGCCATCAATAAATGATCCTTGGGCTCGTTGCTCTCCATGGGCATGGTCTGGAAGAAACGCAAGCCCACCGCCACGGTAAAGAGGTCCTTCTTGTTCAAGTAGATGAAGGGGCCGAAAAAGTCGTTCCAGTGGCCCAGGAAGGTTAGGATGGCAAGGGTGGTCAGAGCGGGCTTCATCAAGGGCACGAGCACTTGCGCCAGGATGCGCAACGGACTGGCCCCATCAATGTACGCCGCCTCATCCAGTTCGCGGGGGATGCTCATGATGAACTGCCGCAACATGAAGATGGTGAACGCGCCCCCGCCCAGCCACGATCCGATCGTCAGCGGCACATATGTATTGATCAGCTTGAGCTTGAAGAACAGGATGTATTGAGGGATCAACGTGACCCACCCGGGGATCATCATCGTCCCAAGCATGACCAGGAACCATACGTTCTTGCCGAAGAAGTTGAACCGTGCAAAGGCGTAGGCGGCCATCGTGCCGGTGATCAAGCTGCCCGGGATGGAGATGGCGATGATGATCAGGGTGTTCAGCATCCAGCGGGCGAAGGGCACGTACGTAAAGACCTGCACATAGTTGTTCCATTGGGGCACTGCGGGCAGCAGATGAGGGTAAAAGGAGCGCAGCTCTTGCCAGGTCTGTAGCGAACTGGATATGGTCCAATACAGCGGAAAGGCGAAGAACAGGCCGAAGATGGTCAGGAACAGGTAACCGAAAAACCGGCCGATCGCGCGGCGCCGACGGAAGGCAGCCCTAGTCCTGGCGACCTCTTCTGCAGTCAGGATATGGGTTGTAGTGGCCATCTGTGCTCCTTACGCTCCGTAGTAAAAGACCCACTTGGTAGATAGCCGCTGTTGCAGGATGGTCAAGCCGATGATAACGACCGCAAAGAACCAGGCCAACGCCGAAGCGTAGCCCATGTTCCAATAATCAAAGGCGTGTTTGTAGATATGTAGCCCGAAGAACCAAGTGGCATAGGCGGGGCCACCCTCGGTGGCCACAAAGGCGCCCTGGAAGGCTTGCAGTGCACCGATGATCGCCAACACGAGGTTAAAGAAGATGGTCGGCGAGAGCAGGGGGATGGTAACATGGCGAATGCGATTCCAGGTATTAGCGCCATCTATGGCCGCCGCATCGTACAGCTCTTCAGGGATGCCCTGAAGCCCCGCCAGGAAGATGATCATGCGCGTGCCGCCAATGCTGCCCCACAGGCCCACCATCACCAGGGAGGGAAGGGCCCAGTTGCGATCGGCGAACCAGGCGGGTGGCTTGATGCCTATGTAGCGCAGCGCGTTGTTGACGATGCCCCAGTCGGGATTGAGCAGCCAGAGCCAAAGCACCACGGCCGAGACGAGGGGGACCAGGGAGGGCATGAAGAAGAGCGTGCGGTAGATGACGGTGCCTTTGAGCTTCATATTCAGCAGGATGGCCAGCACCATAGAGCCGAACACGCCCAAGGGCACGCTCAGGCCCGTGAAGTAGAGTGTGCGGGCCAACGAGGTGTAAAACAGGTTATCGGCGGTGAACATCTTGACATAATTGCCGACGCCGATCCACTTGGAGGGACTCAACACGTCGTACTGGGTGAAGCTGAAATACAGGGAAGCCAGAGCAGGCCCCAAGAAAAGGCCGAAGAACCCAATGAGCCAGGGCGCCAGGAACAGGTAACCGTTCACGTTCTCGCGTATCACGGCAGGTGATATACGGCGCTTGGCTCTGGTGATGGCAATCTGGGCGGTAATCGTAGAATCCATCCTATCCTCCCCTTAGGGATTGGAGGGTGAGACCTAAAGGCGTAAACCGGGTCGCCCGTTGGGGCGACCCGGTTCGCTGTGCCATGAACTTAGGCTGGCGGGGTATCCAACACCTTCTGGATCTCGGCGGCCATCTCCTTGACCCCTTGCTCGAACGGCACGGGCTTGATGGCGTCCATCAACTTGGCGCCGTTCTGAGCGATGGCGTCGGTGTACTCGCGGCCGCGGGAGTTGGCCGGGGCGTGGATCACCATGCCGTTCGCGAGGTTGTTCAGGAAATGTTTATACATGGGTATCTGGGCTATAAGCAGCGGCAGGACATCGGGCCGCACGAGCGCGGTGTTGCCGCCGAACAAGTTGAACCCCAGGCAACCCTCTTTGCTGGTGAGATGCTTGATGAACTGGTAAGCGATCATAGGGTACTTGGACGTCTTGTGCACCTGCCAGGCGCCACCACGAATCTGCGACGGGATCTTGCCGTCCTCGCGCTTGGGGAAGAGGATCACGGTGATCTTGGCCTTGGTGTTATCCTTGACGGCCTTCTGGGCGTTGACGGCGCACAGGGAGCCGCAATGGTACATGGTCAAGCGGCCTTCTGCGCAGGCTATCTCGTTGGAGACCCCTTGCCCTAGAGCGCCGGGCGCGGGGGCCAGCTTCTCTTTGACCACGAGGTCGTACACCATCCTGAGGCCCTTGAGCGCCTTCTCGTCGTCCTGGAAGACGGTCTTGGTGCCTTCGGGGTTGATCAGCTCGCCGCCGAACCAGCGGCACATGACGGTGAAGCCCGCCTCGCCACCGGCCCAGTTGAAGCCATAGCGCTCCACCTTATCCCCCGAGGCCTTATGGCTCTTGTGGATCCATTCCAGGATCTGATCCCAAGTGACCGCATACTGCTGCGGATCGGGGAGCTCCTTCACGCCGATCTCGTTGAGCGCCACCTCGTTGACGACCAAGCAGTCAAAGCCGCTCCAGCCCCAGCTCGGAAGACCCCAGAGCTTGCCCTTGTACCTGGACATGTTCACGAACTGCTCATACCACTGCGTGAGGTCCGTGTTATCTGCCGCGACCAGATCGTCAATGGGCATAATGATGTTCTTGTCGGCGGCGCGCCAGAAGTGGAAGTGGGAGGGATCAAATTGGAGCACGTCGCCCAGGTCGCCGGCGGCCTCCATAGCGTACCATTTGGCGTAGTTGGCCTGCTGGTCGGCCACGCCCATGCGCAGCTCCACTTCCACATTCGGATAGAGCTGCTTGAAGCTGTCTAGGCGATCCTTATCCCAGGGTGGGTTGGCCCGGAAGGTATCCCAGACGATCTTGCCTTTTACCTCGGCCCTCTTCGCTGCGGCATCCACGACCACGGTCTCTTTGACGACCTTCTCCTGGACGACCGTCTCTTTGACGACTTTCTCCTTCTCCACGACCACGGTCTTTTCGACGATCTTCTCTACCGGCTTCTCAACGATCTTGGTGACCTCTACGACCTTGGGTGCGCAGCCGGCAAGCACACCGCCGGCGAGCAAAGCACCGGCCTTGAGCAACGTACGACGCGAGAGTCTGGTTTCCATTGCGCTTTATCCTCCTTTGTTTTGTACCTCTAGATCCGAAGCAAGACGAAGCGTAATAGGTTTGAAATACGCTGCGATCGCCCTCCTTTCTAGCTCGGCCAAGCTCATAGACAGCCGATGTTCATTTAGCCCGGACTTTAAAGACGTTAATATCATAGCATAAAAAGCGTGAGATGTCCAGTCCTACCGGCTTTTTTCGGGGTAGCTCAGAGAGAAAAAACGGGTTATCGCGCCTGTAGAGGTGTTGCTCAAGACGAGCAAGCAGAGGATAATAGGCATGATCTTGGCGTTGAGGGCCTGGCTGTGTGTTTCTATGGAAGGCCGCGAAAGGGATTGATCTTCTTGGACGACAAGCCTGGAAAAACGGAGCGATGAAACGTGATCACCATCAAGGCCACGATCCCCTGTGAAAGGCCGCCGAGCTGGGCGGTGCTGGAGCGCAAGCTCATAGAGGTCATGGACCAAGCAGTTTACCCTTATCTGGAAAAGTACACCCGCGAGGACGGGACGCTGATCTTTCGTGATGATTTTCGCAGCCGGGACGGAGCAGATGACTTTTACGAGAGCTTTTACAACTGGCCGTTATTCTACCTCTTGGGCGGCGGAGATCATCTGCTCCCTCTGGCGCATCGCCAGTGGGAGGCGGTTACCCGACAGTTGGCCGCCTATGGCAATGTCTACAAGGAGTATGAGCGCGGCTACGATCAGTTCCATCAAGCTGAGAGCTACATTTACTTCTATCTTCTCTGCCTGGCCGATCCGGCTAACCCCCGGCTCATTGAACGGGCACGGCGTTTCGCGGGATTTTACTTGAACGAGGACCCCGAGGCGCCCAATTATGATCCGGTACACAAGCTGATCCGTGGGCCGCATAACGGGAGCGCCGGCCCTCGCGCGGCGATGAACGATGGCGAACCGAGCTATGGCTATTCCCCCGGCATGGCGCGGTATGGCCTTCCCTATCATGATGTGCCGGGGATCACCTGCTACAAAGACCTCCAAGATCCTGTGCTGGCTCGGCGGATGGGCCAAATCATGCAGGAACGCATGGGGCGGGGCGATGTGGTAGCCAACCTTGGAGTGACCAGCCTGGTCACCAACGCCTATCTGCTCACCGGCGAGGAGAAGTATCGCGAATGGGTGCTGGAATACACCGATGCCTGGGTGGAGCGTGCCCGGCAAAATGGCGGGCTTTTGCCCGATAACGTGGGCCTTTCGGGCCGGGTCGGCGAGTATCTCAACGGCAAATGGTATGGAGGGCTGTACGGCTGGACCTGGCCCCACGGCTTCTACAACATCGGCATGACGGCCACGGTGGCCGCGGCGAACGCCTTCCTCTTGACCCAGGATCCGCGCTATCTAGACCTGGCCCGAACCCAGATGGATCATATCCTCTCCCTGGGAACCTGGCGCGATGTGTGCGATCTGGAAATGAGCTTGAGCGAACATTGGGTGGGCGTCTGGAAGGCTTTGCGGCCAGGGGACAAGGTCTTCGTGGTGCCCTACCGCTACGGTGATAAAGGCTGGTTTGACTATCAGCCGATGACGCTCATCTATCCCACGGCGGTTTGGAATCTCTCCATGGACCCGGCCGATTGGGAACGCATTGAGCGCATCCGCCAAGCCAGCACCTACGATTGGCGGGCCGTCAACGGCTTTCGCACCAAGGAGGACGCCGGGCACGAGGAGCCTTGGTTGCGTTACCTTGCAGGGGATAATCCCCTTTATCCTGAGGCGATCCTCAGCGTGAGCTACGGTCAGGTTTGCCGTCGGTTAGAGCAAATCCGTCAGGATCGCCAGGATTTGATGAAAGTACACGTTCACCATTGGCAGCAGCTCAACCCTGTGACGACCGAGGCGCTGATCCAACTCACCCTGGGCGCGCCGCAGATCCTCTACAACGGCGGACTGTTGTTCAGTCGCCTACGTTACTTTGACCTACAGAGGCGACGCCCCGGCCTGCCCCAGGACGTAGCTGCGCTGGTGGAGAAGCTTGAGGCTAAACGGACCGTGCTCAAGCTGGTCAACTTGAGCCCTTTCCAGGCCCGCGATGTGCTCATCCAGGCGGGGGCTTTTGGCGAACATCAGTTCCTTGCCGCGCGTTACTCCTTGCGCACGAGCGACTATCCGGGAGAGATCGGCACATATGCTGCGCCGGAGCTGGTGACCGAAACCCAATACGTGCCCGTAGAGGATCAAGTCCTTCACGTCCACATGCCCGCAGCCACGGAGATCACTTTGGAGCTAGAGACTGCCCGTTTCGTCAGGCAGGGGTCTTACGCTTTGCCCTGGTAGGGGAAGGTGGGGGATAGCGAGCGACGCCCGCTCCGGTCGGGCTACTCGGTATATTATGGCGGCAAGCGCCGTTCATTTTATGATATGCTCTGGTGTTTTGGGATCGTGAGGGATAAGCGTGCTGGGATACCGCTTGCGCTTCGGCACTGAAGGTGCGCGATCCATCACCAACTTGGAGGTAGGGCCATGGCTGTTCAGGAGAAAAAGTCAAGGATCTGGTACCTGGCACTGACGGGAGTGATCGCCGTGCTTTTGGTGATCCTCGCCCAGGCCCTGGGGCCATGGGGGACGCCCCTCAGCCGAGTCATTCGCGGAGCGGGGATGTTGGGGTATCTGGCCGTCTTTCTGGCAAGCCTTTCCTCGCTTTATCTGCGCGAGTTGGTGCGATTCTTCGGCCGGCCCTTTATCAAGGTGCACCATGCCGTCTCCATAACGGGCTTGATCATGCTCCTGATCCATCCTTTGGGCGCGGCCTGGGAAGCCGGAAGCCTGGCGGTTTTCGTGCCCGCGACTGGGTCATGGCTTGGCTTCCTCCGGGCGGGTGGCCGGCCGGCTGGTACTCGATCGGCTTGGCTGTGCTGGCCGCCGTACTGCGCAAGAGCCTGGCGCGTAGCTGGCGCGCGATCCATTATTTGAACTATGTGGCCTTCCTCCTGGCCAGCGCGCACGCCAGCCTGTTGGGGAGTGATTTCCAACATCCTGTGGCCAAGGCTGTGATCATCCTGATGACCCTGGTGATCATCGGCGTCTTTATTCGCCGGCGCACCATGGCCCGGAAAGCCCCTGGAAAGCGTTAAGGCTTGTGCCTCGCCGGGATGAGGAGTAGCTTTTTAAGGGGCGGGATGCTTTAGACATGGAGGCCAAAGGCAAGTTATCCGTGCGTTTGGCATTAAGCGCCGCGTTTCTGCTCATGGGCTTTACCTTCAGCGTCAGCCAGGTCCTGCTGATGCGCGAGCTCATGGTCTCCTTTGCCGGCAACGAGCTGAGCATTGGCCTGGTGCTGGGGAGCTGGTTTCTGCTGGAGGCCTTGGGGAGCTGGCTTCTGGGCCGCGCGGTCGCCCGTGTAGACAACGGCAGAGCTGTCTATGCTCGTTTGCAGATCCTCCTGGCCCTGATCTTGTTCCCCGTACTTTGGATGGCCCTTCATGTACGCCGCCTCACCGGGGCCGTGCCGGGGCAAGGCCTAGGGTTGCCCACCATTGGGCTTGTCTCTTTCGCGTTGCTTATCCCTGTGGCCCTTGTTGACGGAGCAATGTTCACCGTGGGCTGCCGGGCAGCCTCCGGCCTTGGCCGAGGGGAAGCGGACGCCGTGCGCCGCGTTTACGTGCTTGAGGCCTTGGGCGGGATCATCGGGGGCTTGGTCTTCACTTACAGCTTCATCCCCCACCTGCAGTCGGTGCAGATCATCTTGCTCTTGGGGGCGCTGAACCTTGCGTCGGCGCTGTCGCTCCTCTTGCCGCGTCGGCCGTTTCCTGTATACGGCGGAGCGCGAGCGCGTTATCCTAGCGCGGGCGTCTTGGGGGCCATTGTCTTCTTAGCCATTACTTTGGGCCTTTTGTTGACGCCGGGGGCGGTTTGGCTCCACCAGCATCTGCTCGCCGGCCAGTGGCCGGGCTTTGAGCTGGTCTTTTACGGCAATTCCCCCTACGGCAACGTCGTTGCCGTCCGTCGGCTGGAACAGGTGACCTTCTTGGCCAATGGGGTGCCCATCTTGAGCTCGCCCGTGCCCGATGTAGCCCAAGTTGAGGAGATGGTGCACCTGCCGATGCTTTACGTATCCCGGCCTCGGCAGGTGTTGGTCCTTAGTGGGGGCCTTGGGGGCGTCATCCACGAGTTACTCAAGTATCCCTGGGAGCGGGTGGATTATGCCGAGATGGATCCGCTTCTCATCCGGGCCGTGGCCAGCTTGCCCTCGCCGCTCACCGCAGGTGAGTTGGCCGACCCGCGGGTGCACATCGAGCAACTTGATGGGCGTTTGCTGGTCAACCGCTTGGCTGCATCCTCTACGGCGAAAGGCGAAGGACGCCAAGCGGCGTACGATCTCATCCTGATCAACCTCCCTTATCCCACCACACTACAACTCAACCGCTTTTATACCGCAGAGTTCTGGCGGCTGGTGCGGAGTTTGCTCGCCGAGGGAGGCGTAGTCGCTTGTCAATTACCCGGCAGTTTGAGCTACCTTAGCCCGGCGCTGCGCGATCTGCACAACTCCCTTTATCTCAGTTTGGGGGAGAACTTTGCTCATCTACGCCCCATTCCGGACGACATGACCCTCTGGCTCGCCTCGCCCTCGGCGCCCTTGGAGTCCATTCCCATAGAGAACCTTGTGGATCGCTGGCAGGTTCGCGGGGTGTCCAGTAGTCTGATCACCCCCTTTCACATTCGCCTCAAACTGGATGAGCGGCGCCTGGCATGGTTCTGGGGCTCGCTTCAAGCCGGGCAGCCCGTGTCCAAGAACGAGGACATGCGCCCCTCAGGATTGCTTTATGGCTTGGCATACTGGAACGAGCAGTTCTCTCCCGTCCTTGCCCCTTATCTCAGGCTGTTAGGGCGAGTGAGCCTGCCCATCCTACTTATAGCTGTACTCCTGTTGGCCTTGGGAGGGATCGCGCTTGTGCGTCTGTCTTATAAGGGTGGCGCCAGGGTAGTGGCCAGCGCCATCGCCACCACAGGGTTCGCCGGGATGAGTGCCGACCTGTTGATCATCTTTGCCTTTCAGGTCTTTTACGGTTACGTATACCAGTTTATCGGCTTGCTCGTCACTGCCTTTATGGCCGGCTTGAGTCTTGGCGGATGGGTGACGGGGAGGGTGCGGGACAATGCGACGGGAGATGAGTGGTTAGGCGATAAGCGCAAGATGTTGAGCCTGGAAGGAGGGCTGTTGGCCTACTGGCTGGTGCTCCCGCTGGCTCTGACACTCCTACATAGGGTAGCTCAGTTGGGGCGTGGCTTCTCCGCCGTGGGGCCGGCGCTCATGGCCTTGAATGCCTTGGCGGGGTTTCTAGTGGGCGCGCAGTTCCCCTTGGGCAACAGGCTGTATCGGCATTTTCATCCGCACGTCGTGGGCACGGCGGGAGCGCTCTACGCCGCCGACCTCATCGGGGCCTGTGCGGCGGCCATATTGGTCTCGGTGGTGCTTTTGCCCGCCCTGGGGATCGTCCAGGCTTGCCTGCTCGTAGCTGCTTTAAAGGCGGGAAGTGGACTTCTTCTGGTGTCCATCAGGGGCAAGGGAGGCATTCAGATATAGTCCGGCCAGATCCCGGGGATCTCGTGGGCACAAGAGGGACATCGTCCGTGAGCGAGGTTCATCTCCAGCACGCTGAAATGCACGCGTTGGATCAACAGGCTTCCGCAGCGAGGGCAGAAGGTGCTGTTGCGCCGATGGCCGGGCATGTTGCCGATGTAGACATACTCCAGGCCCTCGGCGTCGGCGATTTGAGCAGCGGTCTCAAGTGTCTCAACGGGGGTGGGGGGCAGACGCTGTAGCCTATAGGCGGGGAAGAAGCGATTAAAGTGCAAAGGCACATCGGTTCCTAGATTGGCCTTGATCCAGACGCACATGCGGCGGATATCATCCGGATTGTCGTTCAGCGTGGGAATGACCAGGTTAACGATCTCAAGGTGTTTGCCGGCCTTGCGAATCGTCTCCAAAGTCTGTAGCACCGGCGCCAAGCGAGAGGCGCTGATCCGTTCGTAAAACCCCTCGGTGAAGGCCTTCAGGTCCACGGTGACAGCATCCATCAACTCCAACAGGGCAAGCAGCGGTTCGCGGTTCATGCCACCATTCGTGTGAAAGAGCGCGCGCAATCCCGCCTCTTTGGCGCGGGCGGCGATATCATACATGAACTCGTAAAAAATCGTCGGCTCGTTATAGGTGAAGCTGACCGAACGGCAACCCATACCCTGAGCTAGGCCCACGATCTCGGCCACCGAATAGCCCAGGTTCTCTATCTCATGGGGCGAGCTCTGGGAAAGGTGCCAATTGTGGCAGAACATGCAGCGGTTATTACAGCCGGCCGTGCCCGTGCACAGGATGAGCGAGCCGGGAAGCATATGAAAGGCTGGCTCCTTTTCAATGGGGTCGACCTGGATGGCCCCCGGCCTCTCATAGAGCAGGCTATAATAGACGCCGCCCACGTTTTTCCTGCCCCTGCAGAAACCGACCTCTCCTGGGAGCACCTGGCAGTGGCGCCAGCACAACTCACAGCGAATGGAGTCATCGCTCAAGCGCCGGAAAAAGCGGGCTTGGTGGCTTTCAGGGGGAGTCGTAGGAGTTGGGCGGGCGCTTTCGGGCGTGGTGGACGCAGACATGGGCCTTGCGCTTTCCGCACAACCACCAAGGAACTCGGCACCAAGGGCACATGCCAAGCCGAGCCACGCGCACTTGGTGATCGCTTTCCGCAGGAACTCGCGTCGGTTCAAAGGACCACCTGAGTCTAGCGCAACAACTATGCCTCGGTATCTTTAGTATAGCATAGGTGCTCGCTCTGGTCTAGATGTTATCGTCAAATCAAGATGAATTTGCGCGATATCTCCCTTGACTCTGCGTGGCAAGCGCCTTATGATGTTGGAAACTCTGCGCGTCGCAGACATCACGATAGGTTGTTAGGAGGGCAAGGGAAATGAAGATCACCGATCTCAAATGTGCCGTGATAGGCCAAAACCCTGTGGTGCGCATCGTGACCGACGAGGGAATCAGCGGATATGGGGAGGTAGAATCCAGTAAGCATTATCTCAAGCCTCACGTCCTCTTCTACAAACCGTTCATCTTGGGGGAGGACCCTACGAACGTAGAGCGGGTGATGCTCAAAATCCGCAGGTTGGGTAGCTTCAAGCCTTGGGGGAGTGCAGTGAGCGCCATTGAGATGGCTCTGTGGGATATCGCCGGCAAGGCGGCCAATCTGCCGGTGTACAAACTCTTGGGGGGTAAGGTCCGCGATAAGGTTCGCGTTTATAACGGCGCGGTGCGTTTTGAGATGAAGGGCTATTCCCCACAGGATTATGCGGAGAACATGGCCAAGATGAAGGCAGCTAAGGAGGGATTCACCATCATCAAGCAGGGGATCGGCTTCCACAGCCAGATGCCCGTCCAGTTTCCCAATTTCTCTTATGGCGAGGTGAGTGCGAGCGGCTTTCACGCCAATCGGGGACCTCTGACGGAGCGTGGTCTGAAATATGTGATCGCCTGTGTGGAGGCGATGAAGGAGGTTCTAGGGGACGAGGTGGGCCTGGCTTTGGATTGCGGGCCGGGGTGGATGGTGCCCGATGCGATCCGACTGGCCAAGGCCTTGGAGCCGCTCAACGTGATGTGGCTAGAAGACCTGATCACCGGGGATTACGTGCCCTATGTCTTGGCCGATGTCTACCGCGAGGTGACACAAAGTACCTCAACGCCCATCCATACCGGCGAGCAGATCTACCTCCGGCAGAACTTTAAGGACCTGATTGAGAAGCACGCCGTGAACATCATTGGGCCGGATCCTTGCGATGTGGGCGGCCTCGCCGAGCTGAAGTGGGTGGCAGAATACGCCGACCTTCATGGCATCCTCATCGCCCCACACGGCGTCCTGGATGGTCTCATTGGCCTGGCAGCTCTCGTCCAAGTGTCGGCGACCTTGCCTCAGAACTATATCGCCTTTGAGTACCCGGTTGGCCGGCCCGAGTGGTGGTACGACATCGTTGAAGGGCTGCCGGACCCGATCGTCGTAGATGGGTTCATTGAGGTCTGGGATAGGCCCGGCTTGGGCGTCACCTTCAACGAGAAAGAAGCGAAAAAGTACCTCCGCGAAGAGGATGCAGACTTTTTTGACTAGGCATCCCGCCGGCGGCTAGTCCTGGGGAAAGATCGGTTCCAAGCCCTCGCTCAACTTGGCTACCTGCGCTTCTTCCTCCGGAGAGAGTGGTCGAAAGCGGTCGGCAGCATCACAGGCCCACCAGAGGAGCTCGGCGTGGCTTGGGCTGGTTGCCGCTGTGATCGGCCTAGAGAGGGTGAAGCGCAGGGCCAGCTCGGCCTCCTCGGGGGTATCCACCGGCGCATACCAACATTTGGGCCACTTTTTCGGCTCGCCCTCTCTTAACTTTCGCTTGGCCAGGGCCTTTAGCGCCAAGATGCCTATCCCCAGCTCTTGGGCCTTTCGCAGCACGCGTGGGCCAAAGTGCCCCTGGTGCCAGCAGACCCAGTTGAAGGGGAAGAGGATGCTATCAAAAGGAAAGCGCTCCATAAGGGCTAAGGCGGCCTCTTCCGTATGCGCGGAGAAGCCAATGAAGCGAATCAATCCCTTCTCGCGGGCGGCCAGGAAAGCTTCCATTGCACCCCCTGGGGCCAGGATCTGCTCTACCTCCTCTAGGGTCCTGACCCCATGGTGCTGGTATAGGTCAAAGTGATCGGTGCGCAGGAGCTTGAGGGAACGTTGTAGCTCTTTCTCGGCCTCATCTCGGCTGCGCTGAGTGGTCTTGCAAGCCAGGAACACCGAGCGACGGTAAGGCTCTAGCGCCGGCCCCAGGCGTTCCTCTGCGTTACCATAGGTCGGGGCTACGTCAAAATAGTTGATACCCCGATCCACGGCTTGAGCGACCAACCGGCTCGCTACGGAAGGGTCTTCGTTCATCACCACGATGCCCCCGAAGCCAACCACTGAGAGAGCCTCACCCGTCTTGCCCAACGCGCGCTTTTCCATGTACCCACCTCTATCTCACTTCATTTGTTTGCTAAAGCATTACCCGAAAGTCTGAGCCATCAAGAAGCTGTTTGCTACCTGATTTTAGCATAATCCTCGGTAAAGCGAAAGAGGATTTTGGAGCTCTGGGATGATAGGGTATACTGGTTGATGTCACCTCAATGAGGAGGTCCGATTCCAATCATGATCGTTCATTCTCATTAACCCTCTTTTCCCCTGTCTATTTACATGGGA
>Ga0123519_10011328_pt1 | contig 13182 bp, 14 predicted proteins | sample YelNatPaOPRAMG02_FD_87396 | JGI IMG/M metagenome (GOLD analysis project Ga0123519, IMG submission 87396) | Hot spring microbial communities from Yellowstone National Park - Yellowstone National Park OP-RAMG-02 (version 2) | ecosystem: Environmental > Aquatic > Thermal springs > Hot (42-90C) ...
ATCGAAATAGATGAAAACAATGTGATAAGGCGTGGACATCAAAGAGTTGAAGCCGCAAAGTTGGCTGGAATTGATAAAGTTCCAGTTAGGAGAGTTGCTGGTCTATCTGAGGAAAAGTGGTTTGAAAGACAGCTGGCTGATGATAATTTAAGGAAACAGTTGTCCCCTGTTGACAGAGCCTTTGCCTATGCCACCGCAATAATAAACATAAACACGGGGAAGAACTACAAAATAAAGGATATAAAAAAGATGTGGGAAAAAGATAGAACCAATCTATTAAATTTAATAGATTGCCCTATTGGAAGAGATGGTGGAGGAAGGGAAAAGTCAGGACAAGCAGAACTTTCACGACGGATAGGAGTACCACAAGGAGATATCAATTATTATCTCAATATATTGCAATATGATATGGTGGAAGCAGTTAAATCGGGAAAAACAACACCAGCAACGATAAGGGAGATATCTCCAATAAAAAATGAAGAAGTAAAGGAAATACTGCTGGAAAGAGCAAAGGAAGGAAAAATAGACAGGCGTGACTTAATACGTGAAATAAAACCAATAGTGCAAAGAGAAGACGTACCAAAGGAGGTTAAAATCGCAGTTGCCAAGGGTGAGGTTGAACCCGAGCACGTGGATGTAGCAGTTGCACTGCATAAGGCTGGAAAACCAATAACTGTACAGATAGCCAAACCTACACCAGAGGAAATACTGAAAATTCAGGAAAGAACTATTGAGGATAAGAAGGAAGATTTGAAATATGCTCAAGATTTCGAAATACAAGTAAGAAGAGTGTATTTCTACCTAAAAGACGACCTTTGGTTCTTAATGAAGGAGGCGGAAACAAAAATGTGTCCTCTATGTGCAAAACCGTTGAAATTCAGACTGGAGTGTTGCGACATTACACTTGAGGAAGCCTGTAACATTGCTGAGAAGGCTTGGGAAACAAGAAAAGTGCCAACAGAAGCAATGAGGAAATATGTGGAAGAGAAGAGAGTAAAGCAGGTTTCAGAAATACAAAAAGAGCTAGATGAGTTGGAGAAAAGGTTAAGCAGTTTGAAACATAGACGTGACGAATTTAAAAAAGAGGAGGCTGACTAAAATGTGGAACATGAGAGATATTTTATTTCCAAAGCACTTTGCGAGGAGTGTGGATTTCCTTCCACCTCTCACATTGCAGGACAGGTATAAGAAAAATGAGAAGTACCTTTACATTTCTGGCACCGTTAGCGGTGTTGACACGAACTTAGAAAGAATTGTTGACAAGAAAACCAGTCTTGGCGGTAAGTTTACAAAAGTAAAGAATGCCATTAACACATTCAAATATGATTTGGGTGATTGCGATATTGACCTGAACAATACGCCATACACCACAAAGGATGTAAAAAAGGACCTTGAGGAGCAGGGTATGGATAATCCAGAATTAATCATACAGGAAAGAGTGATTGTTACAAAAAATCCTGATATCGACTTGGAAATCCTTGAACCACTGGAAACAGCAAACAACATTATAATATATCAGAGAAATGCAGGCTACAATCCTTCAGAAATAAATAAGAAGCTGGAAATACCTGTTTGGAGGATTAAACAGAATCTCATTAAGCCACAGCTTATGGTTGAGGGATTATGGTCAAAAGCACTGTCAGCAAAAATCAGAGGTATACTTTCAACAAAGTCCATACTTTTAGATGATTCAGAGGCTCAATCCAGTTTAAACGCTCAGAATGTCTACACGCTACAGCAATTCGTGGTGAAGGAGGAGTGGTACAGAGATGTTGCGATACCACTGCTAGGGAATGCTGTAGTTGACACCAGTAAGTTTGGAGTGAGCCTGTACCAGCTGGATAAATATGATGATAGTTCAAGGGATAGGAGAGCACTGATAGTACTGCCATAAGCTTTCATTTTTATTTTAGTCACAACCATTATAAGGGAACCGGTTCCCTTATGCTTGGTAAGTACAGCTCCTTTCATTTTTTATTTTTACAACACCTTGGTAAGAAAGCCTCCTGCTTCTGTTGTGGGGAAAATGAGAGCTGGTATTTTCAGTTTTTTAGGTTTTTTAGTTTTTTAGTTTTATAGTAAAAGTAATAAAAACCTACTAAAAAACTACAGTGTAGCACTACTACACAATCGCACAATAAACGGATATACGGTTATACGGTTACAGTATACAACTTACAGTTTTATAGTATAAAACTAAATAACTAAATATCCAGGAAACCTAAAAAACTAAAATAATGGATATAATGCATTTTATAGTACTGCTACACTATAGTTTTTTAGTTTTTTAGATATTTAGATTATATACTAAAAAACTAAATTATATGTAGAAACTACATAATTTATAACATAATGTTTATATATAACTTCCACATATAATTTATATGAGGTGTATTAAAAAATGGAGAAATACAGGTGCCGGCAGTGACAGAGAACAAAACTCCATACTACGACACAGACCTGATAGTAAAACTCAAGTCTGAAATGAGAAAAATAAAAAAGGGTTGGAAGGAGGTTTGCAGTGATACGGGTGAATTTGATGTTGACTCCTACGTTTCAGGGAGTCAGAAGTGTTTTACTGACGAAGAAAAAATGAAGGTGGGTGGGTACAAAGTGCTAATACTGCTTGACCACAGTGCAAGTATCAGACAATATAACCGTATTTACAAAAAAGCATGTATAACACTTTGTGAAGCATTGTCAGCACTTGGAATTCAGTTTGCAGTATATGGTTTTTCACAGCCTATGAGGATGGTGAGCATAGGTCTAATAAAAAGTTTCAAAGAGAAGTGGACAAGGATTAATGCAAAAAGACTGGCTTCGTTTGAAATTGCGGGGGGTACACCGCTTAACGTAGTATACGAAGAACTGTCAAAGGTTGTAGATAGGACAGGAAAACTAATCTTCATTACACTTACAGACGGAGAGCCAAATCTTAAAAAAACTACAATGAAACAGATTAAGAAACTGAAGAAGAAGTGCAAAATGGTGGCAATTGGATTGGGTGAGAACATGGAAAAAGTAGTAGCACTGACAAAAAATCTAAAAAACCTCGAGTACGACGAGTGTGTTGCACTTGACAACATAAAGAAACTTCCAGAAAAGGTGTTCAAACTAATTTTGTGTGTTGTTTAACTTTATCGATAGGAAGTCCCTGTCGAAAGGCAGGGGTAGTTCACACCCCTTACCACTATTTTTTTAAAATGGTGGAAGGAAAGGTGTATAAAAAATGAAAAAATTAGTATTGCCAATCAAAACATACCACAACATCCACGGTCCAGTGAGCAAGATTCTTGGTGATGACACTGAAATTGTAACTCTGATTGATAAGGACTTCATAGACATAACCAGTGATGATTGGAAGCAGGAGATAACGAAAAAATTACAAAGTCTAAAAAACAATGATTCTGTATTTTTTGTTGCTGCAGGTCATCCTGCAATAAACATCTTTTTGTTCAATGAAGCAAAAAAACAACTAAATGAGGTGAAAATGCTATTTTGGGATAGTATGAGGAAAAAATACCACGTTATGAGTTTTAAATAAGCAAAAAAGGAGTGATTTTATGGAGTTTCCAGAATACGTTATTGAAAAACTTGAGGAGATATCGCAGAAATACAAAATTGAAAAAAATAAATTGGTTTCAGAGTATTCAGATATTTTCAATGACCCTTTTGTTCAGACTGACCCGCAATTCAAAACTGATGACGATAGGCATGGATATGCATTAAGAGTTCTTTATGTCAGAGTGTCAGCACAGCCACCAACAAAGGACTACGTCGTTATCCCTTTTGGGATACAGGACCCAAGGATAACTAAGTCTGGAAAAGTGATAGCTAGAGTCATGGTCTACTGCAAGATTGGTGAAAAGTTTGAGAGGAGGGTCATCCTTTTCAAGGATAACTTAGCAGATGAGGTCAATAACGTCCAGCTTTTTCACGCATACAAGGTTAGCCTCAGTGAATTCAAAGATATATTTGTGGCAACAACAAAAACAAAGTTTGAGAATCCAAAACCAATACCGATGGAACCAATAAAATTCCTAACTCAGGAACTAGGCATACCATTGATAAACATGTCACAGATACCCTATTCCCTCTCAAAGAAACGTGATAAAAAATTTGTTGATGAGTTTGACTTAAGAGCAATAAGATGCATTATAACAAGGTATAATAAATGGACTAGAAAGAGTGGTTTTGGTGAGGGTGCAGTTTGCAATGTATCTGATGACAGCGTCAATCAAACTCACGTCACTGATGAGGGTATAATAGTACCCACAGAATTAACAGTTTGGACACCATCCTCACAATTGAAATATGATGTTGAAAGTGAGGTTATCGTTGTTGGAACAATAGATGTTAGCAGTTCAAATGAGCCTTTTATGAATGCAATTTGCGTCATACCAATACATGCAAAACCAATTATGGGTGAATAAAACTAATTTGGAGGAGGTGAAGTAATGTCACTAGAAGATGTATTTAAAGAGTTTCAGGAAGAGAAAAAAGAGGAAATCAAAAAGGAGTTAAAGGAGAAACTCGTTGAACAGCCAGTGATTGAAGAGGCAGTTGAAACAATCCCAGAAATTGAAACCAAAGTTGAGGTTGAGGAAACGAAGAAAGATAAATTGTCTGAAGTTTTTTCTGAGGAGGAAAAAGAGGAACCAACCTTCACATTCTCAGAAATAAAGGAGGATGTGGAATCTGACAAGGAAATACATCTAATATATGGTGACAAGGGTAAAGGCAAGACAACACTTGCCTTTGGCTATCCTGGTGAAATTGTTTGTCTGAGTTTTGACAATAAATCAGCGAAAATTAAGGCAACGATGTACAACAATGACAAGAGAATACATATTTTCAATGTCACAAAGTACCTTGACTATGACAATGATGAAAAATTGCTCGAATCTTCAGTAAAGACATACGAATACATAAAGGCGGTATTGGAACATTCAAGGAAACTTAAACCTGACTGGATTGTTTTTGATGGAGCTGAAATATTCTCCCAAATTTGTGAATGGAGAATGAGGTACAAACACAATTTAGGTGCCTTTGCTGGCGTTACAAATCTTAACCTGTGGAAAGAACGCAGAATGAACATAAGAAAAATTCACAATCTAGCACTTTCAATAGCACGGAAAGGAATAATCTATACCACATTCACAACCAAGGACACCATAGTTATTGCAGGCGAAATAATAACGCAAAAGGATGTTCCAAAGTGGATTGATGTTCTGATGTTTGAAACAGATTACGTTATACATGTTGATACAGAGCCTGGAACATTCAGACAACTTGCAACAGTCGTTACGAGTAAGGATAAATCCTTCCTTAAAACTGGAAAGGTTTATGATGTTACTGATAAAACACTATGGGAGGCTATTAAAAGTTGAAAATTGAACCAAAAAATTTTGAGAAAATGTTGAAAGTACTGAGTTTATACGAAGCAGGAAAAGGATACATAGACCCACTGGAGATAAACTTCAGCAACGATGAAATAAAAGTACAGCAGGCAGATTCCAGTTTTACAACAGCAGTAATAGCGAAATATCCAGTGACATATTTTTCAGACTATGAAACAATTGGCACAAAAAGGCTGAATGTAGATTATCTAGTGAAAACTCTTTCAAAATATTTCAAGGCTGACAGTACAATAAATGTGGAGTTCGGGGATGATGAATTGATATTAAGGGGTGAGATGGAAACTTTTGAAGACGCATACTCAACCTATGAAATATGTAAATTTGAAAGTAATATTATATTGGAGGATTGGGGGTTTATAACAGATAAAATGAACCTAAAGAAAGGATACAAGATAGACAGTGCATTTCTAAAGGATATCAGCAACGAGACAATAATATTTGAATATGGCAAAGAGCTGAAAGTCATAGTTGAAAGCGATAACAGAAGATACACAAGAAAAATCCCAATTGTTTCTTCAATTGGTGAGGATGAAGGAAGGCGTATGATTTCTGGTGACATATTTGGACGAATAGCAAGCAACACTGATGGAAATATCTGGATAGTTTTTACTCAAGAGCCAGTGATTTTCACACAGACGCTTGATAAAGCAATAATAACATACATAGTTGCACCTATGGTGATGTGAAAATGGACTACCTCACAACCTTCCTTTTTTCTTTTTTCCCAAGAGAAGTAGGCAATCCATACAGGATGGTAGTTAAATCGATTGAAGAATTTAACAAATTCATAAAACTGAACAATGGAGTTAATCCTGTTTATACTTCTGTTTATGATTTAAGGTATAATGTTGATAAGATTTGGATTGAGGTAGACGCACCCTCAACAAAAAAGGCATTAGAAGAATCAAAGAAAATAGTAAAGAAAATAGAAGAATACAACATTCCATTTATTCCTGTTTTTAGTGGTAGGAAAGGATTCCACTTCTATTTGCTATTCAAACCCTGGTCTGCACCAAACATATCAACATTAAAATTTGCCATAGAAAAAATTCAGAAAATAATAACAAGTGGAATGAACTATGTTGATTCCCACAGCTTTGGCAATGCGAAGGCTCTGGTTAGAGTTCCAAATACTTTGAACAAAATAAATTATTGCACTTACCTTCCATATGAATTTGTTGCTTGGACTCCTGAAAAAATAGTTAAGTGGTCAAAGGAACCACATATCCTGTACCTGAACGATTATGGCATAGCAATTAAAAATGAGATAAAGGACTTTTTAGGCTCTGAAGTTTTTGAAAAGTATGATTATGAACATTTTGACTTTCCCAAAATTGAAACTCTTCCCTCAAACCTGAAATATTTATCAAATTTGATTAGACCCTGTCTCATACCATATTTCCAGAATGAGAAGGAACCAAGCCACATCATGAGGGTTAATCTCGTGTCTGAACTTATGTGGCTTGACTTTAATGAAATCCAAATACACAATATAATTAAAACTTTAGGCTGGTCTGACTACAATGAAGATATTACAAGGTACCAAATTAATAATATCTTCAAAAATGAAATAAAGCCAATATCCTGCAGAAATTTGAGAAATTATGTTAAATGTAATAAATGTGGCTGGAGGTATTTTTGGAACGGTTGAGGTGAATAATATGGTAAAAATAAAACTTAGTGAAATTGAAAAAGATAGTGAAATATATCCCAGACAGCAAATATCCCATAAAACAATTGAAAGCTATGTTGAAGCCATTAAGGCTGGTGCAACATTTCCACCAATAACAGTGCAGAAAATAAGTGTGAATGGTGAAACTAAAGTAATTTGTTTGGATGGGTGGCATAGGTTAGAGGCTTATAGAGAATACAATAAACTGAATAGTGTAACACCAATTGATGAAGTTGAAGTCAATTATTGGAAGGAAGGTATATTGGATAAACAATCTAGCCTGAATGAACTTAGACTTGAGAGTGCATTTAGAAACATACTACATGGTGACAGACTAAGCATGGCTGACAGAGAGTTTCAGGCAAGAAGAATAGTTGAAGCTAATCCTAAAATTGAAAACAAGATTTTAGCCGAGAAATTTGGGGTAACCGAGTGGACAATAACTCAATGGGTCAAAGATATCAGGGCAAGATTCTACGCCTCGAGGAACGCATTGATTTATAGGCTATACCTGCTAGGTTATACACAACAGGAAATAGGAGAACTATTTAACTTAAAACAGAGGACCATATCCGACATAGTTGGTGATAGTGGTGAATTTAGTCAACTAAAAACAACACTAAAAGTAGAGTTCAACTCTGGCAAGCCCATTGAAGAGATAGCCAAATATCACCAGCTAGACTTACCCTTAGCCTACGCCATAATTCTGGATGGTAAAACAGACCTGGAAAGATTTGAATTATTTGGTACAAGTGAGTACCAGAACCAAAGTCCTATCTACTATAATGTTTGGAATTTTTCCAAGAGAGATAAAAGACTTGGTGTTGAACATCCAATGAATATTGCAGGTCAAATAGTTATGAATATTTTATATTTTTATACAGAACAAAAAGATAAAGTGCTTGACCCAATGGCTGGTGGTGGGTCAACAATTGACGCCTGCCTTGTAATGGGTAGAGAATGTAAGGCTTATGATAAAGAACCATGCAGGCAAGACATAAAAAAGAATTTTATAAACGTAGAAGAATGTCTGAAAGAAAACAAACCAATAGTCCCCGAAAATATGAAAAAATTCAACTTAGTTTTTCTTGACCCAGAATACTATAATATGGTTGCCAGTAGCTATAATAATATTAATGATTTCTATAATTTCATTTCAGGTCTTGCAAAATGTTTGTTTAGAGATTTGAAAGATGGTACCAAGGTTGCTTTACTTATGCAGGATATGACAGAAAAGGGAAAATACTTTTTAAGTTATGAGTGTTCAAAAAGGTTTTTTGAAATAGGTGAAAATGTAGGGTTTAAATATTTAGACCATATTAGTGTTCCAACTTCAACTGAACAATATTTACCACAACAGTTGGAAAGAGCAAAAAAAGAAAAGAGACTTCTTGGAAGAAATAGAGACCTAATAATAATGATAAAATAGGTGTTAATAATGAGGGATGTTGATTTCTATAAGAAAGTGGAACAATATAGGGAGGAGATTGAAAAATTCATAGAATATCTTGATAGATTATACGAAATAAAACAGAAATATCCGCATACAAAAGGTGTTAAACTTGAAGGGTCACTTTATCGTGAATTAATTTTCTCAACATGGCATAGGTCTCTTAGGAGTGATTGCTATATGTATGATTTGGATGTTATTGAAGTTAGACCAAAGAAAGGAATAGTTGCACTTTGCGAAGTAAAATCAGAACATGCATCACTAAACATAGATAAACATTTTTTCAAAGTAGCTGTTGAACTCTATAATAAAATTGGTGTGCCATTCATTTTTATTCGCTATAATAATGATTTATCCAAATTTAAAGTGAGGAGAATTAATCAACAACGTTGGGAGGAGATGCCACATGAGGAGATGAAAAAATATATAGAAAATTTGTGACTTTCATTTTTTGTTTCATCATAACCATTGTAAGGATTATTTCTCCTTTCTCATTTTTAAGCTTTTTACATAAAAAGGCGATAAACATGAAAGGAATAATAACACACATTAAAAGAGAAGGACCAAAAATACACCTTTATGTTAGGACTGAAAATGGTGAAAAAAGAGAAGTTACAGTCGATGATTTTAAACCCTATTTCTATGTTCCTTCAAACAATGGAACATATACTTCAATTTTTGGTGAAAAACTTGAAAAAATTTTTGTCAATGACCCTTCAGACGTTCCAAAAATACGTGAAAGATATTCCTCACATTACGAAGCGGACATACCCTACACAAGAAGATTCCTGATTGACACAGACATAAGGCTGAGCGTTGAAATAACGAGAGACAGTGACACAGTTTCAGTGAACAATATTAAACCACTGGATAACTGCAATATGTCTCCTAAAATTTGCTATATTGATGTTGAGGTTGGCTCAGAAAAATTTGTAGCTTCAGACGAAGCAATAGAAAAAATAATTTTGCTAAGTCTTAATTTCCTTGATAAGACTTTAACATTTATTGTTGCAGGCAAGGAAGAAGTTCAGAAGAAGAACAACACAATAGTTATGTATGTTAAGGATGAATATGATTTGCTTTACAATTTCACTAGATTCATGCTGAACCAAGAACCCGATATTATTGTTGGCTGGAATATACACTACGATTTTGAATATTTGCAGAACAGATTAAAAATGAATGGTATAGATATTGATATGCTTTCACATTACGATTTTTTTGATATGCTTGAGGCATATAGGAAATTATACAATCAGCCAACCTACAGGCTGAATGATGTTGCAGTTTATGAAGGATTTATTCCAAGGAATGAAGTTGTTGAGTGGAATGAAGCATATAAATCTTATTTGGATAAGGATTACGATAAAATAATTTTCAAATATAATCAGATGCACGTTAAGTGGGTTAGGGAATTAGATAAGAAGCACAGGATTTTTGATTTCTATTACAGATTGAAAGAGCTGTCAGGATTAGCAAAGATGGAGGACACATTGGTAACGAGTAAAATTCTTGACACCATGCTTTTGAGATTGGCAAAAAAGAGAAAAATCATATTGCCTTCAACCAGTGAACAGGAATATGAACCATATAAAGGTGCAATTGTATTTGATGCTCCAAAAGGTGTTTTCCATAATGTTGCTGACTTTGATATGAGCAGGTATTATCCAAACATCATATTGTCTTTCAACCTATCCCCAGAAACAATAGTTAAAGATGGAGACATAAAATTGAATAATGGTTTGGGTGTAAAGCTCAGACCACTTGGGCTGGTCCCAGAACTGGTATCAATACTGATACAGGAGAGGAATAGGTTGGAGAAAGAAATGAACAGATTTGAACCTGGAACTGAGGAATACCATATCTACGAATCAAAAATGCTTGCAGTGAAATATATGACAAATGCAGTTTATGGCTATCTTGCCTTCAGAAACAGCAGACTGTTCAGACCAGTGATAGCCGAAACAATAACCTCAATCGCTAGAGAAGGTTTGATAAAATCAAAGGAAATATTTGAAAAATATGGTTTTAATGTTCTCTACGGTGATACTGATAGCATTTTTGTATCCATACCTTTTGAAAAGGCAAATGAAATAATTGAAACAGTTAATACAGAAGTGTCAGATTACCTGATACACAGGTATGGAATTCAAAACTGTGAAATAAATATGAAGATGGATGCTTACTTTAAAACAATCTTTTTCACAGGTGTTAAGAAAAGATACGCAACACACGTCATTTGGAAGAAGGGTAAGGGTGAATGTAATTATATTGATATTGTGGGATTTGAAACAAAAAGAAGTGACCAGAGTGATTTTACAAGAAATGTGCAAAAAAGGGTTCTGGAAATGGTTGTCAGGGGTAATGGAACAAAGGAGATTGTTGAATACATAAAGTCTTTAAGAGATGAATTCAAAAAGCAACCAATTGAAGCAATAGCACTTAGAAAAGGTATAACGAAAAAGTTTGAAAATTATAGTGTTCAACCACCACACATTAGGGGTGCAATACTCTCAAATCTGTACCTTGGAACAAATATTCAGCCAGGTGATAAAGTCAAAATGTTATATGTGAAAAGGGTGCCTGGCGTTCCAAAGACTGATGTTATATGTTTTGAAAATGAAAAGCAACTTCCCGAAGGTACTGTGATTGATTGGGAAAGAATGATTGATGTTAGCTTAACAAAAAAAGTTGAACCTTTACTTGAAATTTTAGGTTTAAAGATTTTTTGGGATTCAAATACAGAACAGCAATTATTGAAGAGGTGGTTATGAAATGGTTGAAGTCTACCCTTTAAGGGTTAAAAGAAAAGAAGGTAGAAAAGTGATAAGGTGCCCAAAAACAGGCAAATTGCAGAAATATGAGTGTGGCAATAGCTTCTGTGAATACTTTGTGAAGAGACTATTTGATACGTGTTATTGTTCCCATCCAGATGCTGGAAGATATGTGGAGGTAGGGGTATGATTTTTGTTGATACCCGTGAAAAAAGAAGTATTATTCCACAGAAACTTCAAGAATTGGGAGTAGAGATACAGTATACTTCACTACCAATAGGAGATTACATAGTAGGAGATATATGTATAGAGAGGAAGGAAATAAACGACTATGTTGCCTCCCTTACATCTGGACACCTGCACACCCAACTATACCAGATGTCAACAAATTTTGAGCTGAGCTACCTTATTGTTGAGGGCATAATTTCTGAAGTTCTGATGTACAGGAAAATAAAGAGGCAAGCATACATTTCTTCACTTGCTGGTGCCTCACTGAAAAGAAGCCCACATGGAAAGCAGGGAATTGTACAAATAATTAACCTGGAAACTGCGTATGACACCGTACTTTTTCTAAAATCACTTGATGAAAAAGTTAAGGAAAATGAGCCCAGACTACCAAAAATGAATAAGGTTAAGTGGAGTAATACCGATGAAGCAATTTTTGTTGTTTCTTCAATCTTTGGAATTGGTGAAAAAAGGGCAAAAAATTTACTAAGTTATTTCAATACAATAAAAAATATAGTTAATTCAACAAAGGAAGAATTAATGAAGGTTGATGGAATAGGAGAAAAAACTGCAAATCACATTTTGGAAATCATTAATCTGAGGTTCCAAAATGATAGTAGTTGATACAAATGAACCAGAAGAAATCTATGAGGTATTGGGAAGGTTTGTTATAGTAAAAAGATACAGTATTAATACAGGGTATAGGGTAGTAGTGGGAAAACGTATGATTGAATGTGAAAGAGTACTTATTGATGACTATGTTTCTCAGATAGATAGCCTTGATGACTTAATCCAGAAATTTAATCCAAAAAATGATTTTTCAATACTTTTCTTAATTGGTTATTTCTTTCCAGCAATGTTAGATACAATTGTACGACGTGATACCTACCTGAATAGTTTGGCAAAATTGCTGACTAAAAAAATCTTTCCCATCATACTTGAAACTGATTATGATATGATTATTTTTCTAAAAAATCTTCACAATATACTTTTTGATAATGAGAAAATGGAAGATATTAAGGAATTAATGAATATCAGAGGTATAGGTTACAGCAGAGCTGAAATGCTTATTGAAAAACATGGTTCAATTGAAGAAATATCAAAATTAACTCTTGCGGAGCTGGTTGAATGTGGTATTGGTTTGAGCACAGCAAAAGAAATGAGGAAATATTTTGGTGGTGTTTATGAAAAAGATAAGGAGAAAAATAATCAAAGATAGGGTGGTTGAGAGGAAATACATCTGCAAAAAATGCGGTAATGAAATTAACGACATTATTTTGGAATCATATCTCAATGAGCTGAAGAAGATAAAGTTGGATAAAATTTGTCTTTCTTGTAGGTGATGTGGTATGGATATTAGTTCGTTTCTTGTTGATAAAGAAGTTAAAGAAGCTTTGAAAAAAATTGTTGAATATGAGGAGATGAAGGAGAAGGAGTACAGTGAGAACGAAATTTACAAAGGATTAGACATGAAACCATATTGGACCTGGCAGGATATCGGAATACACTGGACAATTGTGCAGAAATTGTTGCTGGCGGGTATAGTCAAAGCAATGGGTGGAAGAAAAAAGGAATATCTGCTAACCAACAGGGATGAAGTTAAAAAGGCACTTGAGGAAGAAGTACCTGAAACCGCAGAGG
>Ga0123519_10011332_pt1 | contig 13177 bp, 5 predicted proteins | sample YelNatPaOPRAMG02_FD_87396 | JGI IMG/M metagenome (GOLD analysis project Ga0123519, IMG submission 87396) | Hot spring microbial communities from Yellowstone National Park - Yellowstone National Park OP-RAMG-02 (version 2) | ecosystem: Environmental > Aquatic > Thermal springs > Hot (42-90C) ...
GAGAGATTCGGTCTTAAAGACCTGGGCAATCAGACCCAATCACGTCTCGCGCGTCTTGGTGTGGATCAGTCCTTCGCGCGTTCCACGGCTTTGATAACAGACTTCTCGGCTCGCCCTGAGGTAGTTCGCGTCTTAGTGGAAGGACATCGTCTAAGTTATGCTCATCTTTGCAATCCGGCGTTTGCTGCTGAGATGTCTCTTATAGACCCTCTACCACATCAGCGCATTGCAGTATACGAAACCATGCTCCGGCAGTCGCGGCTACGGTTCCTATTGGCGGATGATGCAGGCGCCGGAAAGACAATTATGGCCGGACTCTACATACGTGAGATGCTGAGTCGACGGCTAATAAGACGGGTTCTCATCGTTGCGCCAGCCGGACTTTTGGGAAACTGGAAGCGTGAACTAAAGACGCTCTTCAGTCTTGAGTTCTCCATTATTACCGGGTCTGATGCGCGCACCGCCAATCCATTTCTGGGCAATGGAAGTGACCGTCTCATAGTTAGCGTTGATACTCTCGCTGGTGAGACTACGTTCCGTTGTCTTCAGCATCCCGACGTTGAGCCTTACGATCTTGTCATCTTTGACGAAGCTCACAAACTATCTGCAGACAGAGAGCAAGATTTCTATGTTCGAAAAACGGATCGCTACAAGGTTGCCGAATCCCTCGCTGGCATACATACCGACAGTCCCAGGTGGCAACTCTCTTGGAAGTCAAGACACCTGTTGCTGCTTACTGCCACGCCACATATGGGCAAGGACTTTCCATATTACTGCCTGTGGCGTCTGCTTGAACCTGAGGCACTCTCGACGTTTGATGCGTTCAACTCGTATCCTCCGGCTGCTAGAGCCAAACATTTCATCCGCCGGACAAAAGAGGAGATGGTATATCTCGATGGTCGCCCGATATATCCTATGCGGATATCAGACACACTCAGTTACGACCTTACTCAGGGTGAGATCAGCGAACAGAAGCTTTACGACGAGACGACGGAGTACATACAAACGTTTTACACTCCAACAAGCGTGATGAATACTACGGCTGCACAGTTGGCCAAGAGCGTATTCCAGCGACGTTTGGCAAGTTCAACATTTGCCCTCAAGAGGTCGCTCGAAAAGCGCAATGAGAAAGTTACTCAATACATAGCCGACATCAAGGCGGGCAGAATAACCGCCAAGCAGTTGGCTGCGCGGGCAAAACGTCTGCGTGATCTTTTCGATGAACAGACTGCTGATGAGGAATCACTCAACAACGGGTGCGAAGCCAACGAATTGGCCGAAGACGAAATACTGGGCGGGGTGATCGCGCGCTCGATTGTAGACCTTGAGGTCGAGGCGGTCAAGCTGAAATCGCTGATCGAGCTTGCTGACAGTGTTCTAGAGAAGGGCGATGAATCTAAGTTCGCCAAGCTGCGCGAGGTAATTCAGGATCCCAAATACAAAGATGAAAAGCTGATTATCTTCACGGAGCACCGAGACACGCTAACCTATCTGGTAAACCGGCTGGAGGGGCTTGGTTTCGCCGGTAAGGTAGCCAAGATCCACGGCGGCATGGATTACCAGGAAAGACAGCAACAGGTTGACTTCTTCCGCAAACCGGCGAATCAGGGAGGTGCGACGTATCTCGTCGCAACAGATGCTGCAGGTGAAGGTATCAATCTTCAGTTCTGCTGGCTTATGGTGAACTACGACGTTCCTTGGAACCCTGCTCGCTTGGAGCAGAGAATGGGCCGGATACACCGCTACGGTCAGAAACACGATCCTGTAATTATTATCAACATCGTGGCCGGCAAGACACGCGAAGGTCGAGTTATAAAGACACTGCTTGACAAGCTGGAGCGCATCAGAAAGGAGCTATCTTCGGACAAGGTCTTCGATGTTGTTGGCCGTGTTCTGGAGGGTGTATCCATCAAGTCCTATATCGAGCGTGCGCTAACTGAGGAAGGCGCCGAAAGTGCGATGCGCGAGATTGATGAGCGGCTAACGAAAGAGCGGGTCAAACAAGTTCAGGAAGAAGAGAAGCGACTCTACGCCCGAGTAGGTGACGTTGAGATCGAGCTATCCAGGATAAGAGAGGAGATAGAGCGGGAGAGCTATCGCCGCCTGATGCCCGGTTACGTGAGAAGGTTTTTGGAGATGTCTCTGCCGCTTGTCGGCGCGAAGATAGACGGCAACCCAGGAGATGTTTTCTCCATCAAACCGGTTCAACCAAAAGCTCTCGACCCTCTTCTTCCTATTCTGGAGAAATATCCCAAGGGAGCACAGTCGCGATTTACGGTGAACAAACCCGAGTCGGGTTCAGACGCTGTATTTCTTCACGTCGGTGAACCATTCTTCGACGCTTACCGCGAATATATCTGTGCCAGATTTGCTCAGGATGCGCTTCGTGGCGCTGTGTTCATCGACCCGACTGCTACGGAGCCTTATCTCTTCCATCTTGTGCTGGTCACAGTGGTGCGCAAGGCAGACCCTAGTATGAAGGCGTTCTCAGGCACACAAACTCTGGATTATCGATTGGTGGGGCTCAAACAAAACGGCAATGGCGAGGTTCAGGAGTGTCCCGTTGAGCAGCTCTTGGTCCTGAAGAGCGGAAGCGGCATCACGCCTTCATCTGCACGTCTGGCAGCCGACGCCGCGAATATGTCAGAGACCGCCAAAGCATATGCCTTAGACGTTATTGCAAGACAAGCCGCTGAACGACAGCGAGCGGCTCTTCTTGAATCGCTTGCCGAACGCGAGGAATACGTCCGACGCGGTTACGACTACGAATACGCCGAACTGGCAAGTGCACGCGCCGCCGTTAACAGGAAACTGCGAGACGGCGATTCCACTGCCGCAGCACGCCTGGAGGACATTAAGAAGCGCCAAGCAGCCCTTGATAAGCGCCGGGATGAGGCGCTGGCAGTAATACGCAGGGAGCCTGATCTCATTGCGCCAGGCGAGGTTACGTTTCTGGCGCACGCGCTTGTTGTTCCTGCGCCTATATCCAAGGAAATGGAACGATACGACGCGGAAATCGAAAGAATCGCCATGAGCGTTGCTCGTGCGCACGAGGAAGCGTTGGGCGCTCGCGTGATAGATGTGTCCACATCTGAGCTTGCCGTTGCCGCCGGGCTGAGCGAGTATCCTGGTTTCGATCTTCTTTCATATAGACCCGACGGCAGCAAGTTGTCTATAGAAGTAAAGGGACGCGCTCGCATAGGCGAGATCGAACTGTCGGATAATGAGTGGGCCAAAGCTTGCAACCTGCGTGACAAGTATTGGCTCTATGTCGTCTACGACTGCGCCACAGCCTATCCGAGGTTGCTTCGGGTTCAAGACCCATTCGGTAAGCTTCTCGTGAAAGTACTGGGCGGCGTTAAGATATCCGAGACCGAAATATTCGACGCAGCGGAAAACGAGTAAAGGGGGATACCAATGACAAAAAACTTGAATTTTGACTTGCCCAACAATGGCTACGACGTAATAGAGAAGATACTTCATGCCTACGTACGTAGCGGACAACAGACTGTGTCGCTGAATGACATAGCCTCGCGTACAGGGATGAACAAGACGCAGGTGTCACCTAACCACAAGTTCTTGGTAGCTGTGGGTGTCTTGGAAGGTGGCAATAAGAAGAAGCTAACCGAAAAGGGTTACCAGCTGGCGCTCGCGATTTCTAATAAGATTCCTGAGGATATATCTAACCGCTGGGCTGATGTGATGCGGGAATGCGAGCATACCCGCAAGGTTTTGGATATGGTGCGTGTCCGTGACGGCGTACCAAAATCGGAAATGCAGGGTCGAGTACTTAACACTCTCGGTTTGACCAGTAGTAAAAACAGCAAGACCGGCGTCAACTGTTTGATCGACATACTGACCAAAGCTGGTCTGATTGTTGAGCGTGACGACAAATACGTGTATAACGAGCAGTTTGACAGCACCAGTGTCACCGCGCTGGATGAGCAAGCTGCTGACAATCATTTGAATACCTCGGATAGCCCTGAGCCTCAACCTCTCCACAAACAGATCGTTAGCGAGGCTCGGATATCACCTGACCCATCGCTACATATAGACATTCAGATCCATATAGACGCCAACGCTACGCCGGAGCAGATCGACCAAATATTCGCCAGCATGGCAAAACATCTATATGGTAGGAGCTGATATGGATGCACGTGAGGCAAAGCGAATATTGGAGTCCGCAAAGCAAATTCAATTGCTTTGTCCATCGCCCTGTCGCAAGCGAATCTCGGACCCAAAGGAGCTTTTTGACCAACTGGTGACCGAAGTGGAACTGATCAACTGTTGCCGTCAGCTTTTCATGGACGGCCACTATGCTCGTGCGGTAGAAGAGGCTTACAAGTGCCTGAACAATTTCATTAAGGACAGAACAAAGTCCTCAGAAGACGGCAGTTCTCTGATGCAAAGCGTGTTCAGCCCAAACAGCCCAAAGCTAAAAATCAACCGCTTCCGGAGCCAGAGCCACCGGGACGAACAGCTCGGTTATATGCAGATATACGCAGGATGCATGACCGGCATACGCAATCCCCGCGTGCACGAACACACTTACAAGGACGAACCGGATGAGGCGTTGGAGCTAATAACTTTGGCCAACCACCTCATGCGCCGCGCACGACTGGCGACACGAACGCGGCGAGATAGTGATCGCAACTATACAAGAGAGTCTCAAGGTAAAGGAGGGTTTGCGAAATGGAACTAGATCAGGTTAGGCATCTTCTCGATGAGCACGGGTACAAGAAAAGAAGAGAAGCGCCTTAGCAATGGCAAAGCAACTCAGCTGCGGTTGGACGGCGGATCGATTGTGAATGTGTTCGACAACGGCACAGTCCAAGTCCAGGGAAAGAATCCTGAGCCGCTTCAAACCCTTCTCACGGGTGACACGGGCACGCCCAGGTATGAGCCTAGCGTGAATTCACGCGAGGTATTCGTTGTGTATGGCCACGACGAGGCAGCAAAAACACAGCTTGAGGCAATGCTCCGCCGCTGGGGTCTAGAACCGCTCTTCCTGGATCAGTTGCCCTCGGGTGGGCAAACGATCATTGAAAAGCTCGAGGCCTATACCGGCAAGCCTCAGTTTGCAGTGATACTGGCGACTCCCGACGACGAAGGATACCGTCGTGGCTATTCGGAGGAGAAAAAATTCAGAGCCCGGCAGAACGTCGTGCTCGAAATGGGAATGATGCTCGCCTTGCTTGGGCGTTCCAGGGTTGCAATTCTGATAAAAGACCAAGAGAATATGGAGCGTCCATCTGACATCCAGGGGCTCATATACTTTCCATACAAGCAGAGCCTGGATGAGGTCAAAATTCAGCTCGCGAAAGAAATGAATGCTCAGGGACTTCACATAGACTTGAAAAAGCTGTAAGGAGTTACAATGTCTGACCGTCGCCTAATCGAAACTGCGTTTCCACTAAAACAAGCGTCGCTCGATTCCGTGCACGAGAAGAACGTGCGGCATGGGCATATATCGACGCTTCATATATGGCCGGCGAGCAGGCCACTGGCAGCATGCCGAGCGGCGCTTATCGCCACGCTTCTTCCCGATCCTGGAAACGAGGAAGAACGCAGGAAGCTCTGTGAGCGCATCGGCGGCAAAGTCGTGAAGATAGTCAAGCAGAAAAAACTCCCGAACGGTCGAGTCGAGAACGTCGAAACCGAAGAAACCGTCGGCGGTATTCTCCATTGGGGGCGCGAGTCCGACTCCGACATCCAATGGTTCCGAGAGAAGATACGCGAAGCCTACGGTGGACGTGCGCCGAAAGTCCTGGACCCGTTCGCCGGAGGCGGCGCCATTCCTTTAGAAGCGATGCGGCTTGGATGCGAGGCAACGGCGATTGACATCAACCCAGTCGCGTGGTTCATCCTGAAATGCACTCTGGAATATCCGCAGAAGCTCGCGGGCAAGAAGCTTCCTCTGCCGGAGTTCGTCCTCAAGGATCGTGACTTCATGGAATCGTTCTTCAAGGCGCAGGGCTTTTCGGGAACGAGTCTGCAGTCACAGCTTGCGAAGCTTGGATTGGACAGCAAGGCTCAACCACAGCTAATGGAGATAGAGAGTTTTCTTCTGGAGGCCGATCTTGCCTGGCAGGTCCGCGCGTGGGGAACGTGGGTGCTTGCCCAGGCTCGCAAGGAACTCGCGCGGTTCTATCCAACCTATGCCGAGTTCGAGCCGCTCGACAAGTTCGCTAAGTGGGAAAAGCGGCCGATGAAGCTCATTCCGCTAACGGAAGATTGCAATCCGGACATCGACTCGCTCAACGCCGAGTTCGACGAGAAATACTTGAGCGACCCAACAAATCCACGCTGGATTGCCAAGCCTACGGTAGCTTATCTCTGGGCGAGAACAGTTACCTGCAAGAACTGCCGCGCCACCATTCCGCTTCTGAAGACGCGCTGGCTTTGCAAGAAAGACCGCAAGCGCGTGCTTCTCACAATGGAGCCAAATGCAGATCGCACCGGCGTCGTGTTCGGCATAGAGAACAACGTGCCGGTGGTCGGTTCAAACGCAGCCCAGCGGCGAGAACACGATAAACGCATTGGGATGGGAACGGTTACCAGAAACGGTGCCTGGTGCCCTTGCTGCGGTAACCCCGAGACAGTCGCGATGACTACCGAGGACATCCGACTTGAGGGCCAGGCCGGACGTCTTGGCGCCGTGATGACCGCCGTTGTGGTGGACCCGATTAAGCCCCGAATCAAACGCAGAGCGGGAGACGAAAGCGCCGCCGGCAAGGAATATCGACTTCCCACCGAAGATGAAATACGTCTGGCGGAAGAAGCAGCAAATGAAATCGAGAGGGTATTCGCCGATATTCCATTCGGCGTGCCGGATGAGCCTTTGCCGGGCAAGGAAGCATTGGGCTTCCGCGTTCCTCTCTATGGCTTCGACAAGTGGCACAAGCTGTTCACTCCGCGGCAGTTGCTGGCGCTGGGAGTGTTTGCGAAGTGGACAAGGGAAGCATATAAGCGCCTTTCCGCCGATGGTAAGCACGCAGACTGGGCCGAGACCGTCGTGTCGTATCTGGCGCTCGCCGTGACCCGAATGTCCGACCGCTCGAGCACTATATGCCATTGGAGCTTGGGGTATGAGAAGATACAAAACACCTTTTCAAGATTTGCGCTGCCGATTAGCTGGGATTTTTCCGAGTCAAATCCGATAGCGTCGAGCTCCGGCACATATGATGGACAGATCGAGTGGGTAGCCCAGGTCGTGGAGCACTGCGGTCAGGCACAGTCTATCACGCCACCAGCAAGCATTTTGTGGCAATCGGCAACGTGTCATCCTGCAACAGGCTTTTGGGATGTAGTTGTCACCGACCCGCCGTATTATGATGCTATTCCGTACTCGGACTTGATGGATTTCTTCTATGTGTGGCTGCGTCGAGTGCTGCACGGCCTAAGTCCGGAGTTCGACTCTGTCTTTGCCGAGCCGCTGTCTCCCAAGTGGGATCACGAAGCCAACGACGGCGAGCTGATAGACGACGCCAGCCGTTTCGGAGGTGACAGAGCAAGGTCCAAGGCTGCGTATGAAGAAGGCATGGCGCGAGCTTTCTTGGCCTGCCACCAGGCGCTCAGAGAAGACGGCCGTTTGGTTATAGTCTTTGCGAACAAACAGCCTGATGCCTGGGAGACGCTTGTTTCAGCGATCATCAAGGCCGGCTTCGTTGTTGACGGGAGCTGGCCGATCCAAACGGAGATGGGCAATCGCACTCGGGCGCTCGCATCAGCCGCGCTTGCATCTTCCGTCTGGCTTGTGTGCAAGAAGCGGCCGGAAGCAGCTCGACCCGGCTGGGACAACAAAGTTCTCGAAGAGATGCGGGCTAACATCACTCAAAGACTGCGCGATTTCTGGGACGCAGGCATACGCGGACCGGACTTTGTATGGGCAGCCACCGGCCCGGCAATGGAAGCATACAGCAAATATCCAATAGTTAAAAAGGCCAATAACCCCGGCGAGGTGATGACGGTAAATGAGTTCCTGCGACACGTGCGCAGGATGGTGGTGGACTTTGTTGTAGGCCGCGTGCTTTCGCGGGACGGCGAAGATGATACGTCCGAACTTGACGATGTTACTACATACTATCTGCTGCACCGGAACGACTTTGGGTTAGATGATGCGCCCGCCGGGCCGTGCATTCTCTATGCCGTCTCATGCGGCCTCTCGGACACCGAGCTTGCTATGCGCTATGACATCCTCGCCAGGGGCAAGGCTGCTCCGGAACCGAACGGAGAGGACGAAGAACCGGATGACGAAGAGTCGGCCGATGAGCCAGGCTCCGGCGCCACTCTCAGGCTGAAAGCCTGGAACCAGAGGAAGTCGCCTACTATGGGCTATGATCCCGTCAACCGCAGTGGCTTGGCCGAAGATAGCGCGAAACCGTCGCGCGGCGTGCCGCTAATAGACCAGGTGCACAGACTTATGCACCTATGGAAAGCCGGCGACGTGAACGATGTTAACGAATACCTGGATCTGCGGGGGCTTCGCCGAAGCAACATATTCAAGAAGCTGCTGCAGGCTTTAATAGAACTTGCTCCGCACGGCAGCGAGGAGAGATCAATTCTGGAATCGATTTCAAACCACGTCCAGGCGCGTGGAGAGGCTGTGCCAGTTCAAGGTAGGCTGCTGTGAAGTGAGTAATGGATGGAGGATTGAGATGATCAAACTTAATTGGAAACCTTGGCACGAGGTAGTAGAGTTGCGGGACGATCTGAAGTCCGGCGAACTCTCCCTTAGCATATTTGCTGCTGACCTTTACGATGTGATAATGGGACGCGCGAAGCCGGTATATCAGGACCCGAGCGAGTTCTTCGCGCTGACGTATCCTACGTTCAACCTGCGCGAGCTATCTAAGGATGTGGCTATGCGACTTGCCAACAGAACCGACAAAGCTGTGAGGCAGCTTACGCTGACATACGGCGGCGGCAAGACCCATGCGCTTATCCTGCTCTATCATCTGTTCAGAGACGGCGGCACGCTGCCGGATCTGCCGTCCGTGCGCGAGATACGAAACTATATTGAGATCGATCTGCCGAAGGCACGCGTTGCAGTGCTGGCGTTCGACAAAATCGATGTCGAAAGCGGTATGGATATAGTCGGTCCAGACGGCTCGCAACGCAGGCTCAAGCATCCGTGGAGCATCCTGGCTTACCAGATTGCCGGCGACGAAGGGCTGAAAATTCTGCATCCAGACGGTAAAGCCGAAGAGAGGGATAGTGTACCAGCAGAACCTTTGTTGGAGAATGTGCTGCGAATCCCGCTTGCGCAGGGACTGCCGACGCTGATTCTAATCGATGAGGTTCTGATGTATGCGCGGGAGAAGGTGCGTTTGGACAGGAACTGGGCCGACGCTCTCAGCAACTTCTTCCAATGCCTGACTCAGGTGGCGACGAAGATAGACGGTTGCGCAGTCGTGGCTTCGCTTCTCGCTTCGGATCCAGCCAAGAGAGATGATTTAGGAAAGCGACTGGAGGCGGATTTTCATACGATTTTCCGTCGGGAACAGGAAGAGGGCGTGCAGCCTGTTACGAAGGAAGACGTACCGGAAGTCCTGCGCCGCAGGTTTTTCAAGCTGCAGTCCATCCAGAAGTCGTTCAGAGAACACGTCGTCGCAGCGCTCAAAGGGATCGCAAGTCTTGATGAACAGACGGCTAGGGATATGAAGGGCGCCGAGGATCGCTTTGCCAAAAGCTATCCTTTTCATCCGGACCTGACAGAGGTATTTTACTCGAAATGGACTAACTTGGAGGGCTTCCAGCGGACGAGAGGCGTTCTGCGGACCTTCTCCCTAGCACTTCGCAGCGCATGCAAGTGGGATACATCCCCCCTCATCTCTGCCGGCGTATTTCTCGGCGAACCATCAACGTCGACAATCAGCGAAGCTGCAGCGGAGCTTATCGGGGTGGCGCAGTCCGAGGAATATGAAGGCAAGACTCACGATTGGCGTGCGATCCTTGAGAGTGAAATCGAGAAGGCAAGGCGCATTCAGCAAGATTTTCCCAGCCTGAAGCATCGCGAATGTGAGACGGCTGTCTTTGCTACGTTTTTGCACTCCCAGCCCTTGGGTCAGAAGGCGTCTACGCGCGATTTGTTGATCCTTCTGGGGCATACAAGACCTGACAAGATCGAGCTCGAGAAGGCCTTAAGGCGATGGACCGAAGAGTCGTGGTGGCTTGATGATGAGGCTATCGAGGACGCAGATATTGGTCCCAACGGTGAGAAGCTGCTGCCGAAGTCCTGGAAGCTCGGCATGCGACCGAACCTCAAACAGATGCATCATGCAGAACTGCAGCGGATTGATGATGGATTGGTAGAACAGCGCCTTGAAGAAGAGATACGCTCCCTGAAGAAATTGATCGAAGGTGCATCGGCATCAGGAGCCAAGGTGCATATGCTGCCGGAACGGCCACGCGATATCGAGGATGACGGGGAGTTTCATTTTGCTATTCTGGGCCCCAAGGCGGCATGCCAGCCAGGTCGCCCGAGTGAAGAGGCAAAGCGTTTCATAAACGAAACTACCGGACCAGATCGGCCTCGTGTATACCGAAATGCCATAGTGCTTGCCGTTCCGTCACTCGATGGCGTTGATGCTGCGAAGAATGCCATTAAGGACTACCTCGCGTGGAGCGCGGTTCATAGCAGTCTTTCGGGCAAGAACATCGACCCTATTCGCCGGGCAACGCTGCAGAAACACGTTGAAGACAGCAAGAAGCGAATCCCAGCAGTCATTAAGCAGGCATACTGTGTGGTCGTGACCGTATCGGAAAAGAATGAGATTGAGGCATTCCGGATCAGCGTGGGCGACGATCCTCTCTTTACAACCATCAAGGCAGATCCAAACTCACGGATTCAGGAAACGGCGATCACGGCTGAGGCACTGTTGCCGGACGGACCGTACGATCTCTGGAGAGAAAGCGAAACCTTAAGGCGAGCGAAGGACTTGGTAGGCGCATTTGCACAATTCCCACGGTTGCCTAAGATGCTCAATAGGAAGGCGATCTTGGACACGCTGGTCAATGGATGTAAGAACGGCACATTCGTGCTGGTGCAGGTGAGACCGGATCAGTCTAGGAGGACGTTCTGGCGTGAGCAAATTGACGAAGCAGCGCTAGACGATCCCGCGCTCGAAGTGATGTTGCCGGAGGCAGCCAGCCTGGAGAGTCTGAATTACTCTCTGCTTGCTCCAAACGTCTTGCCTGGTTTGTGGACGAGCGACAGTATAAACTTGGCTGATTTACGCAACTATTTCAGCGGTTCGTTTGTCGCGAATGTAGATTTTGGCACATACGAGGAGCCTGTGCCTATTCCCAAAGCTGAGGACGACGTAATCGTCAACGCAGTTCGGGAGGCAATAAAGAACGGAGTGTTGTGGCTGACAGACGGCCAAGCCAGTCTGCTGAACGAAGACGTGCCCGTCGGATACCCAACAGAAAGCTCTGTGCTGCAGGCTCCGCCGGATCCGATTTCGCCGCTGGATATCACTCCGGACAGGCTTCCGACTGCGTGGCGCGAAAACAAGTCTACCGCTCTCAATATAGCGTTGGCGCTTTCCAGTGTTAAGGGAAAGACTCTGCCCTGGTGTGCAGTGCGTCGGGCAATTGATGACGCACTGAGGATGCGCATGATTGAGAGAGCCGAGGAATCAGGACCGTGGCCATGTGAACTTGCCGATGCAGCAAAAGTGACGTTGCGGATACCAAGTGAGGTTGCTCCACCTGTTGAACCGCCTGCGCCGCCCACGCCGCCAGTTCCATCCGGCATGGTAGTTGCTGAGTCCAATCTACGTCCGGATGAGATACAAAACTTGGCAGAAGTGATGGGAGATATGCTCAAGGCTACAGCGGGACTGGAACTAAAGTTCAAGCTCAGGATTGAACTAAGCGGAGATAGCGAGGTGCCCGATGAGACGATCAGCAAGGTGAACGAGGTTCTGAAGAATGTCGCCGACGGGCTGCAACTTGCGTAGTGAAAATGATTTAGTACGTGTTTCGAAAGGTTAGCTGCAGGTATGCCGAGATACCTTCCGTAACAGAGCCTTCATAGCGTCGACATACCGCCCTCGGTGGATCACCTACTCGGAGTACTACTATTCCGGATTCCGTGTAGCGAGCGCCGTTCCTGAGCCATCAACAATCCTCGCTTTGCTTGTTGGGTTATCAGGGCTTATCAGGTCGAGAGGACGCAAGGCATAGCCCTTAAAGTAGATACTAAACCGGCTAGACAACTTCGCGAAGAACCGGCGGTTCATGTTGGGGAAACGGCTGGCAGATAGAGCACGTCACTCCGCACTACGACGCAGCCAGAAGCGTTATCACGATCGACTTCATATCAGCCGACGAGCACAATCGGTTTTCTAACAGAACGTGGTATCTGGTTCAATCAACGGCATATCTCACTCCACCTTAAGCACTCTTATCAAGCTCGTGTTTCCCGGCACGCCAACAGGCACTCCGGCAATAACTAATACAGTATCACCCTTCTTGACCAGTTTGGCGTCTACCGATGCTTCGACTGCGTTTCGAATGAGGCCGTCGGTGTCCTTTGCCATTTCTACGTAAACGGGAGTTACACCCCACGAAAGTGTTAGTCGCCGAGCGGTTTCTTCGTTCGACGCAGCGGCGATAATGCGGACTTCCGGACGATATTTGCTGACCAGTCGAGCCGTTGTGCCACCGAAAGTGCAAGTTATGATTGCCGCTACGTTGATATCGCACGCGAGCTTTGCGGCGGCTTCTCCAATTGCTTCTGTAACATCGGAGGTAGAATATTCCATACGATCGGAGCAGATGGTTTTGAAGTCGAGTGATTTCTCAATCCGCTTGGCGACTGCATCCATGATTCTTACTGCTTCAACGGGAAACTGTCCCACCGCAGTTTCGCCTGAGAGCATGGTGGCGTCGGTTCCGTCGATGATTGCGTTAGCCACGTCGGTCACTTCAGCGCGGGTGGGGCGGGGGTTCGAAATCATCGAATCCAGCATCTGGGTGGCAGTAATGACAGGTTTGCCGATCCGGTTACAGTGGCGAATAATGTTCTTCTGAATAACAGGTACCTCGTCAATAGGCAGTTCAATTCCCAAATCGCCACGCGCAACCATTATCCCGTCGTAGGCTTCAGCAATTGCAGCAAGGTTCTTCACCGCCTCGGGGCGCTCGATCTTGGCAATAATTGGCACGC
>Ga0123519_10011335_pt1 | contig 13176 bp, 9 predicted proteins | sample YelNatPaOPRAMG02_FD_87396 | JGI IMG/M metagenome (GOLD analysis project Ga0123519, IMG submission 87396) | Hot spring microbial communities from Yellowstone National Park - Yellowstone National Park OP-RAMG-02 (version 2) | ecosystem: Environmental > Aquatic > Thermal springs > Hot (42-90C) ...
CTACCATCCGGCATAGTGGCCATAATTGCGTCATTCACGCGTGGATCTTCGTTGTGCACGTACTCAAAAGCGATATCGGTGTCGTGCTTGGCCACCATCTCGCGCATATGGTCCAGGCGTGGGGTGGAACGATTGACGACCACGAATCGCTTGGGTCGATCGCCCGCCTCTTTCTTGTTAATGAAATGCAACGCGATAGCGACAGCGGACCCACCCGCGCCAAAGCACAACACTGCTCCTCCGGTGCGGGCGAAATAGTCCTTGCCCAGCATCGCGTCCAAGCTCATTCCGGCGGTGATGGGGTCCTTAGCGTGTCCCTCTAGCGATCCATCGCGCTTGGAAATGCACGAAACTTCACCACATATTTGCGCATAGGGGTCGAGATAGTCGAACATGTCGCGTGCCGCGTTAAGCAGGTCAATTTTGTGAGTGGTAACCAAGGCACCCAAGGAGAGTGGATCATATTTGATCTGTGCCACTGCCTGGCGGTATGCCTCACGCGTGTCGTGAATTTGCAGGTCCACCCCTTCGATGACGATCTCGGGACGACCTACCTCTCTCATCCAAAGAGGGAAAACCTTCATAATAGAGGATTGCTTAGTCGTAACGCCGATAAAATAGAAAGTGGGCACTTGCTTGGTGACCACTTTAAACTGGTTTGAGATTTCCTGCTCCATCGTCTGCAGCTCCAGGTCGTTTCTATGTCTCCATACGGAAAAAGTGCATGAGCTGTTTGAGCGTGATGCGTGCGTTGTGCCGGAAAGGATGAATACGGCGGGCAATGGCGTAGCCCTTAAAGAGCTTGTAGATCAATCGATAGAGGTTATCGCTGATTGGATTGTGCGGCACCCTGATGAGCAGGCGAATCAAAGGCTCTAACCATGGGAACTCAACACCCAGTGCGAACCATCGTTGCAAGTTCTCCATCTGGAGGCGTTCGAATGGATCGCGTTTGATGAGCGAACGATCCCAGGCAATGGCGCTGATGTCCTCTAGATTGCCGTCCATCAAATCATGTTCTTGGACGAACCCACCCAGCTCGGTGCCCGGGTAGGGTTGAAAGAGAAAAGCATGGGCATATTTGATCTTGGCTTCCCGATTGAGCTGCATGGTGTCAAAATCGTCCTCCAGCGTGGCAGTGGGCAGAGCGAGCATATTGGTGGAACTGGCCGCGATGCCGGCTTCATGCAGCAGCTGTCCTGCTTCCACGATAGCGTGGCGTGACATACGTCGGCGTAGCAGCTCGTTGCGCAGGCGGTCGTTGCCGGTTTCAATACCCATGCTGACCGACGTAGCGCCTGCTTTCTTGAGGAGTGCCACCTTTTCGCGCGTCACCAAGTTGGCACGCACATTGCAGAAGAACGGTACTCCTACTGCACGTGGCCATTTGTCGGCAAACTCTTCCAACCAGTCTTCATACATGATGAACAGGTCATCCACGAAGATGATCTGTTCCAAGGGATAGCGCGCCTTCACCCACAACGCTTCTTCGATGACAGCATCTACCGGACGCATATACCCGCGTTTTTCGCGCGGGTAATAGTTCTTGTACCAGGCGTGATTGAAGCAGTAAGTGCAGCGGTAGGGACACCCTCTGCCGGCGATGAACGCCTTGACCGGCCGCAATCGTGTGACTTCGTCTTTGTCGTAGATGAGCGCGCGGTCAGGCATAGGCAGAGTGCCCAGGTCGCGGATCAAGGGACGCACTGGGTTCCGAATGATCTCACCGTTGAGCCTGAACCACCAATTGGGGACATGGGGATCAAATCCCGGCCCGTCTAGCGCATTTGCCAGATCCACAATGGCGCCTTCGCCTTCACCGATGCAAATGCCGTCCAGTCCTTCCTCCTCTAGCACCTCCGGGAAGAACGTGGCGTGAGGTCCCCCGAAGACGGAGATGGGCTCACGATCGCCCAAAGCATGCTTGATGCGCCGGTTCAGCTCCAGGTAATAGCGTTGCGAGCCGGTCAACACGGTATAGGCCAGAATATCCGGCCGAAAGGCATGGGCGACCTTGACAGCATCCTCGTGGGTCGCGATGGTCAATGCTACCTCGTGACCGGCTTGCTTGAGCACCGCAGCCAGCGACATCATGCCCTGCGGCTCGTAGTCAATCTGTTTTTCCACCCACAGGATGCGCGCCATACAGTACCTTGGCTTTATTGGTAGGGACGATTTTAGTGCGGATGGTGAGGAGTTGTCAATGCAGTAAGTTGTGGCGTTCATTGCGCTCACCATCGTCAGGATTTCGGTAAGCGGATAATCGTAGGGGGCAAGATCCAGAGGGTATGATGGACGGAGGTTTTTTTCAACCTCTACTGGCTGACAAGATTGAAGAACCCTGTTAAATGCCTCCCTGTCCCGCTCTTCTGCATGCATCTGAGCAAGGACAAGGCGATACAGAGATTTTCTTAAAGTCACCTAGATCATGTTGGAAGGCACATGGGCCAGTAGATCCCCGTACCACCAGCTTTGGTGGCAGAATCACTTGACGGTGGACATGGGGGTGCTCATGTATCTCGTCTAGCAACATATCGACTGCTAGCTTGCCCAGAGCTTTTCTGTCGTAACTAATGGTGGTTAGGGGTGGGCTCACCAACTGGGCGATAGGGATGTCGTCATAGCCCACGATCGAGAAGTTGTCCGGCACGCTTATGCCGTGCTGTCGTGCGGTGTCCAGCGCACCAAGAGCCATCCAGTCAGATATGGTAACCATGCCAGTGGCTTGGGGATAACGCTCAATTATCTCGATCATGCCGGTCCGACCATCCGCTAGTTCCGTCCTGGTGGCGACAATAATGGCCTGTTGTTCGGGCGGTATACCAGCCTCATTCATCGCCTGGCGATAACCTTTGATCATCCGAGCGGGTGGAGAAAGGTGTAGAGGTCCAGCTAAAAAGGCGATTTTGCGATGCCCTAACTCTAGTAGATGTCGCGTGGCGAGATATCCACCCAGGACATGGTCTACTGTGATAGCGCAGAGCGGACTGCCTTCCAACTCAGTATCTATCAGCACTATCGGCGTGGTGGTCTTTACCCAAACATAAGGTTCTCCAGCTGCGGAGGCTGGAGTGAGAATCAGGACACCATCGACGCGTCGTTGTTGTAGAACGCTCAGGTAGTACTGTTCCTTGTCTTCATCCTGATCGGCGTTGCACAAGATCAATCCATAGTTATGTTCTGCGCAAGCTTCCTCGATAGCCCGCGTTGTCTCAATACTGAATTCGTCCCGGATGTCTCTTACAATCAGCCCGACGAGGTTGGATTGACCAGTCCGCAAGCTACGCGCCATAATGTTCGGTACGTAGCCCAGCTGGGCAGCAGTTCGCTTGACTTCACGTTTGACATGAACACTGATACGAGGGTCATCCCGTAAGGCACGCGAGACGGTGGAGTTGGCAACCCCCAGCTGCTTGGCGATATCACTAATGGTAACGGATCCAACCCCCTTTTTTCCCATAACGGTGCTCCAGTGGATCGAGCTCGTGTTTCGAGTATTATATTATAAGGTTGACCGTACGAATGCACAATGCCGGGACCAACAATGTCAAAGGTTTGTGCAATCGTCGGCACATTGTACGCCGAGAGTTGACCGAGTGTCAAGGTTCTGAAGTTCCGCTGAGCCCAACAAAACAGCACAGTTAGCATTACTTTTGCAATCTGCAACCGCGTCGGCCTAAACGAGAACTCTGCCAATCGCCCCTTGATTTTAGGGAGAGTGATTGAATCATCAGGCTTATCCTCTTTATTAAGGCCGTTTCTTGTGAAAACCTTGGCAACCAAGAGTCTCCCTGACCAAAACCTGTGGCAACTCTATTGACAAGTTCTTACGTTTGTGATATAATGCAAACGAATGCACATAAAGGGTCTTTTTTAATCTTCGTTATGCTTACCACAGTCAGCGCCGCACTGCTCTGTGCTTCTACGACCGCATGGAATTGCAGAAAGGAGACCGAATGAACACTTCTGATATGGCTTCGACGTTTCCTGTGATCCCTGATGAGGAGTTTGCCCAGCGCCTGGAATCGTTCCGGGCGAAGATGGCCCGAAACGAGATTGATTTGGTTGTTATTTTTTCAAATTTGCTTGACCCTTCAGCGGTGCGCTATTTCTCGGACGTGTATGCTGTAAACGAGAGTTCCGCTATGGTGATCCCCCAATGTGGCGAGCCAATCCTTTGTTCTGGGCAGGCCAGCTACGAGTGGGCTCTCTATAAATCGAAGGTGCGCGATGTCCGCGTTTTGCCTGAGGTGGGTGAAGTGTCGGGTGTCGAGTATGACCTGGACGTCTTGGACTTTGAGGATTTGTTCAAGGAGATGAAGGCGAAGTATGCGGTCAGAAAGATTGGCATTATTGGCGACCTGATCTTCCCTTATGAAATATATAAGAAGCTGGAGCGCGTATTCCCAGATGCTGAGAAGGTGAGTGCAGAAGCGTTGATGTATGAGCTTCGCATACGCAAGTCGGAGAATGAGCTGGCTTGCATTCGCAAGGCTGGGGAGATTATCACCCAGACGTTTGAGTACGCTGTCCCGCGCATTCATCCAGGTGTGACCGAGCTGGATATTCAAGCTGACCTGGAGGGTCAGATGCTGCGCTTGGGTGCGGAAGCGTATACCCTTTCCTGGGCTCCTATGGTGGCGAGTGGCCCGGAACGTTCCAACTTATGTATGCAACGCAATTCCCTGCGTCAAGTGAAGGAGAGCGAAATTATCGCATTGGCTGCCGGTGCGCTATATGAGGGTTACAACGCTGTGATCTGCACTCCGGTTGTGCTGGGCAAGATACCGGATGACATCAGAAGAGCTGTCAATGTTGCCCGCCAAGCGGTTAGTCATGTTTCCCGTTTGCTTTATCCGGGTGTTACCTCGCGCCAACTGTATGCTGCCTATATGCGGTTTTTGGAAGAGGCGGGTTACCGACAGTATGCTCCTTATGGCTCAGTACATTCGCTTGGGATGTTGGAATGTGAGTCCCCCTTCTTTTCAGCCAATCGAGATGTGGTGTTGGTTGAAAACGCGGTTGTCGCTATTGATGCGTACTTTAGAAGGCTTCCGTGGGGATCATTTCGTATCGAGGACACATTCATCGTGCATGCCGACGGGCCTGAGCGTGTAACCACGTTTAACGAGGAGTATCTTCGGATGTATGAGTGAAGCAAAGCCCTGAAAGGAGGTGATGTCCTGCCAAGACGATGGAACAATGAACGTCCATAGGCTATCTGGATCGCGCATTCGCGTTCTTCAAGCCGGTCCTGTGTACCTCGAGGCGTGGAGGCTTTTGGCACTTTCCAAGTACGAATCTGTTATCAGCGTTTAAGGAGGGACCAAAATGCTAAAGGAAAAGATAAACCGTAGGCAATTTCTGAAGGGAGCTGGAGCGCTGGGGCTGGGTCTAGCAGCCAGTTCCTACTTCCCAAGTAGGCAAGCGCTTGCAGCCCTCAGGGCGCAGGAAGCACAACCGCTGGAGTTCTATGCCTGGGATTTCCAGCCGGATACAATTGAACAACATTCAGCTGCCTTCACCAAAGAAACCGGTATCCCTGTGAATGTGCACATCATCCCCAATGTTGGCTACAGCGGTGCCCTGCAGACCAAGATCATGGGCGGCATCCATATGGATGTGTTCTACAACTTCCGTTACAATACCTCCAAGTTCTACTATGCTGGCTGGGCGCGCCGCCTGGATGACCTACCCGATGCTGACAAGATTGTCTCTGAGATGTTCCCTAATGCCGTGCCGCTATATACTGCCCAGGATGGAGCCTTGATCTGCCTGCCATACTTCAATGCGGTGCATGTGCTGCACTACAACAAGGCCTATATAGAAAAAGCTGGCTTCAGTGGTCCTCCTAAAAGTAAACAAGAGGTCTACGACCAGTGCAAAAAGATCAAGGAGATGGGCCTTGCTGATGGTCCATACTCAGCCTACTGGATCAAGGAATTTTGCGAAGAGTACCTGATGGTCTACCTTCTGTCCGAGGGTATCAAGATCTTCGACAAGAACTATGACCCGGTTTTCCAAGACGATCCCGCGACAGTGGACGTGTTCGAATGGTGGCAGGCATTGTATCAGGATGGATTAACTGCACCGACCTTGTTGACTGACCAGCCTGCTCAGCTGCAGACCGCCTTGGCAGAGGGCAAATCTGCCTTTTTCACGTTGCATCACTACTTCTTAAAGCCAATCCGCGAAGCGAAGGCCGCACAGTCAGAGAACATTTATATATCTGACTGGATGCCAGGGAAGACAGGTGTCACTTTCTTGATGGGCGAAGTGATCCAAATGGCTGCGGAACCTTCAAATCTGGACAACGCTTGGGCGTTCATGAAGTTCTATGGCTGGAAGGACAAGGCAGGTGATCTGCGCACATTCAAGGCCTGGGCAAAAGCGGCAGCATTGGCCTGCCCATATCCTGCCTTCTTCGAAGATCCTGATGTGCAAGCTGCCTATGGCCCCTTCTATGACTTTAAGGCATTGACGGATATTTTCCAGAACCGCTCTGACCCAGTTCAAGCTCGCAATGCGCCTTGGTATCCTGATTTCCAAGTATTTGTGGGCGACACCATCCACCAGCTGTTGAAGGGTGAGATAACCCCCAAGGACTGTTCGGCGGCATTGGCCGACAAAGTGGTGGCGCTCAAGAAGGAGCTATACGGCTGATAGGTTCCACGGCCACATCATAGCGGAAGGAGCTGCCAGGTCCTGACCCCGGAATGTTACATCCGTTCAACCTGGCAGCTCTTCCCTGTTGTGCTTGGCGCTTCACGTACTCGACTGGAACTTACAGCCAGAACGCTATCACTGTAGGGAAGAGTGGGCATAAAACAGGCCTATGCCTTTTGTCATCTCAGTGGTGAGGTTCTCTTCCTTTGGATTAACCGCGAGTCTCACGAAACCCACAGCTTAGAAGGAAGCTTCTCGGTGGGTGGAGTGACATCGTCAGCCGATTGCTGAGGGCGATTTTCTTTTCAGGAGAGCATATGACCACAGTTGTCCATCCAGCATTAGTTAGGCGACATGCGCGATTCTCGCAGCGCTGGTTTGGAGCGCTTCTGGTGTTGCCGGCCATTGTCTCAGTGCTGGCAATTATCTTGTATCCGTTGATCAATACCTTCGCGCTCAGCTTCATGAAATATGATTTATTCAAAAAGTCGTTTCGTTTCGTGGCTCTTGATAATTACGCTAAGCTGTTCGCCGATCCGTTGTTTGCCAAATCCTTGACGGTGACGGTTATTTTTGGTGCCAGTGTATTGGTGCTTTCGACGATTCTAGGGCTTCTCTTCGCTTTGCTGCTTAACGAGAGCTTTCCGGGCCGCGGCTTCTGGCGGGCTATTCTTATCCTGCCGTGGGCATTGCCGTGGGTCATTATTGGCCTGCTATGGGGCTGGGTGGTTGATGCCAACTTTGGAGCACTGAATGGTCTATTATACCAGCTTGGCCTCATTGAGCATTATGTGCCTTTTCTAGCGCGCGACGGCTGGGCCTTGTTCTTTACCATTTTGGCTACAGTGTGGCGACAAGCTTCACTGAGCGGTATCCTTTTCCTGGCTGCTCTGCAAGCCATCCCGCCGGATCAATACGACGCGGCTAAAGTGGACGGAGCGGACATGTGGAACCGCTTTCGCTACATCACGCTCCCTTGGCTACGGCCGACTATGCTGATCGCTAGCTTGATCAACACGCTTTATGGTGTGATGCAGTTTGACGTTGTTTTTATGATGACGCAGGGTGGTCCGGGTGATGCTACGATGTTGATGTCTATCCTGCTGTATCGCAAGACCTTCATCTCCTCGGATCTGGGAGCAGGTGCTGCGGTGTCGGTAGTGCTTGCCCTTCTGGCGTTGGGTCTAGGATTGTTGTTTGTGCGTGTCCTGTATCGGCCCCAGCAGGCGATCGAGCAAGCATGAGGATGCGGGAGGCAGACAAAATGAGCGCGCGTCCGTCAGTCTATCGCACACCCTTCCGGTGGCCAATCCGCAAGCTGATACTCTCCGCGGCTGGTCTCATATTTGGTTTCTGGATCCTTTTTCCTTTCTTCTGGATGATTACCAGCAGTTTTATGCGACCTTCGGAGTTAGGTGCCATCCCGCCACATTGGATCCCTCAGCAGCCTACCACGAAGAACTACGAAGAAGTCACTATTGGCCGGGTGGACCAGGAGGTCGCCAAGTCGCATGGTTCAGCCAAGGAGGGTCAGCGCTTCCCCAAGGCTATGGCCAACAGTTTTGTGATCGCCTTCGCCGTGGCAATCTACAACTTGGTGGTGGGCACGTTGGCTGGCTATTCCTACAGCCGTTTCAGGTTTTTCGGTAGCCGGCTCAGCTATTTGCTGTTCTTAGGCTCTCGAGGTCTTCCTACTATGGCATTGATCGTGCCCTTCTTTGTCATTTTCCGCAACCTGAAGATGATTGACACGGTCTGGGCGCTGATTATTTCGCACAACGTGTTCACCCTGCCGATGACCATCTGGGTATTAAAGGAATACTTCGCCACCGTGCCTGTGGACTTAGAGGAGATGGCCATGATCGATGGGGCTGGGCGTTTACGCGCCTTTCTCTCTGTGGTGTTGCCCATCAGCGGACCTGGCCTAGTGGCGGCGGGGTTGATGGCATTTCTCGAGTCGTGGAGCGAGTTCTTTTATGCGCTATGTCTCACCAATCAGCTCACCTTTCCGCCCCAGCTGGCTGGATTCCAGCGGCTGGAACAGGTGAACTGGAGTGCCCTGGCTGCAGCTGGGGTACTTGGTGTGATACCTCCCGTATTGCTAGCCTTAGTGTTCCAGCGCTATCTGGTGGCTGGACTCAGCCGTGGCGCTGTCAAGGAGTGAAGACAATGTCTATTATGACAGTATGTGGTCCCATACCTGCCAATGCATTGGGCATAGTGACACCGCATGAGCACCTCTTCATTGACATTCGCAATCAGTTCACCGAGTTCTCTTCGGCAACGCGGCGTGCTATATCCGAACAGCCGGTACAGCTCAGCAATTTGGATGCGTTGTCACGTAACCCCTATGCGGTTAAAGATAATCTAGTGTTGGATGATCCCACGGTTGCTGAAGCTGAGGCGATGCGTTTCAAGCGCGCCGGCGGCGACACAATCGTAGATGCGACTAGTATTGGCATTGGGCGCGATCCTGAGGCGCTTTATAGTATCGCTCGCGCAACCGGCCTTAACATTGTCGCGGGTTGTGGTTACTACACTGCTGATACTCATCCTCCTGACATGATTGATCGCACCGTGGAGCAGATCAAACAAGAGATGTTGACAGAGATTCGGATCGGCATTGATGGCACGCGCATCCGAGCTGGTGTGATTGGCGAAATCGGCACCAGCGCGCAGATTTTGCCAACGGAGCGTATGGTGCTTATCGCGGCAGCCGAAGTACAGGCGGAGACTGGCCTGGGGTTACACGTTCACACCTATCCGTGGGGCAAGCAGGGCTTGTTGGCGTTAGAGATCCTACGCCAACATGGTGCTTGTCTTGACAGAGTTGCAATTGACCATGTTGACGTGGAAATCGATCTTGAGTATTGCTTAGAGTTGGTCAAGACAGGTGCGTTTATCGAGTTCGACAATTTTGGTAAAGAGTATTTCATAGACCGCCGCTTCCGCGGCTTTGCCGGTGGCGTTTTTGCGCGTGACATTGAGCGGGTACGTGCTATCAAGCAGCTCATTGATGCTGGGTATCTCGAACATATCCTGATCTCAAACGACGTATGCCTCAAAACGCTGTTGCATGCTTACGGTGGCTGGGGTTACGATCATATACTTACTAACATTGTGCCAATGATGTTGGACGAGGGAATCAGCCTCGCTCAGATTGACGTGCTGCTCAAAGATAACCCGCGACGCTTCCTGGATGTACCTGACTGACGTTTCTGGAGGGTAGTTCTTGAACGCACGTGAGAAGTTCCTGGGTGTTATGAGCTTTGACCCAATGGCACGCTCGCCCAAATGGGAATATGCCTACTGGGGCGCCACCATCAAACGCTGGTACTCCGAAGGACTTCCAGAGTGGAATTATCCTACAATTCCTACACGCATTGAGACCATCTCATCTTCGCTGTACACCATTGCATATACTCACGAATGGCGCAAAACGCGCAATCTATTTGAAATCACATTTGGCGAACGCGAGCGCAAGATAATCTTGCCAGATGGTATCGCGGTGTGGGGTGGTGCATTATATTGGCCGACCCAGGGTTTTCCGCGGGATACGGACGTAGCAGACTATTTTGGTCTCGACAAAGGCACAGTGTTGGTACACGTGGAACAGCTCTTTCATCCCAAGTTCGAACCACAGGTGTTGGAAGAAGATGAAAAGTTCCTAGATTATATAGACATTGATGGCGTGACGCGCCGCTTTCAGAAGCAAGAGGGGGTAATCCCAACAGCGATGAATTGGCCGGTGCGTGATTGGGACAGCTGGATGGAGCTCAAGCACGAGCGGCTGCGGCTTGATAATATTCCAACACGCTTGCCGCCCCAATGGCCCGAGCTAGTACAGGCGTACCGCCATCGGGATTATCCGTTAGCGTTGGGTGGCTATCCGTTGGGCCTCTTTGGCCTGCCAGCGCACCTGATGGGCTACGAGCGCCTCTTTTTCAGCTATTATGACCAACCCGATCTGATCAAAGATATGTTGCAGCATTTCACGACACTATGGCTAGCCATATGGGAAGAGGTACTCTCCTATGTTGACGTGGACGTGGTGCATATCTTTGAGGACGTCTCCTTTGGCAAGGGTTCGATGATTTCACCATCTATCTTCCAAGAGTTTATGGCACCCTACTATCGTCAGATCACAGATTTCGCCAGAGGCCGAGGTATTCACATCATTCTGGTGGACACCGATGGCAATTGCGAGATGCTCATCCCGCTGTTTATGCAGGTCGGGGTCACGGGGCTCTATCCTATGGAGGTAAGTGCCGGGATGGACATCGTAGCTGTGCGCAAGAAGTATCCGACACTACAAATGATGGGTGGCATTCCCAAACATGGTATCGCACTTGGCTGGGAGCGTATCGACAATTTTCTTGAGGATGTGGCCTTCCTGTTGCGCCAGGGAGGGTACATCCCTTTCGCCGACCACTCGGTGCCGCCTGATGTGCCGTGGGAGCATTTCAAGTACTACCGGACACGGCTAAATGAGCTAATTGAGTGTACACGTTGGTGAAGCTGTGTGAAGGGTTCGAGCTTAGATCTCCTCTCAAGCGCTTCCCAAGAGGACCATACCGAGCAGATATGTGAGGTGAAAAGGGCTATTGAGTGGAGAGGCTCAGGGGCTTGACAGGCTATTGAGTTGATAAGACTGCTGGTGGTTTCACACTTCTGGTTGTAAGGGTAGGGGTGCCTGTGTATCGCGATGGTTTGAATTCCGCTAGGCACAATGGGACGCTATTGAGAGAGCTGCCCCGCTGCAAATGTAAGCAGGCGCGCCAAACAGTTTAGTGTGCACAACCAGAGAACCCTGCTGCATTGGAGTTGGTCTGGATAGCCTGTAAGTTAGCGTGACGGATGTCGCTGTGTCGTTTACATCCCGTGGGTACAATGATATGCTCATCTCGATTTATGTGGTCTCGGGAGGGACAGGCGCCAGCGGGGAACAGCTGGTGCGCACCGTGCTGGCTCAGTTTCCTGAAGCGCGTGTTCCGGTTGTGACGGTCAGCCACGTACGCCACCTGGCACAGATCCGCCATGTAGTGGCTCAAGCAGCACGCTCCGGCAGTATTGTGGTACACACATTGGTGGATGCACGTCTGCGCGCCGAGATGATTGAGCAGGCGCGTGCCCAACAAGTGGTGGCGATCGATTTGATGGGCGCACTCCTCGATCATTTGAGCGAGCGGTTGCATATGACACCGCTCGGACAACCGGGTTTGTACCGCCAGATGCAGCGTGTCCACTTCGACCGGATGGCCGCCATCGAGTTTGCCATTGTCCACGACGATGGCAAGCGTCCCGAGGATTGGCCACTGGCCGAGATCGTGCTGGTCGGTGTGTCACGCGTGGGCAAGACGCCGCTCAGTATGTACCTGTCCGTGATGGGCTGGCGTGTCGCAAATGTGCCGCTGGTGATGGGATTAGAACCACCGGCCGAGCTGTTTGAACTTGATCGCAACCGGGTGGTCGGCCTGACCATTGCCCCGGCGCAATTGCGCCTGTTCCGCTTGCAGCGTCAACGACGGCTGGGTGTCGCGGGACATACCAGCTACACCGATGCTTCCGCCATTTACGAGGAGCTCGAGATGGCGCGTCGTGTCTTCGAACGTGGTGGCTTCGCTGTGCTGGATGTCACCGATAAGCCCATCGAGACAACCGCTGATGAAATCGTTGCGCTCATCACGCGGCGAATAGGAACGGAAAATGAAGCGGGCCCGTCCCGTGCCGTTATGTGAGCGCTACGCGCCCGATGTCGCTTGTCAACACCGAAGATCGCGTTGGTTGCGCGATTCCGAGCGGACACCAATCCCGCTGACAGCCTCAGCACCCAATGCGGCGCGTCGCGCTTCATCGCCCTGGGACGATCTGGAGCCCTTTGAATGCTTCCACCTGACCACGGATGGCGCGCTCGGTAGGCAGTCGTTCGATGCTCGAGGCGCCAAAGAAACCCACTACACCTGGCATCTTGCGCAATGCCTTGCCCACATTCTCCGGTTCGTCGAAGGGTCCACCGTGGCAGATGACCATCAAGTCCTTGCGCACCGACCAACCTGCCTCTGCCATTGCCATAACCGCATCCACTGCCTCATCAAGCGAGAGAGCTACGGTTGCGCCAATAGTGCCCGACACGGTGGTGCCAACGTGCGCTACCAGCAGGTCGCAGCCGGCTTTTGCCATAGCGCGTGCTTCATCTGGGGTAAAGACGTAAGGTGCGGTGAACATGTCCTGGACGTGCGCCTCGGCGATCATGGCGACTTCCTTGTCGTAACCCATGCCGGTGGCTTCCAAATTGGCTCGGAAGTTGCCCTCGAAGAGTCCCACCGTAGGGAAGTTTTGCACGCCGGAAAATCCCATTTCCTTGAGTTGGCGCAGGAAGAGGGGCATTATGCGAAAAGGGTCGGTGCCGCATACCCCGGCCAGCACCGGTGTGCGTTGCACGATGGGCAAAACCTCCGCTGCCATTTCAACCACGATGGCGTTGGCATCGCCATAGGGGAGCAGGCCGGC
>Ga0123519_10011338_pt1 | contig 13175 bp, 11 predicted proteins | sample YelNatPaOPRAMG02_FD_87396 | JGI IMG/M metagenome (GOLD analysis project Ga0123519, IMG submission 87396) | Hot spring microbial communities from Yellowstone National Park - Yellowstone National Park OP-RAMG-02 (version 2) | ecosystem: Environmental > Aquatic > Thermal springs > Hot (42-90C) ...
AGAAGAATCAACTCCCCCACTCATTGCCACTAAGATCTTACTCATAATGCAATTATTTATTCCAATTCTCTTATATTACCTCGTGCAAGAGAAGTAAAAATTCCCAAAAAGCATAACAAAGACAATATTGCAAAAGATATTCTCATACTCTCAAGATAAAGAGAATAATTTTCTGGGGTAAGTTTAGCACTGCCAATTTTTAAAACAAGAATAGAAGTAATTATTACCATAGACATCATCTGGCATAATAGCCTCATTGTTACTAATATTCCAGTAGAAATACCATAATGATTTTTATCTACAGAACTCATCACTGCATTTGAATTGGGTGAACCAAACATTGCAAATCCTATTCCTAAAATAATCAATTTTGTTACTATAGAAAACAAAGAAGAATTATTATTTATAAATATAAAAGAAATAAGGCTTATGCAGGATATACCCATTCCAAAAGAAGAAATCAATCTCGGCTCAATTTTATCTGATAATCTGCCAGATAAAGGTGCAATAAAAGATTGTATTGCGGGCGAAATTAGCAAGATAAATCCAGCATAAGATGGTTTTAACCCTTTATTATATTGCAAAAAATAACTAATAAGAAATGTTACTGCAAAAGTTGCACAATAATTTAAAAATGCAGTAATATTTGAAAAGGCAAATACTTTATTAGATATAAAAAGTTTAATATCAAACATCGGGATTTTAATATTCTCTTCTATAATTAAAAAGCAAACAAACAATAGTAAACCGGAGAATGCAGAAATTATTCCAGTTTTATTTGGAATAATTGAACATCCATACATAATTAAAACAAGAGACAAAGAATAAATAATACTTCCCCAAATATCAAATTTTACTTTATTCTCCCAAGACCATTCTTTTTTAATAAAAATTTTTGTTATAATACAAACAATAATTGCAAAAACAGAAGTCAAATAAAATATGCTTCTCCAGCCAAATAAATGAGTAAGTATTCCGCCAATAAAAGGGCCACTAAAAAGTCCAATATAAATTGCTGCGGTTGTAATGCCTAATGCCTTGCCTCTTTCTTTTTGTTGAAAAGTAGATGTAACAATAGACATAGAAGTAGCAAATATCATAGAAGCAGAAATACCCTGAAAAAATCTAAAAGCTATAAGCATTTCTATGTTAATAGATAAACCGCATAAGATTGTTGTTATTGCAAATAAGAATTGACCTATTAAAAAAATCTTTTTTCTGCCATAAAAATCTGCGGCTCTGCTTATTGGGAGTAGAAAAATAGTAGAAGCCAGAATAAATGCCGTTGCAACCCATGTTGACACAACAGCATTAAGAGAAAATTTAGCAGAAATCACAGGCAAAGCAACGTTTATTGAAGACGACATAAATGGAACAAAAAAAGATGCGCAGGATGCAATAAACAAAACTACCTTTTTATCTGGTTCTAAATTTATTTGAATATTTAAGGTATGTTTTTCTTCTTGATTCATTAATTATTTTCTATTTAAATAAAAAAATTTAAACAGGAGAAAAATAATTTATGTTTCAAAAAACATCTATGCTTCTTGAAAATGCTATAAAAAATAAGATTTTACCTCCTATAGAAACTTTTATTTGCCCTTTTTCTAAGTTATCAAAATCATCTGGAATAATAAGAATTACCTTTCCCGAATTCACCTGTGTATGCCCCAAAACAGGTTATCCGGATTTTGCATCTATAGATTTATATTACCTTCCTGATAAAAAATGTATAGAATTAAAATCGTGGAAATTATTTCTTAATTCTTTTAGAATGATTGGTTGTTTTCATGAAGCTGTAACATCTTTTCTTTTTGATACTGTTAAAAATTTAATTAAACCAAAATGGCTGGTTCTTGTTGGAGATTTTTTTCCTAGAGGTAATGTAAATACAACTATTGTTTTTGAATATGGCAAAAGACCAAAAGAAGCAATATATTTAATAAAAGATTATAAACCTCATTGTAAAGGTTTTGACAAATAATTTAAAGTAACAAATTAAGTATATATTATAACTATATTAATATCATTAAATTATAATTATTGTTTAGCTCAAATAACCTAATAAAATTATTATAAAACTTTTAAGCTGTTAGTTTTTTAATAACTAAATTGGTATAGAATATTTTTGGATGTCTTGCCCCCAAACTCTCGACAAAGGTGATTTGTCTTCATAAAAGCACTAATGGGATTTTTTAATAATAAAAATATCTGTAAAAAAATATTTAAATTTATAATTAATATGCTTTATCTTACAAAAGATTTATAATAAGAAAGCAAACATTGGAAAAATTTCCTTAACAAAACATTTTTTTATTTATCATTTTTTTATTTAAAACATAACAATTTTAACACGTAAATTATTGAATAATTATTTTATAGATGTTATGATAAACTCATAATATAGTTAAATGAATTTTTTAAAATTATATGAAACATTTAATTAAAATCAGCGACTATAATATTAGAGCCAAAAAAGAAAATGCTAATGAGGACTTAATGCAGAATAAGATGGCAGTTCTTTTACAACTATGCAAAAAAAAAGATAGAAAGGCTCAAAGAGAATTATTTAATCATTATAAGCATAAAGTTTATGAACTTATATATAAGTCGCTTGGTCCAAAATTTGACATTGATGATGTGTTACAGCAGGTTTTTATTGAACTTTTTAAAAGTCTTAATTACTTTAAAGGGCAATCGTCGCTTGATACATGGGTATATAAAATTGGGAGTAAAATTTGTACAACACAATTAAGAAAAAAATACAGAAAGCGTCAGGCATCTATTGTTTATGATTCAACTCAAATTGATAATGATAAAAATTTAAATATAAGCGAAAAAAATTACGAAGAAGAACAAAAAGAATTAGAAGAAGTTATTTACAATGCACTAGATAAATTAGAGCCTGAAAAAAGAATAGTAATAACTCTTTTTGAAATGGAAGGAAGAACCTTAGAAGAAATTTCAGAAATATTAAATATTCCATTGGGAACAGTAAAATCAAGGCTGTTTCATGGAAGAAAGATATTACAAAAGCTTCTTTGTAATTATATAAAAGAATAAAAGGTTATTAAAATGACAACAAATAATAAAAAATCAGAAAATCTACATACACTTTTAGCAAAAATAAAAGTTCCTGCTAAAACAGAAAATGAATGGAAACTACTTGAAAATGAACTTTTTTATAAATTAGAAAATCAAAAAAAGCCAAAATTTATAAACAATATTTTTTCTTTTTTACAAGAGTTATTAATACAACTCCGTCCCAATGTTGCAATTGCTGTTGCATCTTCTTTTCTTATTTTTATTGCTTTTATTGGAATTCTTATTTCTTTTTTAAATAAAAGTCAAACATCTGTTTCTGTTATTCAATTAGTAACTTTTACAAACAATACAAATATTTTATGGAATGGTTTAGACAAAATCAATAATCTTTCTTCTAATCAAATAAAGTTTCATAAAAATAAAGTTTCTGGTACAACAATTATTACTTCAACAGGCGATTCTGCAATAATCACATTAAATAAGGGTAATTCTATTAAGATTTATCCAAATACAAAGCTGATAGTAGAAAAGGCAACATTGACTCGCATTGTTTGCAATCTCAAAGAAGGAAGCATTTTGGTAAAAGTAAATAAATTAAACGGCAAAAACAAATTTGAAATAAAAACGCCAATAACAATTTGTAATGTTATAGGAACGGTATTTAGAGTAAACTCATTAAACAATTCAAAAACAATAGTATCTGTTTACGAAGGTAAGGTTAAATGCACTTCTTTAAGTAAAAAGAACTATTGGGAAAAATTTGTTGAAAGTGGTAACGAGATTATTGTAGAAAATACAAACAAACCTTTTATTTCTAATTATTCTTCTTTACCGCCAGTACAAGATATTTCTATTCTCAACTTGCTTTTAGAAGTAGATTCATTAAAAGATGCTTTATTATATTTTAATTCAACTCCTAATGGTGCCAAAGTTGTAATTAATGGTTTTATGGAAGGTAAAACGCCATTAATTATTAAAAAGCCACAAGGAGTATACTCTCTTTCTGTTTTTGAAGAAGGATTTTATCCATGGGAAAAAACTTTGGCAATTAATAATACCAGGTTCATTCAAATAAATGCTCAATTAAAAGAATTACCTCAACAAAATAAACTTTCTGTAAGAAAAATTTATCCAATTAAACAAACAGAAGAAAAATTAGCAACTCTTCCGGCTTATATTAATGCGCTTGTTGCCATGTCTAGTTGCAGATATCAGGATGCTTTGTTAATATTTGATTCTTTATGGAGCAGTGGCAACATTGATATTAAGGGCAGAATGTTTATTATGGACAAAATTAACTATTGCTATTCTCAACTCGGCGATTTTGAAAAAGCAATAGAAAATTTAGAAGAAAAATATAACAAAGCTCAAAATATTCAAGAAAAAGGTCAAATTTTATGGGAAATGGCAACAATAAAAGCAAATTGTTTGGGCGATTATCAAGAAGCAGAAATGGCATTAGTTGAATTTCTTATAATACAACCCAATGCGTTATGGGCACATAGCGCCTACGGAAAACTTGCTGAGATTCAATATTATTTAGGAAAATATAAACATGCAGCAGAAACTTACAAAAAGCATATAAAAACTTTTCCACAAGATCCCGATATAGACAGATCAATATACAATCTTGCCTGCATATATGCCTGGGATCTAAAAAAACTGGATAAAGCAGTTTATTGGTATTCAAAACTTATAACTTCTTTCCCAAAAAGCAAATATAAAGCAAATGCATTTTTTAGACGCGGAGAATGTTATATGCAGCTTGGAGAAGTAGAAAACGCATTAATTGATTTTAATACCTATCTCTTATTAAGTCCCAATGGAATCTGGAAAGAAGTTTGTTTGGGATATTTGAAGAAGTTAAAAGAAGCATAATTAAAAAAGATGCCCTTTTAAATAAAAAAGGGCATCTTTTTGATTGTATTTACATTTTTTTAATACGACAAACCATATCCAAATGGATACAAAGGATTTCCACCGCTTCCGGTTGCATCGCCCATATTGCCAGTATTAATTGGCTCCTGAGAGTTAGAAGCAGGCCATGTATGAGAAAGTTTACCGGTAAAATTATAATCTCCAAATAAAACATCTGCTATACCACCGCCTTCTGTTCCTGGCAGCCATGCAGCAACAAGTGCTTTGCTGTTATTGGGAATAGTATTAAGTGCCATTGGCCTTCCTGTTATAAGAATAGTTACAACCGGTTTTCCAGATGCGGCACAGCTTGCAACCAGATTTTGATGGTCTGTAGAAATTGTTATATCTGTTCTATCTCCAGCATCTTCTGCATAAGGAGTCTCTCCAACAGCAACAACTATCACATTTGCGCTTGCTGGAATATTTGATGCGTTTGTAGCATAAGTTACAGTGCCCTTACAAATGCTTTGTATCCCCTGAAGTATTGTTGTTGCCCCAGGAATTCCATGAGCAACACTGCTTCCCTGCCATCCTTCATCTCCTGTTCCAGAAGTTGCAGACCATCCACCACACTGATAACCTAAATTATCTGCCCACTCCCCAACAACATGAACATTTGCTGTTTTAGAAATAGGAAGAGTTGAATTTTCATTTTTTAGTAAAACCAGAGATTTTCTTACGCATGCACGTGCAACGGCACGATAAATATCAGAATCAAGATAATTATTAAGTCTTAAATCGGGCCATGGATTTTCAAAAAGTCCCAATCTGAATTTTATTCTAAGCAACCTACGTACTGCATCATCCAAACGATTTTGTGAAATCTGATTATTGCTTAAAGCATTTTTAATTATGTTAGGGAAGCTATTAACATCAATAGTCATAAATAAATCATGTCCTGCATTCATACAAGATACTTCTCTTCCAGAACTTGTTCCCCAATCTGTTACAACAAAGCCATCAAATCCCCATTTATTTTTAAGTGTATCGGTAACAAGTTGTGTATTAACTGCCATTGGAGTTCCAAAAACACTTTGATAACCCGTCATTACCGACGCTGCACCAGCATTAACTCCTGCGCGAAAGGGCGGAAAATGAATTTGCGAAATTATACCCATATTAGGAGCAGTATTTACATCACCATGACCTTTTCCTTGGGCTGTTCCTCCTCCTGCTGCCCAATGTTTTAATGTTGCAGCCATTGTGTATGGTGATGTTAAATCTGTTCCCTGAGTTCCTCTTACTGCTGCTCTTGCCATCATACTTGCAACTTCTGGAGTTTCACTAAAGCCTTCGTAAACTCTTCCAGAAAGATCTGTTCTGTGGACATCAATACAGGGAGCAAAATTAACGTTATTATAAAGAGGAATACAGCACATTGCATAAATTCTGTATGCCAGTTCAACAAGAAGAGTATCTCTTGTACATCCCATTCCAATATTATGAGGAAAATAAACTTTTCTTCCCCCATGAACAAAATCATTACCCACTAACAGAGGTATCTTTAATCTTGTAGACAAGGCACCATTCATAGGACCGGCAGATCCTTCACCTTTTAAATAAGAACCTAATAAATAAGTTTTTGCAGAAGATTCGGAAGCCCCCGATGGTTGAAGAAGCTGTCCAACTTTCTCGTCTGTTGTCATAAGAGATAACAAAGAATCCACTCTTCTTTCAATATCAACTTTTGTTATTTTAACATTACCGGCATTCTCTGAATATGAATTAATTGCTATTTTTGTAGCGGCATAACCGGTTTTTCCTACTCTTATACTATCTATTGCATTTATTTTTGCCAGTCTAATGCCATTTGGATAATTTAAAAGCTCGGTTTTGTCTGCTAAAGAAAAAGCAGAAGAATTACCATAAACAGCAATTTGAACAATTTCATTTATGCTTCCATTTGATATTTTTAATAAATAAACCTGATTTGAAAGATTTTTAGGTAATGTTATTAAATAATTCCCTTTATCAAGGCTTTTATTAAAAAGCACGGCAATAAACTTTCCTTTTGAATCATATAAGCTAGCACTAACAGGTTTTTCTGATGTTTGATTGATTGTAAAAAAAAGCGATTTACCGTTAATAGCAATATTAAAATTAGAATTTTTAGTATTATTATTAAAATTTTTTCTAATTTGTGTTTCACACAGGGTTGTTTTATACATAGATAAATCATTTAAATTCCACTCAGTTGGCGCGGGTATACAAAATTTACCGCTATTGTTTGAATATACATAAACAACCCTATTTGCAATATTTGTATAGGTAATCATTGCATCTGGTACCGGGGTATTATTTTGATCAACAACAACACCAGAAATGGCAGAATAAGATGAAAAAAACATTAAAACAACTAAAAAAACAGAAAAGTAAAACTTTTGCATAAACACTCCTTTTTGTTTAATTTTTAAATTACCCCGTCCTTTTCATCTTGTTATAAATATAATAAAATTTTGTGATATTTTCTTTAAGAATTGTTGATAATTATAATTTCGTTTTCTATCACAATTATTTTTTTAATAATGAGAATTGAATTATATTGTTTCATTTTACTTTATAGGCCAGCCCTATTGCAACGCTCTTTGCGGTGGAATACTATTTCATAACGCCTTTACATACTCACAAACTTCATGCATAATCAATACCGTATTACTTATCATTTATTTAATTTTAAAAACGTTATTAATATTAATTTTTTTTTTTAATTATTTATTTTTAAAATAAATTTTCTTTTATTATTTTATTTAAAATTTTGTTGAAAGGAGATTATTTTTATATGTCTGATTGCATTTTTTGCAAAATTATTTCTGGACAAATTCCTTCTACAAAAATTTACGAAGATGAAAATACTTTAGTTTTTAAAGATATTAATCCTGTATCACCTATTCATTATATTGCAATCCCAAAAATTCACTTTGCTTCTATACACGAAGAACCATCACAAAATAAAAATATTTTAGAAAAACTTTTTAATTCTATTTCTAATGTTGTAATTAATGAAAATCTAACTAATTCTGGCTACAGACTTGTTATAAATTCCGGAAAAGATGCAGGACAGTTGGTACAGCATTTACATGTTCATATACTTTCGGGACGAGAATTTGGCTGGCCACCGGGATAAAAAAGCTTTTGAGCAATTTTTAAAAACCAGCTAACAGGCTTATTCCAAAAGCAGGATCAATATTTTCTCTAAACTGAATAAAAGCATCAATGCCAAGATCTGTTATCCCAATATTTGTATTAAATCCAACGCCACAGGAAAAGCCATTCCAGTTAGTTTTTTGATATGTATCTATATTTTCACCTTTTAGAATTTTTAAATAATTTTCTAGGTCCTGTTCGCTTAGCGAATAACCTGCCCTTATAAATACATACTTTTTATAAATTGCATACTCTATTCCAAGTTTATAAACCAAAAAGTCATCTATTGCCTGTTTAAGATCCATTCCAATCCTGAGAGCAGGAGCTTGTTTGGGTATATAGGAAATACCGGCAGAAACCGAAAATGGCAATTTAAGATTTTCTGTTTGTTCTGAATATTCTTTTACCATAAAGCCTAAGTTATTAATTACCAAACCAGCAATTAATCTGGAATTAAGCCATCTATATTGCAAACCAACTTGTAAAGCAACAGCATCGGCAGTGTAATGCTCTCCTTGTTTACCAATGTAGTCATAAATACCTTTTAATGTTGCTCCAATAGATAAACTCTCCCAAACAACATTTGCCCACGTAAGTCCACCTACTACCGCAAAAGAACGCCATTTTGCCCCGGTGCTAAATGGAGTTCCATCAAAATTTTCTGTAACTTCCGATAATGTGCCAAATGAAACATCTATAAGACTAATTCCAAAAACTCCATAAGATGAAAAAGGCATTGCAAAACCTAAAGGAACAGCCCAAACATCTTCTATTATTGAGCGATAACCACAAACTGCCTGTTTTTTTTCTATATAGCCAAAAGAAGCAGGATTATAAAAAGCCCCATATAATTCATTTGGCATAGCAGTAGAAATACCACCCATAGAAATTGTTCTGCTGTCGTAATCAAGATTTAAAAAAGGAAAAACCCTCACTCCTGCAGAAGAATATTGGGAAAAAGTAATAAAAAAAATTCCCGATACAAAAATTGTTATAAAAAATATTCTTCTCATTTTATTAATTAAAACCTGCAATAAATTATTCTTTTATTTTTATATTTTTATACTTTACGTAAAAATAATTGTTTTTAACAGAATTATAAGAAATTTCTTTTGCAAATTTATTTTTTATAGAACAAAATTTTAATACTTCATTTTTTGTTTTTATACATATTTCGGTTACTTCATTTGAGTTATTATCAAATTTAATAATAATATCCGACTTTTTATCTAATATTTCTCTTTCTTTCCATAATAAGTAATTTATTTTGCCAATAGAATAAAATGAATCTGGTTTAGAATAATCAATGTTGTCATAATAAATAATAGAAGCTGTAAAAATTGATAAAACCTCATAAATTGATAAATCAAAGTCTGTAAATCCTGCAATTTTATTTACTTTTTGGTTCCAATTAATAGTAAATTCGGTATCTTGTGTTGATATCTGCCATAATTCCTTGGTAAGTGACTTTGTGTTCATTACACACAAACCAAGAGGCAGATAAAAAGATAAGGTAATAAAAGAATCTCTTTTTTCTATATCAAATTCTAAATTTATTTTTTCTTTTTCTATTTCAACAACAATATCACCAGAGCCAGTAAAAAAATTCAGTGATTTATAAGGCATATTATTAATTGTAAAATTAGGTTTTTGTTCTATTGACGATATAAGCGTTTTATTGACACAAGATAAAAAAAACAATATGTAAAAAAATAAATAAAAATTATTTTTCATTTTTTTTAAAAGGTGCATTTTTATTATTATTTATAATCTCCTCAATATATTTTATTTTTTCCTTTACATTTTCAACTTCTTCTGACTGGGAATCAATTTCTAAACTCTTTTTAAAGGCATTTAATGCTTCTTTAAACATATTTTTTTTAAGTAATATATCACCATAATGGCTGTAAATTATTCCATCTGTATTTAGATATTTTAGTGCTTTTTCTATATAAAAAAAAGCGCTGTCTATCTGCCCCATTTTAAAAAACACCCAAGCATAAGAATCAAGATATGCACCGCTTATTGAATCGTATGCAAGAGCAATCTCTATTAATTTTTTAGCACTGTCTAATTTGATTCCCTTTTCTGCCCACATATATCCAAGATAATTTGCACTGGCTCCATCATGTGGATTTATGGATAAGGCACGTTTAAATGAATTTTCTGCTTCTGAAATATTTTTTAAGCGTTCAAAAGCGCAACCTAATTCAAACCATGTAAAAGAATCTAAAGAGTCAATACTTACAGATTTTTTTAAGGCAGCAATTGCTTCTGTATATTCCTTTTTTTGATTATAAACATATCCCAAGGTTCTCCATGATATTGCATTGTTGGGAGCAACTTTTGCAAACTTTTTTGCTTTTAAAAGAGCAGATTCGTAATCTTTCTTTTTTAAATCCAAATAACATAATTGCGAAAATGCTTCAAAATAATCACCTTTTATTGCAAGAGTTTTTCCAAATTCAATTTCTGCCAAGTCAAGACTATCCTGAGTCAAATATATCCGACCAAGATAAAAATGCGATTCATAATCGTTGATATCATTTGATAAAAATTTTAAAAAAAATGTTTTTGCCTTTTCAAGATTGTTTGTAAAAAAGTATAAAATTCCAAGCATCTTCTGAATATAAATATTATATTTGCTATTGCTATAAATTCTCTCGTAATATTTGACTGCGTCTTCATAATTTCCTCTTCTAATATTAATTGCAGCCAGGTTTTGTAAACCATCTATAAATGTCGTATCAATCATTGTTGCCATCTTAAGAAAAATTATTGCCTGCGAAGTATCACCTTTGGCAAGGTTAAGTTCTGCCAATGCATTTAAAATTAGTGGGTTATTTTCATTGCTTTTTGCGGCATTAACATAAAGGCTCTCGGCAACATTATATTTTTTCTCTTTAACATACAAACTTGCAACTTTAAGAAGTAAAAAAACAGATGTTGTATCTTTCTCCAGACATTTTTTATAATATTGAAGAGCCTTTTCTGTTTTCCCAAAATTTTCATATATTAAAGCAATAGAATATAATTCTTCTTTATTTTTATTTTTTAGACTTTCTAAAAGTTCGGCGGCATGTAAATATTTTCCCATTTTAATATAAATATTTGCACATAGGGATTTATCTTCATCTGATAGCTCTTCCTCTTTTTTTGTGCCTTTTATCAATAAAATAGCTTCGTTATACTTTGAAGAAAAAACATATCTATTTATTAATATATTTCTAAGAGATTTAGATTCTGGATCAAGTTTAAATGCTAATTGATAATATTGTAATGCCTTAGAAAGCATTCCTTTTCTCTCAAAATCTCTTGCTTTTACAAAATATTCTTCTGCGCGTCTTTTTGCATACAAATCTCTAGAAGGTTTAGTTTGAGGCCGTATATATGGAAACTTTTGTGGTACACATTCAAAAAAACAAAATGATATTAAAGCAATTAAAACCAATAATTTTTTAGATATATATTTTAAAAAAAATTGTTTATTCAAAGATGGTCCTTTTAAATTATACTTAAAAAAAGTTTATTGAATGTAAGATACAATTATATTAATAGCGCTTTTTAGAGCTATAGAACTGCCCGGCGGAACAGATTGAGAAATAACCGTGCCGGGCGCAAGAGTTGTATTATTTTATATTCAATTCTTCCTACAGTTAATCCATTTTCTTCTATCTTCTTTTTTGCATCAATGAGGCTTTCGCCAATTAAATTTGGTACATAGGCATGAGTTGGCTTTGGTCCATCTGATATAATAAGATCTACAGGCATTTCTCTAGAAATTTTTGCTCCCGGCGCAGGATATACGTCTATAACTAAATCTTTTTCTAAAGTATCTGAGTAATCTCTTTTTTTCCTGCCAATAATAAAACCCTGTTTAGCTAGCTCAATTACTGCTTTGCGTTCTGCTAAACCTCTCACATTAGGAATTTTAGCTATTTCTGGACCTTTGCTTATTGTTACAATTATAAGACGGCCTTTTTTAATCTTTTCGTTTGGTAGTGGCTGTTGACTTATAACATAATCACGTTTTACATTGTCGCTATATTGTCTTAACCCGATTCTTAATCTTAATCCCTTTTTTAAAAGCAATTCCCTTGCCTCTTCCCAGTGCAAATCGCGTATATCAGGAACAGAAATAATGTTACGATCGCTGTGAACTATTCTGGGAATAATCACTTTATCAATTAATAAAATCCCCAAAAATCCAGCTATGATTATAGTAAGCACAATACCTGGAATTAAAATTTTCCAGAAAAACTCTGCCGAAATATTAATCGAGTAATTTTTCTTCATTAAGAATCACCATTTTCTTACCATCAATAAGGATGTAATGTTTTTTTTGCAACTGGGAAAGTATTCTTGATACTGTTTCTCTGCTTGTACCCGCCATATCTGCTATTGTCTGATGTGTGGGTCTGTTGGGAATTATTATCATATTTTTTATTCTCTGACCATGTTCTTTTCCTAACTGTAAAATAACATCTGCTACACGTCCATATACACTCATTAATGAAAGAGTATTAATATGTCTGTTAGCACGTCTTAATCTGCGAGACATTTCAATTAACATCTGAATAGTTATTTTGGGATACCTTTGCAAAATATCAAGAAACATTTTTCTATAAAGCATTAAAAGAGTACAATCTTCGGATGCAATAACAGAAGCACTTCGTGGCTCTCCGTCTAAAATTGCCATTTCTCCAAAAAAATCGCCTTGTTTTAAAGTCGCAAGAATTGCACATTTCCCTTCCGAAGTGATTACCGCAACATGAACTTTTCCAGAAACAATTATAAAAAAAGTTTGGCCTTCTTCATCATCTTCATGAACAATTGTTTCACCTTTGGCAAATTTTTTTAAAATCATTATTCTACAAATTGCCTCCCTATCCATACTAGAAAGGCAATTAAAAAGAGGCACTTTTGCCACAATTGATGCTATATCTTCTTTATCCATTTTTTTATATTATTTAATTACAATTTATTCTTTAATTAAAAATAAAATAGATATTGATAAATTATACATTTTTTTTTATTATAATAAAAAAAATATAAATTAAACCAAA
>Ga0123519_10011339_pt1 | contig 13175 bp, 12 predicted proteins | sample YelNatPaOPRAMG02_FD_87396 | JGI IMG/M metagenome (GOLD analysis project Ga0123519, IMG submission 87396) | Hot spring microbial communities from Yellowstone National Park - Yellowstone National Park OP-RAMG-02 (version 2) | ecosystem: Environmental > Aquatic > Thermal springs > Hot (42-90C) ...
ATTCAATTATAACACTGGATAAACTGCCTGTTGTAAAAGAAAAAAACGCTGTTTTTTTGTCATAAATATAGATTTCATTTAAAAAATAATTCTGCTTGCCATCAATCCATTTTATTTTTGCGAATTTGCAAGCTTGTTTATCTGAAAAATATGCTCTTGAACCGATATTATCTTGAACAATTTCTTTTATATTCAATTTTTGAAGTACGCGCCTGTAATCAAAATTTTTCATAATCTCATAAGCATTGCCGTTCAGCCACAAATTAGGATTTTTATAAGCCAAAATTTCTTTTTTGTTTTGCAAAATATCGCTAATGGCGTTTTTAATACCATCCAATCCTTCAAAAAAATGTACATTTGATTTTGATATGTATGGATTAAAACGATTGCGCAAAGAAGGTAAAACGGCTTTTAAAAGCATTTCGTATTGAGCGTATTCTTCTTTTTTTCTTCTTAAAATATCAATCATGGCATTAGAATCAACAGGTGAAAAATATTGAACATTAAGCTTGCAGAATTTTGTCGTAAAGCCCATCTTTGTAAGATCGTTCAAAATCATATAAACCGTGGTTCTATTGAGATTTGTTTTTCTGGCTATAGTACTTACCGGCTGGCTTCCAAGCTCCATAGAAGCCATCAGCACTTGAATCTGCTTTGAATTAAGACCTATTTTCTTAAAAATATCATCTATATCCATAACTTTACGATAAAGGTATAGATGATACACCAAATATTTGACTTTTGTCAATATAAATTATACAATTTCATCCTATTAAAATTTTGTTAAAAACAAGGTAAAATAATAGAAGTTATAATGTAAAACAATAAAAAAATATTATGGATAAAAAATTATTGTCAGAGGTTTTGAACAGGGGAGTGGTTGATGTTATTGTGCGCGAGGAAGCGATGGAACTTTTACAAAGCGGTAGAAAATTAAATATAAAATTCGGAATAGACCCTTCAGGCGCGGATTTGCATATAGGCCATATGGTTCCTATAAAGAAATTAAAACAATTGCAGGACTTAGGGCATAGAATATTTTTATTATTCGGAAATTTTACAGGACAGATAGGAGATCCGTCTGATAAGCTCGAGGCCAGAAAAATCAAGACAAAAGCGGAATTGGAAAAAAATGCGGCGCACTATTTGAATCAAGTAAAATGTATTTTGGACATAGAGAAAATTGAAGTCGTTTGGAATGCTGATTGGCTTGAAAAATTAACATTGGCGGATGTTGTAAAGCTTTCTCAAATATTTACGGTTCATCAAATGCTTGAACGGGATATGTATCAGGAACGGATAAAAAAGAATCTTCCTATATACATGCATGAATTTTTATATCCGCTTATGCAGGGATACGACTCTGTTGCTATAAAAGCGGATATAGAACTGGGTGGAACAGATCAGACATTTAACCTTCTCGCTGGAAGAGAAATACAAAGAGCAATGGGACAAAAACCGCAATGCGTCATTACAGTCCCAATTCTTGAAGGAACTGACGGAAAAATAAAAATGGGAAAAACAACAGGTAATTATATAGGGATTAATGAATCTCCAAAAGAAATGTACGGAAAAACAATGTCGATTCCTGACGAACTGATAATTAGATATTTTGAACTGGCTACAGATATAGATAGCGGTGAAATTGAAAAAATGCGCAAAGCCTTGAAAGAAGGAGAAAATCCAATGAAATTAAAAATGAAGCTGGCGCGCGAACTTGTTGCTTTTTATCATTCAAAAGAATTGGCCGAAAAAGCTGAAAAAGAATTTGTAAATATATTCAAGAAAAAAAACACGCCGGATGAAATAGAAACAAGACGATTCCCCAAAGGGTCATATAAACTGATAGATTTAATGGTAAAATCGGGCATTGTTCCATCAAAAAACGAGGCGCGACGCATGATAAAAGCCGGCGCGGTGAAGATAAATAAAGAAAAAATTCTAGATGAAAACGAAGAAATTCAGCTTGATAAAGAATATCTTATGCAGGCTGGAAAGCGAAAATTCGTAAAAATCAATCATGAATAAAAAATCTCAACTTATAGAGATTTTTCCTTATCAAATGTTAAAAAACATTCAGGAGAATTTTTGTTCTGCTTTTGGCGTAAGCTTGGCTATATACGATGCAAGTGGAAATATCATAATTAAAGAAGTGGATATGAATAAATTTTGGAAGAATTATGTGTTTGAGAATCCTCTTGTTTATCCAAAATGCAATGCAAGAGAAATAAACGCAATTAAGGCGTGTATAAATCAAAAATCTTTATATATATATCCGCTGTATTGCGGAATATCTGCTTTCGCCGTTCCTATAATAATTAATAATGAAATTATAGCGGTGTGTGTCGGCGGAAAGGTAAGAACAGAAAATCCGAATTTAAAATTATGCAAAACCGAAGCCGAAAACATTAAAGCTGATTTTGACTCATTTTTTGAAGATTATTTGGCAATACCGTTTATAAATAATGAAAAATTGATATCAATAGCAAATTTATTAAAACAAATTATAGAAACGCTGATAAATTTAAGCTTAAGTCAAAAAGCGTCAAAAGAAAAAATAGAAGAAATGGAAATGGTAAAAGATGTATTGCAAAAAGAAATATATTCAAAAACAAAAGATATCTATGAAGTACACAAAAAATATGAATTAATCATTGAAAACGCAATAGATATTATCCTTACAATAGATAAAGAAGGGATAATAACGGATATAAATAAAGCGGCCGAAGAAGAATTCAATAATTCACGCGAAAATATCATAGGAAATCATTTTCTCACTTTTATAGAAGATGAAAATATTGATCAAGCAAAAGAATTATTAAAACAATTTATAGATAAAAAAATCAATCAAGTAAAAAGCATTCAGTTAAAAATTCGGGATAGCAAAAATAATATCCACTATTTTTCAGTGAGTGCGAAAGCCGCGTATGACTCATTTGGAGAGTTATCATCAATTCAATGCATAATGCACAATATAACAGAACAAAAACAACTAGAAAATGAACTGAGAGCCAATGAATATCAATATGCGAACCTGTTTGAATCAATCAAATATGGAATATATTTATCGGATGCGAAAGGAAATATCATTAAAGCAAATAAAAGTTTTTATGAATTATTCAAATATACGGAAGGGGAATTAAAAAGCATCAAAATATGGGATTTATTCGCATACGACGAGAAGGCGAAAAATGATATAGAAAAGACCGCGGAAGAAAAACAGTCAATTGTATTAAACACGATAGCAACGGATAAAAATAAAAAAGAATTCTATGCTGAATTCAGCATAACCGTTATAAAAAACAATAAAGGAGAAATTATGGGATACAGCGGCATAATAAGGGATATATCAAATAGAATAGAGTATATAAGCAAAGCCAAAGAAGAAGAAACAAAATATAAAATGCTTTTTGACAATTTGCAGGAAGGAATAATAATCACAAACGAAAAAGGAGAAATCATTGAATATAACAAAAAAATCTGCCATATATTCAAAAAAAATATAGAAACCACGACAAATATCAAAGATCTAGTAAATGAAATTACAGAAGCCGTAATAGAAAAATTAAAAAAGAAAGGGCAGATAGATATAAATAGTGCGGAAAAAATGCTGTCCATAACAGGCATAATGGTAAAGATTCACGATAAAACGCAATTCCAATGGATATTTAAAGAAATCTATGCAATAAATTATTCGCGGGAAAAACAATCTTCTATAAAACAATTAACAGATATACCAATCGAAAAAAATGCTTGAGTCTAAAATTGGAGAGATAATAAATACAACAGGAAAACACATCAAACTTTTAGAAAAATTGGGGATAAAAACGCTTGGCGACTTTATAAATTATTTTCCGCGAACCTATTCAGATTCTTCAGAAATAATTCAAATAGCATACGCAAAAATAAATCAACTCGGCACATTTAAAGGCAGAATTTCAAATATTAAAAATACAATATCAAAAAATAAAAAAATATTAACGAAAGCAATATTTAGCGATGAAACAGGCGCAATAGAAGTAATATGGTTTAATCAGCCATTTATAAAGAATATTTTGAGAGAGGGGAGTATGATTTATCTTTACGGAAAGCCAAAAATACACAACGGACATTTGATATTTTCAAATCCTTCATATGAAGAAATGAAATTCGAACAATTGCATACAGCAAGAATAATACCAGTATATCATGAGACCGAAGGAATTTCTTCAAAGTGGATTCGTGAAAAAATGCATATAGCTCTCAAAAAAGCGTTGCCTTTTATAGAAGAATATCTGCCGGAAAATATAATAAAAAAATACAATCTAATGCCTCTGCAAACAGCAATAAAAGAAATACATTTCCCAAAAAATGAATCTTCCATATTATCCGCAAGGTTGAGGCTGGGATTCGACGAATTATTGTTTATACATTTGAAATCACTGATGTCAAAATTTAAAACAAGGAAAATGGCTCAAGGTAAATCAAAAGCAATAAAGGTTGATTACGAACATATCAAAAAATTTATTGCGAGATTGCCTTTTACGCTTACAAAAGCCCAAAAAATATCAACAGCGGAAATATTAAAAGATATGCAAAAGCCGTTTCCAATGTCCCGCCTGATGCAGGGCGATGTCGGATCCGGAAAAACAATCGTCGCGATAATAGCGGCGTTTGCCGCAATAGAAAACGGATTTCAGGCAGCGTTTCTCGCGCCTACTGAAATTTTGGCTCAACAGCATTATATAACCATCAAAAATATCCTTGAACCGTGGCAAATCAAATGCGCAATTTTAACAGGAAGCACATTAAAAAAAGAAAGAACAGATATTTTATCAAAACTAACTTCAGGAGAAATACATATTATTGTTGGAACCCATGCGTTAATTCAGCCGGATATTAAATTTCATAATCTTGGATTGGCGGTCATAGATGAACAGCATAAATTCGGCGTACGACAGCGAGAAATCCTTAATTCCCATGGCAATCCGCATGTGCTTAATCTTTCTGCCACGCCAATACCGCGCACCCTTGCACTTACGATATACGGCGATCAGGATTTAAGCATCATAGATGAAATGCCGCCGGGGCGAAAAACCGTTATAACGCGCATTGTGCCGGAATCAAAAAGATCAGATGCATATAATTGGATACGTTCTCAAATAAAAGAAAAAAAACAACAGGCTTTTATCATATGTCCGCTTATAGACGAATCTGACAAATTGGAATTAAAAGCTGTTGAAAAAGAATATAAACATCTGGCAAACGATATTTTTCCGGAATTGAAAGTTGGTTTTATACACGGACGGATGCCGCAACAAGATAAAAATAAAATCATGGAAGATTTTAGAACAAATAAAATCAATATCTTGGTATCCACATCCGTTATAGAAGTCGGCATAGATGTGAAAAATGCGAATATAATGATTATTGAAGGTGCTGAAAGGTTCGGTCTCGCACAACTGCATCAATTTAGAGGCAGAATAGGACGCGGGGATCAACAGGCGTATTGTTTATTGTTCATAAATACATATTCTGAACAGGGAATCAGACGTTTACATGCAATGACGCGTTTTCACAGTGGATTTAAACTGGCAGAAATAGACCTATCCATGCGCGGGCCCGGAGAAGTTTTTGGAGTGCGACAATCAGGCATTCCGGATTTAAAGATGGCAAATTTGACAGATAATAAATTAATTGCGAAAGTGCATGAAGCCGCTGAAGAAATTATTAAAACTGATCCGGAATTATTAAACTTTCCAAAATTAAAAAATAAAATCTTAAAATTTGCAGAAATCAATGGATAAAAATCAATTATATTAAAGAACCTTGCGCTTTCTATTTCACTTTGTACAAGATACATTGTACAAAATAAGATAAAGAGATTCCCCGCTCTAAAACAAGCTTTTTAAAGTTCTTTAATCATATATCCAAACGCGCTTAATTTATATCCAAATTTTCTATAATAATCCCTTACGCCAACTCCGCTTATTACGGCTATTTTTCTATATCCATAGTTAATAGCGATTTGTTCGGCTTTTGATAATAATTTTTGACCCAATCCTAGATGCTGAACAGCGCGCTCCCCCCTTTTATTTACAGGAATTTGGATACCGTATGTATGAAGTTCACGGATAATAGCAGAATTTCTAAGTTCCGGAAAAATTGTTTTATAAGGCAGACGCAAACGCAAAAGCGAACATAATTTATCATGCTTTGCATCGTCAAAACTTAAAAAGAATTCGCGTCCACGCGATGATTCAAATTCTTTAATGCGCATTTCCAGATTATCTGGATCAACAATCATATTTTTAATTTCACGGCATCTAATGCATCTGCATTTTAAGCCATTTTTAATCATTTCTTTATTGACATATTCGCGCAAATTAGAAATTTTCGGCCCAGCCAAAATAGAAGTTGATGGAATGTCTCTGTAAAGTCTTGTAATGCGGACATATTCGGGAATCAAGGTTTTTGCTTTCGCCAATAATTTAATCATCTGCTGATCTGTATAAGGCTTATATTTACCGTTGCGCCACAATTCGGCAAGTTTGCTGCCAGGAACAACAACGCAAGGGTAAATTTTTAGCCAATCAGGCCGAAAATCAGGATTTTCAAATAATTCTTTAAACATTTTTAAATCGCGGCTTATTGAACTTCCAATAAGCCCCGGCATTATATGGAGATTAATTTTAAAACCGGCGTCTTTGAGCATGCGAATCGCATTGATTGATTCTTTTACGCTATGGCCGCGCGAATTCTTCTTAAGAACATCATCATAAACACTCTGAACTCCAAGCTCCACTTTTGTAACTCCAAGCTTTCTAAGATATTTAATTTCATCCTCTGTAATATAATCAGGCCGCGTTTCTATAGATAGACCTATACAACGATGCTGAGATTTTTCATTTATTTCTTGCGCCTCTTTAAGGTTGCGAGATTTTTTATTATTAAGCGCATCATAAATTGCTTTGACAAATTTTGTTCTATATTGTTTTGGATAAAAAGAAAAGGTTCCTCCAGCAATAATCACATCAATTTTTGATACCGGATGACCGGTTTTTTCAAGACCATTTATACGCGCTTTTACCTGTTTAAAAGGATCAAAATTATTTAAAACAGCACGCATTATAGCGGGTTCGTTTGATAAATAACTTTTTGGAATTTCTTTTTCTTTTGGACAAAAAATACACTTACCGGGACATGGATAATCCTTTGTTATAACAGTAATAGAAGCGATTCCGGACAGTGAACGAACCTTTCTTTTTTTGATCAATTCAAAAAAATTCTCGTCGGGTTTTATTTTTCTTTCCGCAACTAGATCGCGATAAACCTCTATCAAATCGATATTTTTCGGAGTAGCAATCTTATATTTCTCGCAAAAGGAATTTTTAAAATTATGCAAGTCATACTCGGTATGAATTCTCTTTTCTACGGCTTGTTTAACAAATTTTTTTAGCATATTATTCATACGGCAATTATATCTTATGAAAGACCAAACAGCCAAAGAATTGCTTGAAAAAGTAAAACAAGATTACGCTGAAATAGGAATGGAATTTTCCGAAACTCGATCTGAACCATGGCCGGAATTTGAATATTTCAAGCAATATTTGGGAAAAAACAGCAGAATCGCTGATATAGGATGCGGCAATGGAAGATTGTTATTAACGCTTGGAAATGATTTTGAATACATCGGCATAGACAATAATTCATCTTTGCTTGAAGAAGCAAAAAGAAAATTTCCGAATAAAAAATTTATACACGGAGATATGTTGAATTTGCCTGTGATGAATAATTCAATCGATGCCGCTTTATGTATAGCGGCCTTCCATCATATACCGTCAAAAAAATTAAGGATAAAAGCTCTTCAGGAAATGAATAGAATATTAAAACATAACGGAATCTTAATAATAATGGTATGGAATTTATTTCAGAAAAAGTGGCTCAAGCAATTAATTAGAAGTTTATTCAGCGTAAAATATGATTTTAAGGATATATTTATCAAATGGGGCAATAGTAAAATTAAACGTTATTATCACGCCTTTACGCCATGGGAATTGAAAAAACTATTAAAAAAAGCAGGATTTAAAATAATTGAATCGTTCTGTGTGAAACGCGGCAAAAAATCTTTTTTCCCAAATGCTTATAATATATGCGTAATAGCAAAAAAATATGATTGAAGGAATAATCATTTTGGATGTTCCATTTGATAGAGTAACACGGACAGAGGCATTGGAAGCCGTTTTTAAATGGATTGCGGAAGGAAGACGGATACATGTCGCCACGCCAAATCCGGAATTTCTGCTTGAAGCGCAAAAAAATCAGGTTTTTCATGAAATTCTAAAAAAAACTGACTTAAACATTGCTGATGGGATAGGAATTCTCTGGGCGGCTACATATGTGCATAAAACGCGAAAAAATAAATCAAAAATAGTAAAAATTTTAAAAGGCATCTTTTTATTAATAACGCTTGTATTATATCCAAAATATTGCAGGCAAATATTAAAAGAAAGGGTTTCAGGTGTAGATTTAATGCTGGATATATGCAAAAAAGCCGCTGATCTAAAACTTAAGATTTTTCTTCTAGGAGCCGCTCCCGGAATAGCAGAAAAAACAGCGGAAAAATTAACGAATAACTTCCCTTCTCTGCAAATTACTGGAGTATACACAGGCAATCCTGAAGAAAAAAATATAGCAGAAAAAATCAATCAATCAGGCGCGGATATCTTATTTGTAGCTTTTGGAGCACCAAAACAAGAATACTGGATATATAAAAATTTACCAAAACTGTCAAATATAAAACTGGCAATGGGCGTTGGAGGCGCGTTTGATTTTATCTGCGGTAAAATACGGCGCGCGCCTTTATTTATGCGAAAAATAGGACTTGAATGGCTTTATAGGTTAATTATGGAGCCAAAACGGCTTCGCCGGATATTCAACGCGGTTATTAAATTTCCATTGGAAATATTCAAAAAATATTGAATTTATTTTTTCTTGCTTTTCCTCTCAAGAAACGGCTTGATGTAAGAAGAAACTGTATTTATAAATTTTAATGGAGTAACAATAATTTTATTTATACGATCAATAATTTCTTCCAAATCAGCGATCACTTTTGAAACATCACGCAGAATAAAAATAAGATAAGCAAGCGTTATAGCAATAAAAACAGTAAGAACAATTGCGGCAACCGCAAGAGCTAAATATAAAATATCAAGCGAGGAGGTAATCATTTTTATAAATTTTATTTATATATTAATTATACTACAATACCGCTTAAAAATAAATAATTCAGAGATAATCAACAAAATAAAATCAGTTTGATAAGTTTTTTCTTAGGATTTCATTGATCAGCGCAGGATTGCCATTTCCTTTTAATTCTTTCATCACTTGACCCACAAAAAATCCGAATAGTTTTTCTTTTCCAGATTTATATTCAGCAACAGCTTTTGGATTTTCTGCAATAATTTTCCTGCATGCCGCTTCAATGGCGCCGGAATCAGAAATTTGTCTCAATCCCTTTTCATCTATAATTTCATCTGCGCCGCGGCCCGTATGATACATTTCTTCAAAAATATCGCCTTTTGCCATATTGCCAGAAATAGTCCCATCCTTTATCAAATCAAACAATCGGGCTAATTGTTTGGGTTTTACTTTTGATTTATTTATAGACAAATTATCGTTATTTAAGTATTTCAAAAACACAGTTGTGATAAATGATGCGATCTTTTTTGGTTCTTCTTTGGAAATCGACAAAACAGCTTCAAAATAAGCCGCCATATCCGGATCACTGCTTATAATTTCACTTTCAACGGCGCCGATATTCATATCAATATATTTTTTGCGTTTTTGTTCTGGAAGCTCAGGGACAATTTTTTTTAATTCTTCAACAAAGCTTTCATCTATAATCAATGGCGGCAGATCCGGCTCCGGAAAATAGCGATAATCTGCCTCGCCTTCTTTCTCGCGCATAATATATGTTTCCTGTTTTTCATCATTCCATCCAACTGTAATATTTTCACTCAAAGGATTGCCGTCTTCCGCAAGCTCGATTTGCCGTTTAGATTCATATTGAATCGCGTTTTCCAGCGCTTTAAAAGAATTAAGATTTTTTATTTCCGCTCTAGAATTAAGTTTTTTTTCTCCCTTTTTTCGGATCGAAACACTTGCATCAAACCTCATCATCCCCTTTTCCATATCAGCGCGCGACGAACCTATAAATCGCAATATTTTTTGCAATTCTTTAGCAAACAAAGAGGCTTCTTCTGATGAATTTAAATCGGGTTCTGTCACAATTTCCATCAAAGGCACGCCTGAACGGTTATAATCGCAAAGAGAAGCGCCATTTTCATGGGTCAGTTTGCCGGCATCATCTTCAAGATGAAGTCTCTTTATTCGGATTGTTTTTTCTGTGTCGCCGATTTTTATTTTTAAATAGCCATTTTTTGATATCGGTTGATCGTATTGCGAAATCTGAAAACCCTTAGGTAAATCAGGATAAAAATAATTTTTCCTGTCAAATCGTGAAAATTTTGAAATCTCACAATTCAACGCAATGGCAGTGATTAAACCTTTTTTAAGCGCTTCTTTATTTATCACCGGCAATTGACCGGGAAATCCCATGCAAATCGGGCAGATATTTTCATTTGGAGGCGATTCCGGATCGTTTTTGCACGAACAAAACATTTTTGATTTTGTCGAAATTTCAGCATGAATTTCCAGACCTATAACAGTTTCATACTCGGTATTCATATCTAAAATATATCACATTTTAATGTCTGCAGAAATTTTTTCGCCAAAGTCCGAAGATGTCTTTTTGTTGAATTGTTTTTTATTATCAAATCTATCCTTGAAGGCGTTTTTTGCAAAAGCATAACTTTTTTTAAATATGATCGCGGAAACTTTTTAGAAACATATCTTTTTAAAATTAATTTTTCCGGGCAGTCGATATATGCCAAAAAATTGATTAATTTCCTGAAATCTTTGATATCAAAATCAATAAATTCCAAAACAATAAAACGCGTTTTTGATTCATTAATCCTTTTTTTTATTTCAGAAATCACAATCGGATAAAAATTCTTAAGGAACAGCTTGAATTTATTATGACTGTTTAAAAAATAATCTCGCAATTTAACACGGTTTACATCGCCCGCGGCAGTTAAAAAATCTTTGCCAAAAATCCGTTTGACAAGTTTTGCTCCTTTATTATTGCGCGTATATAAAAAATGGACGATTTTATCGGTCTCTATATAAAAAATGCCTTCTTTTTGAAGTATTTTACAGAATGTTGTTTTACCTGAACCAATCTTGCCTGTAACACCAATAATAAATTTTTTCATGATTTTATTTTTCCTTCGCGTGTCGTATTACCATTTCAGTTAATAAATTTTTAAGCGTGTTGTGGTCCTGAAGATTGCGATGCATCATATATTGCTCCTGATTTTTAAGTATCATTTTTTCTATATAAGCTGGATTGGTAGCATTCTTAAGAATGACAGGCGTGCCGGATCCAACTTTTTCGACTCTAATATCTCCAAAATTAAAAATTGTCTGCCAAAAACCTTTTATCGTATAACTTACGCCCTCAATCATATGATATTCAATCCTATTTGTTGTTACATCAAAAAGCGTTTTTGATTTAACCGATAAAACACCAGTATTGGTTATCAATAGAACATCATAATACCATCCGTATAATTCATACAGTATGCGGAAAAGACCGATAATCATCCATATCAGAATAGGAATTAAAAGTTGCGGAAAAAATAAAAATAGAATTCCGGGTATAAAAAAGCTTAAAGCCGCTAATCGAAACAGGTTTCTCCATATTGTTAATATAGTTGTATGTGCGACTTCTTTAATTTTCTCGCCTTTTTCAAGATATTCGCCAAAAAGATAATTAGCAATTATCATGATTATATTATAATACTTGGTTTAAATATTAAAAAGTGATAAACTTTATTTCAAGATGGTGAAAAAAAGGCAAAACAATAAATATATTTCAACTTTCATCTCCGCTGTAAAATTTATAGGAGAAATAGTAATAGACGCATTGATTTTATTCAGTGTATTTTTTTTGATAAAAACATATTTTATAGCGCCTTTTGAAATATATGGTCCATCAATGTGTAATACATTTAATTACTTCAACAATTCATGCAATTCTGGATACGGCGAATATATTATTATTAATAAGATAGGATATGGAAATATATTGGGATGGCAGATTGGCTTGCCTCAAAGAGGAGATATAGTTGTGTTTCATCCTCCTCATGAAAAAGAATTTTATATAAAAAGAATAATAGGGCTTCCGGGCGAGACAGTAATAATTAAAAATGGCGATGTTTACATTAAAAACGATAAAAATCCTGAAGGAAAAAAGCTTAAAGAAGCGTATCTAAACAAAATAAATCAAGGAAATACAACAACATTCAATATGAAACAAACCGAATACAAGGTTCCTGAAGGAAAATATTTTTTAATGGGAGATAACAGAGAAATGAGCACCGACAGCAGAACATGTTTTAAAGATCCAATGGCCGGAGGATGTTCGGATCCGGAAAATGCATTCGTGCCGCTTGAAAATATCAGTGGAAGAGCGTGGATTGTGTTATGGCCGTATGAAAAAATAAGATGGATAGAACGATATAATGATTATAATTTATAATAATTATTTTCTTCTAATAGAGAAGAATGATTCTATAAGAACGCATGCCGCTATTAACAACAATCCGCTAAACCAATTTAAAACACCTAGAAGCTGAAAGGCTAAGCAAATAATCGTTATAAAACTCAAAAGTATCCCCTGTCTTAAAGAAACATTGATATGATTGTAATAAATTTCATTTTTGTATATCCATCTGCGCATATAAAAACCGAGAATGGTAAAAGTACACATCAAAGCTATAAAAAGCGTTGTGAAAAAAAATGCTAAAGCCATTCCTGTAGATTCAAAAGGATTTAATTTATACAATGTGATAATCCATCCAAACCATGCAATTAATCCCGCTATGCCGATAATTGAAAGATATCTTGTGTAAAACATATATTATTTTGCTTTACCTTTTTTGAGATAACCGGCAAAAATCATAATAACGCCGATTGAAAAAATCGCAATACAAAAATAACCTATCTGACGCTGATAATAATTGATTATAAAATTCATTATATCTTGCATTTTATCAAGATATTCCGGTGGA
>Ga0123519_10011340_pt1 | contig 13175 bp, 6 predicted proteins | sample YelNatPaOPRAMG02_FD_87396 | JGI IMG/M metagenome (GOLD analysis project Ga0123519, IMG submission 87396) | Hot spring microbial communities from Yellowstone National Park - Yellowstone National Park OP-RAMG-02 (version 2) | ecosystem: Environmental > Aquatic > Thermal springs > Hot (42-90C) ...
CTCGGTGGTATCTTTATACCAGCCATCGGGAAACCTCCTTTCTTGGTTTTAACTGCTAACTACTTCCAAAATATTATACAGGAGGTCTTCCCGTTTTTACAGGTATTTTAGGACATTACCAATTGTCAAGAAATAGATGAAAGAGATATTAAAAACAAATTTTGGAGACCTTGCCTGGCTTATAAATCCACATGGAGACCTCTTTAAAACAGAAGTATATCAACTTAAATTGCAAATCAGGTAAAAGAAGTAAGCAAAGAAAAAATTTATAAGATAATTGAAAGAGTTAGAAATACTGATTTTAAAAGAAAACCACCAAAGATTGCAAAAATTCCTGAAGAAATTAAATATTCCTAAATTTTAAAAAACTTTAACTATAATATTCTGTTTTTACCAGGCTTAAGTTTTTTTAACATAATGCGGTGTTCTTTACCAAAGGATGGATTTAAAAGATTTATTTTAATCTCCCTTTCAAAATCTCTGCAATTTTCAATAATAAGTTCTTTTACCTTGCCTTTTTTAATTGTGAGTGAAACACCATAGCCAGATATAGTATAAATGTTTCTAAATATTACATCCTCCCATTCTTCCGGGAATCCTGCACCAATAAATAATTTTTTTCCTTTATCATTACATAATAAGGAATTCAAAGCATATATAAAAGAGGTGTGTGAAGAGAGATATCCAAAAAGTATCCAGAAACCATCAGGTCTAACCTTTTCAGGAAATATACCATGTGTGCTTGTAAAGTTAATAACATGTTTTAATCTTTCATATGTAACCTTTGGTTCAACACATGAAAATGCTATTGCAGCTCTATTTTCTGTCCATGGCCAGATTAAATTTCTATATGTTCCTGAATTTGTAAGTCCCCATTCTCCCATGTTATACTTTAATGCTTCTTTTATACATTTTACTGGTATTCCTTCTGGCTGGCAGAATATATGAAATGTAAACTCTGCTGAAGGAACAGGCCTCAAACTATCTCCTTCAAATTGCAAAAGAATACCATTTTTGTAATTCCTCTTAAGTCCTTTCTTCAATCCCTCAAGCACAGTGTAATATTTCTCTTCCACTTCTTCGTTTAATACCTTACAGCCCTCTATATAACCCTTGAGTGATTCTATCAGTGTTAAAAGGTGTGCTGTATCATTCAGTCGGTCAATATTTTCATCTGCCCCTTCATTCGGCTTGATAACAAGTGCTCCATCTTTTTCTATCACAAGTTCAGCAATAAGAAAGTCAACTATTTCTTTTATCAATGGTAGATTCTTTTTTAATGCTTCCTTATCACCAAGAAATCTATATATATCAAATAATTGCATCGCTATACAACCATTATTGTATTTCTCTATATTCCTCCACTCATTTGCATTTTCAAAATACATACTCTTTCCCTGCCAATCAGCCATCATAGGGAAATATACTCCTGGTCTATTTATTTGTTTTGCGTATATCCTTGCATAATGAGATGATTGGTGATAATAATCAAGCAACTTTAATACAGTTTCTTTTTGATTAGATGTAAGTAATGCTCTACAGGCAAAAAGCATATCCCAGTGGCAGGTATATCCTCCTCCTTTAAAGGCACTGTATAAACCTTCTGTAATAAATCCGTTTTTATACTGTGAGGCCTTTATAAGCCATAAACTCTTTCTGTAAATATCCTCCATATCTTTATCAGGTATCTCTACTTCTGTCAATTGCTGATAATTCTTCCACTCCAATATATGCTTCTTATAAATACTCTTATATCCCTCTGATAGTGCCTTTTTCACAATCATTTCACTTTCTGTCTCATAACCATTTGTATGAGTATTATCCATGAGGGAAATATATCTCTCTATTATATTTCCCTTCTTCAGGTCATCTATCTTTATATAACTTTTTTCTCCTTCTATTTCTATTTTTTTATTCTTTTCATCTGCCCTTACCCCAATACATATACTTCCTTTTACTTCTTCAAATCCATATTCACCTACTACAATATCTTCACTCCCTTTTGGAAATGAGAGTTTGTATCCATCAGGAAACTTTATCTCGCTATTTGCTCCCCAGTAGTATGGCCTTCGTCCTATAAAGATGAGTACTGGCTTCATATCTTTATCTGCCCATATTACCTCATACCTTTCAACATAAAGACCACCGCTGGTTAAAAATGTACTTATCCTCATCCTTATAATCGTTGCCTCTACCTCAGTGTAAAGAACTGCTTTATATGGGTCAAAACTCTGGCTGAAACTTCCTACCTCATAAAGTTCTCCATCATAGCCGGTAATCCTGTACGGAAACTGGGCAATCGGTACCATAAACCGAGTCCTTGTCCTGTGGCTTACCTTCTCCCAGCAACAGATAGAATTCTCGTGCTGTTCAATATGTAGATGTCCTGAATCACAATGCATACTACCTGAATAGTCAACCATTACTGAATCAAGCCCATTACCTAAAACAAACGGAAAATACATTTTATCAGGATATTTTTTCTCACTCATTTTTCACCCCCAGACACCTGAAAAGACGGGCTTCCTTGGAAATAGTATTCTTAAAACTTCTTTCTCTTCAATCTTTAACTTTCTTCCTCTGTCAACCAATCCCTCTACCTCTGAAAATGAAAGAAGCCCTAAAACAAGTTGCACAAGATAGAACTCCTTTATCTCTATTCTTACATCTGGCTTTCCGTTTTCCAAAACATTTATCTTTCCTTTATCTATTTCTATCTGCACACTATCCTTTTCTATTGCAATCTCTAATATACCCTTGAATGAAGCGATAGAATTTTTTATCCGCTCCTCTAATTCAGGTATCAACCTCTCAAAAAGGGAATTTATGTTGATAATCTGTATCATATTCCCTGAGGTCCCGCCATATGTCTCTATCACCTGAAATCTAACAGGAGTTTCTGAAATGGTCTTTATAATCTCAGGGTCAAATGGTAGCCGTATTGTAATCCTTTTTATCCCTTCTCTATATCCAAGATTGTTTATATAACTAACAAGTGCCTTCAATACATAAGGTCTCTCCCATTCATATCCAATATTGTAAATTGTAAGCATCCCTTCTGGACCTCCCAAATCCTTCTCATACCTGCAACCTGAAAAATATCCAACTACCTTACCATCCTCAACAAATACAAAGAAAAGTGGACCTACCTCTATATCCTTTGCTTTTAGTGGCTTTTCTCTTACAGATGAACCATTGTATCGCGACTCAAACCTGTCAACAAGTTCAATATAGGAATTAAAGTCCTTCTCAGGGTCAAACAGCCGTATCTTGCTTAATAATTCTTTATCAATAGGAACTTCTCCTTCTTCAACTATAGATGCACCTGCTCTCGCTTTATTACCCACTGTAATCTCAACATATCTCCTCGGAAATCTTATATAACCGAACCTACTATAAAACTTCACAAGCCCACCTAAACGTGAAAGGTCATACCGCTCCTTCCTCATCCATAAGATTGCATCTTCCATCATCTTACTGCCATATCCCTTACCCTGACACTCCGGTAGTATAGATACCTCACCTACATCACCCTTAATAATCACTGCCTTCCCTATCCTTAACCTGTGTTTTAGTATCTCTAATGTCCCTACTATCTTTCCATCATCAACCAGAACAAACCACTCATCTATACTCCTGGAAACTTTCTCTATCTGCCTTTTATAATTCTCTCCTCCTTCCTTCCAGTCAGCCCTGTTAAACGCCCCTGCTAAAACCTTCACTATATCTCTTACATCCTTCTCATCTGCCTGGCGGATAATCATAACCCTCCTTTTTTATAGAAACGGCTTAAGAAGTCCCTTCAACACCTTTATTCCTTTTTCCTGACAGCTAAGAGGACCTGTCCGCATATTCGGCTCATAACAATAGGAAATAGTCCCATATCTCTGTGCAAGAAGTTCAAGTAGATTGTCTGGCTCAGCACCATAACTTATACCAAATTCAACAATCTTATCATATCTGGATATAGGGTTTGCATATTCTGTAAGAGACATATCACACTCTTTAACTTTATTTTCAAGCCCCCATTTTCTGTAAAAATGAATTCCTGGTCTTAAAGCACCTTCAAATGGTTCTGTCCCTTTCTCACATGCACTCCATCCATGAAGGTTGATATAAAGAAAAGGTGGGTATTTCTCAATCCAATTCCAGATTGCCCTTACCTCAGGAGCAACATGCTCCTTTAAAGGATTTGCCTCACGGTGAATATCTATACCCTGTGCATTTGTCCTTGGCCTGCCTTTTACAGTCCCATCAGGATTGCCATAGGGTATAATATCTACAATAAATCTTTCCCTTATTTCCTTTGCTTCAGAACTTTCTGAGAGAAGAAAATCTATAATTCCCTTTGCTGCCCAGATACCTGGAAATTCTATCCCGTGTAGCCCGGAGATAACAAGGATATGCCTTTGGGCTTCAAGGTTACCAATAGATACAAGAACTATGGGTCTGCCCTCAAAGGAATTCCCAATCTCATAATATCTACCTATTATATTTTTTGATAGATGCTCTTTTAATTCCTTTGTAAATTCACTGTAAAAAAGAGGTGCCATACTTGTAATAAGAACTGTCTTTTCTGCTGGAATAGTGAGGTTTATGTGAAGTATAAGGTCTCCCCTCTGATAATCAAAGGTCTTCTGCCATACACCATCTATATTGAACCACAAAGGCGGCTGAGAATTGAGAAATCCCTGCCTGTCAAATTCAGTATATTCAATATCCCTGTCAAGAATCACATCTACCCTACAGTTAATATCCTGCCTGTCTTTATTTATTACCTTGAAACAGAAATATCCTGCATAACTACTACCTTCTCCAACTGTCTCAAGTTGAAAATAATTCTCCCCTATCTTTTTTATATTCTTCCCATTCCCTGACTCAAAATCACTTGTTATTTTTATCATCATAACCCCTTTTATATACTTAATGACTTTTCTGCTGAGTGAATAATCTTTAAAAGTTCTTTTTCTGTGGTTTCATCTATCTTAGGAATTATATCTTTATTTTTCACAATCTCATAGTAAATCTCTTTCGCCTTTTCTACATCTGTTTTGCCATTAGATAAAGCCCACTTCTGATAATTATCCCGATTAAAAATAACAGGCTGCCACAGTTCCTTTCTAAAGTTTTCTACTGTATGGGTTTTATCTAAAAAGCTTCCATATGGAATAACCTCTTTTATCAGGTCAAATGCTATGGTTTCCTTGTTCACATCAAATCCTCTGATAAATCTCTTCACAATACCAGCACATTCATTGTCTATTATCATCTGGATAGGAGAAATAATGGAGGTTGGCTGACAGATAACCCCTAAACCTCCCATATATCTACTTCCAGCCATTATTCCAGTAAAGACCAGCATTCCATTTTGAAAGCCGGCTTCAACCGATGGAGTCTGCGCATCACAAACTCCAAAACTGGGTCCCCTGTAATATCCTTTGTATTTCTTATGAGCCATCTGTCCCATTGCAAGTGCAAAAAGAGCGTTTTCAGGTCTGCTTCTCATAAATGTACCTGTTTTCATATCCACAATACATGCAGAACTTGAAAAGTTAAGTGTTTTAAGCCCATACATAACCCTTGATATAACAAGTTTAAAAAATATCTCTGCTATATGAACTGTTAGTGCACCTGCTAATGTAACAGGGGTTGTTATTCCTACTGCAGGCATAGGACCTCCAATACTGCATCTAAAACCTCTTTCAATCAATCCTTCAAGTATTCTTGCTTCTTCTCTACCACATCTAAAAGGTGACTGAAATTCAATATCCCCGTAAACATAATCCCATACATTCCCGCCAAACCTATCTGCCATAACCTCCGCCATCTCAATAATATAGGGTATAAGACGGTGGTTCTGAACCTGTGCACTGCCGGCTGCTTCTTTTGGTTCTACATATTTCCACCATAAAAGTCGCATATAGAGGGGAGATACTTTCAAATGTCCCATATCATGAGGAATTGGCATACCAAAAGTATCCACATTATCTAAACTTAAAGATAAACTGATATATTCCTTAATGGTCTTTTCTGTAAAAAGTTCAACCTTTCCTTCAGGAGTCATCCAGAATGCACCGTATGTCCCTGCACCTATTTTTATCTGTGTAGGATCAAACTCCTCAGAGACTGGTTCTGACTCATTAATAAACCTCTCCATTAATTCTTCAGGGAACCATACTCTCTCATTTTGATAATCTACCTTCGCACCATATTCTTCAAGTTTCTTTAAAATACCCTGACTCTGAACAATACCACCAACTTCTGCCAGTATCCTTAAAACATAATGATGGATAATCTCCATTTCCTCATCTGTTAAAACCTCACAAATTCTCCAGGTTCTCATAGTTTTTCCCCCTCCCTGTCCCAGAAAATTTTAATGGTAATCTCTTTTTCCTTAGAATTAATACTCAGAATATCTTTTTTATAGAACCATTCCTTTCCTTCCAAAACCTTCTTCTCATTTATAATGACTTCTTTCGGTCGCTCTTTAGTGAATATCTCCACATCAATCACTTTCTCAAGGGGGTTGGCAAGTTTTGTCTGTGCCATATATGTTTCAGGATTATAGGAGGCATCAATAAATTTAGCGGGAGCCCAGGTATCCAGAAGATAGATAGGTGAATCCCGACTCAATAGTGATGCGAGTGTATAGACAATAAACTTACCATTCCTTGGAGCATACTCCTTTGGAACTATTACCCTTTCCCACACAGGTATAAATTTTTCCAAATAACTATCTATTTTTTTCCTTTCCTCACCCATTTTTATTCTTGCATCTAAGTTGTTCAGTCCACTCATTGCACCCCATATCATCCTTTCCTTATTCTTCTCTTCTTTGTTTATACTTTCTGGACCTCCCCTGTACCAGTCCGGATAAAGTTCAGGGACTATATTAAAAACGAAATTATGTAAGTCATCCTTCACATAGGTGAGATAAAGTTCTAATAGTTCAGGTCTAAGCCCCTTTGTATCATCCAGAAAACACATAGTAGTAAGAAGGAAATAAAGGTTATTCCTGGGGGCTTTATAAGGATTGATTACCCACCTCCCTGATTCTCCATTCTCCATAAAACCACCTACTATCTCCTGAGGGTCTCCTCCTGGTATGTTATACCGGGAGGCATATTTTTTAAACCTGAAACGTATAACAGTAGGGACCGCTGTTTTAGATGCAAGATAAAGTGCCCTTCTATATGTCTCTTCATCTCTTAAGTATTTTGCAAGTTTTGAATAACACAATAACCCCGGAAATTGGGGATTAAGCATATCAAGTCCACTGCCCCCTTTCCCTTCAAGGGCAGATGCACACATAATTGCCCAGTCATGAGTAACTTCTAAATACATTGCCAAGGGTTTGATGGGAAACTCCCAACCCTGCCTTACAGACTCCCAATTACCTGTGTATAATGCGTAATAATAAAGGTCATGGAGTGCCTGCCCAATTGCCTCATCCTGGTCCCGCCATATACCTGCAAGCGTTTGAATACTTTCTGGTGGTATTGGGTCTGATGCAAATGTTATAAGGTACTCCTGTCCTGTATATGGTTCTTTCCTTACATCAATCTCTCCTTTTGGCTTTCTATCCACTGTCTTTGGAATATATCTACCATATTTGCTGAGAGTAATCCCTATACGGTTATTTACTGCATCCAGCAATAAATTTTTTGCCTCAAAGTCAAGATATGGCAAAGAAAGGAGGTCACGGTAATAATAACCCCAGATGCTGTAAAGGTCCAGATTAGGTGATGAAATATTTTCCTGCCAAGGGGAAGGGATTTCGTCGAATCTACGTGGACCGCCGATATAATGAATACTTTCTTTAAAAATCTCATTAATTTTTTTTCTATATAATACATCCCTTTCTTCTTCTTTACTCCTCTCTATTCTTACAAGTCCCTTAAACTGGATTGGTGGAACAGGAAGAAGATATTCTACATATTCTTTATTGATTGTACATTTCAAAGGTCCATACCATGTTGGATAGTTGCAATCTTCTATATCCCCCAAAAACTTTACAGGGTATCCTTCTTCCTTTGCCAAACAAACCAGGGGGGGCAGTGGTGCTAATTTTAGTGGAGATGTTCCCCAATCGTCTTTAATCTCTTTATACTCATATATATCTCTGCTCCTTATCCATCCTTCCTCTACTTCAAAAAATTCTCTGCAATTCACAGGATAGGCAAGAAGTGCTCTTGACCAGAGATTGCATATTTTAAGTATATCCCCTGAAAGTGTATTTCCTTCCTGAAGTTTTTTAGAAGAGGTATCAACACCAAAAGGAGTGAGAACTACAGCATATCTTAAAGGGCCCTTAAATTTAATATTTACTCTATCTCCGTCTTCCGAAAATTCTATCTCCTCAGGATGTCTTGCGAAAACAATTTGTAATGGAACTTTCCCATCTTTACTCCAGATTAATATCCAGTTAGCAGCTATATCACCATCTCTTTTTCTTTTATAATTATATGTAATTTGTTTAACAACCGGCTGGCGTTCTAAAATATATTGTGCACTTAAAGAAACATCAGGAATAAAGGAATAAAAAGTAAATGGACAGGATGTATATACAGTTAGTTGAGAATCATTGCTCTCAATAAGAATTCCTGAGGTTACTACACTATATGTAAGAGAATAATAAAATTCAGGATAGGTTGCCTTTATCGTCTTCCCCACCCAGTTACACTGAATCACCTCTATCTTCTTTAAATTCTCTCTCCTTATTAGGTAAAAATCACAAGGTGGACGACTTACACAGAAGTTTTCTTTTATCAGGTTTGCTAATGTTCCGTCCCGCAATTCTTCACAATATCTCTCAGCACCCTTAGAAAGTGGATATCCTTCGGTTATCCAGCCATAAGTTGTCCAGCCAAATCTTCCAAAACTTTTATTACTTACACCTTCATAAAGTTGACCCCCAAAAGTATAAAACGAAATTAAAAAGAAAATACCCACTTTTATTTTTATCATAACCTTTGTTTTGCCCATAATTTTGATAACCTTTTATAATTTTTTCAGAAAGAATATCTTCACACTACCTGCTGGCACCCTTATCTTCATTGATAAAAAATTACCACTTTTAGTTAGTTCACAGGATTCAAAACTTATTAAATCATATATCCTTTCTGTGCTCACAGAACTGGGTTGTAATAAAATTTCTACATTTGAAGCATAGGAAAGACGATTATTCACTATTAGATATGATGCTTCATCATTTTTGACTACCATGGCTTCTACACCAGTTAACCATAATCTAATATCAGGAGATGCACCGCAATTTTCAAGTATCCCATAGATAAAATCCACAAACAATTTTAACATTGAAAACTCAGAGTTTTCATAAATTTTACCAAGGTCAATACTGCAAAGATATGCAATGCCCTTCCCATATTTCTTCTTAGTAATCAATGGAAGATTATCTGTTCCCAAAACAACTTCAACATTCCCCTTTAATATTGGATATATTGGATATATTATATCCTTTCCTTTCAGTTCTAATCCTTGTATTGTTTTTATCTCTTTAGGAATCTCTACATCAATTTCTGCAATTTTACATCCAAATATTTCCTGAAGTCCAAATCCTGGTTTTTCTGAGGATTCTCTCCCTTTTTCATCCCATATACTAAGGTCACAGTAAGCAAAAACAATCCCCCCATTCTTCACATATTCCTTTATCCTATCCAAGATATCTCTTCTTATATAAGGGCTGGAAGGTATTATCAGTAACCTGTAATTGGTTAATCTTCCTTCCATAATCTGTTTCCAGTCAATAAAGTCAATGGGTATATTCATATCGTTAAGCATATAATACAGTGATTCAAACCTTAACCTCATAGAATCACCATCACTAAGTAAGATTGATGTGGATGGGAAGAATATAGCAATTTTCCTTTCAGGAGATGCTGAGAAAACCTGTGGTATAATCTTTGCCAGTGCATTTAGTTTAGATACCTCAATAAATGCATCATTTGGAGAGGTGCGATGGTCTGAGAATCCACAATAACTTGTCCATAACCAGTGATAAAAACCTTTTACTCCATGCATAAAACCTGCCCAAGACATATGTGCAATATCTTTTGCAGGAATACTTAAACTGCCTGTATAGTCCTCAGTATACCATCCAAACTCACCTATCCGGATTGGCTTAGCATTATTATGAGCACTCCTGTTTAAATCTGCATAAAGGTTTATTTCTCTAGATGGACTATAAAAATCAAAAGCAGCCATACCATAATAAACTTTACTTTTTGAAAATTCATCAGTACCGTTAAGTATAATTTTTTTGTCTATTGCTTGACCTGTCTTTTCTGCCACAGGAAGTGGAGACATCTTATTTATATCTGCATTCCAGAAATTTAAAAAATCTGCAAGTTGTTTAATTAAAAAGTCGTGCCAGTCTGTTACACGGGCTGAATATTCATAATATGGTCGGAAAATACCCGGAAGAGAGAGCAAAACATCTTTATATATCCCTCCTAATTGATAAGTATCAGACACACGGACTGCTATTATAAGTTTATTACTTTTTTTACATATATCAGTAATATCTATCTCAAAGGGAACATTATAACCTTTATTTTCATATGCCATTTCTCCATTAAGATAAACAATACAATCATCATCCACACTGCCAAACTTTAAAACAATTCTTTTACCTTTCCATTCTTCAGGAATTATTATCTCTTTTCTATACCAGGCATAGCCATCATAATCCTTATATTCCTTAAACTGCTCCTCCCAGTAACCAGGAACCTTGATTGTAAGCCAGTTCTTATCAGAATATTCTGGAGAGTACCACTTCTCCATTACCCCTTTATCCTGAGGGTCAACTTTAAATTTCCATTCCCCACTCATTGATATCTCTTTCTTACTATCACTGCTTGCCCTTAAAAAAGGCTCCCTCTTTACATCTGCAAACGACTTATAGTTGGTTCCCCAGTAACTGTTCAACTCATCAATACTTCCATATCTCTTCTTCACAAAGTTCCTGAAACAATCCATAAAATGGTCCTGATTGAAAAGTTCTTCTTTGCCATAGTGAGTAAATCCTGGTTCATTCCAGACCCCCCAAGCATTAATAACACTCCCTTCATATGTTTTATATCTTTCAACTACCTTCCTGACAAGTTTCTGAAGTTGCTGCATCCATTCAGGGACATTTCCATAAAGTTCAGGAGAAACCCAAGTAAAGGCATATTTTTCCATCCATGTTCCAGGGAAATCCTTATACGCCCATCCTTTATATTTTTTTACTGCCCAGCCAGGAGCCATCCCTATTGAGATATTATCCCCTATCTGGAAATATAACTTTTTGCTATGCTTTGCAAGTGTCTTTATAAACTCGTCAAGTTCACTAAAGTCATATATACCTTCCTCCTCTTCCAGCCGATCCCACGTGTAGTTTGTATGCAAATACTCTATTTCCAAGATGTCCAGAGGCTTATAATAATCAGACATCAGCATGGGTTCAAAGATATTGGCACAATACCCATAATCTAATTCAAGTGGTCTTGCATAACAGGCAGTAGCAATATTTGTTCCATGAAACCACGGCTCTTTTTTGCCAAACAACTGCTTTGGAATCCTCTGTTTTAACTTTTCTGAGGCAGATACGAGTTCCTTCAATCCTTCCAGTGTCCTTTTGTGGTGTCTATCAAGTCTTCCTTTAGAAAGGTCAAAATCCGCAATATTAAAAAGGAGTTCCGCATATTTTAAACTAATTTCTATACCTGCTGTCTCATATCCTTTCTCTTTAATCTTTTCTACATCCTTTCTTGCCATCTCTATATAACCATGTGCTGATTTAATCATTTCTTTATATAATTTCATTACTTGGAAAAGTTCTCTATAATCTTTAAGGTCAGAAGGAATATTTAGAAATTGAGACAACTTTTTAAAGTAATTATTTACTTCTGTCCAGTAATCCTCTTCCATTCCCGAAAATTCAACAAGTTCCCTTCCTGTGAAAATATCTATTTTACTTCCAATCATATCAAGTTTTTCTTGTAGGGAGTCCTTTGATGTGAAAAACAACAACCAGAACCTATCACCTGGTAGATGGTTTAACCAGATAGAACCCAGATTTTTACTTATAGCATCATTTAGAAGTTGCTCACTGGGAATTCTTATCCATGGATAAGGTCTATCTAACTCTTCTTGATGTGGTTGTGCCACCCCTATGCCAATATTTAGTGTATTACTGAACAGCCCGCCAAAAAAGAAACGCCCTCCGCACGTGTATGATGTGGGTTTGGTAAATAAATTACCATAATTCATAGAAAGAACTATCTCCTGAAATTGAGATAGAGGAATATTTTTCAATGTAAGTGTAGATGTTATCTTATTTTTATCTCCATCAATATTACCTTCTATATTCCCATCAGGATAAACATAAAAGAACCCAGAAATCCCATTCTTAACAAAAGAGACCCTGCATCGCAAACCTCCCTTTTCCAGTTTTACAAAGGTAGTTGAAGAAATATCTATATCCCCACGATAATCATCCCAATTTATTCCTTTTATTTTTCCAGGGGAAACTCCATAAACTTTAAATTCAGGTGTGAAGTAAACTTCTTTCCCACTTATAATATACTTCTGAGGTAGTCCGCTTTTACCCGAAAATATAACTTCAAAATTTTTACCCGAGATAATAATCATATCACCTTCTTGTCTGCTTGATAGAAGTTTATCTATCTTTCTTCCAGTTTCTCCACTTTCAGAGACACTGAATAATGAATAACCTGTGGGAAGTTCTGCAACAAAATACAGTATATCTCCTGTTCCAAAATAGCCATCTCCATTCCTATCCTCTACTTGAGAGAGACACTCCCTTCCACTACTATCTTTAACAACTAAAGTGTCAACCTTTATATTCTGACTAATTCCAAGTTTTTCAAATGGAACCTCTACACCATAGTTCTGGTAGTTCTTACCTGTTGGATTTAGTACAAGTACCGCCACTCCACTATCAATGGATTCCTTTCCATTACAGGAAAAAACAAGAAAAGAAAAAATAAAAACAAACATCAATAACCTGCCCTTTCCCATCTATACCTCCCTGGTATAATGCTCATAATTGAGCATATAAGTAGTTAAAAGTCTTTTTTAGTTTTATAATTATACAATAAGTGCTGTTCTTTCAAAACATAAACTCTGGTAACTTTCAGAAAGCAGGGAGA
>Ga0123519_10011342_pt1 | contig 13173 bp, 8 predicted proteins | sample YelNatPaOPRAMG02_FD_87396 | JGI IMG/M metagenome (GOLD analysis project Ga0123519, IMG submission 87396) | Hot spring microbial communities from Yellowstone National Park - Yellowstone National Park OP-RAMG-02 (version 2) | ecosystem: Environmental > Aquatic > Thermal springs > Hot (42-90C) ...
CGGTGGACTGTTGGGCGCGTCTTCTTGCATGGCGCAGAAGACGATCCTCCATCTCGACTCCTACCATCAAGACTATGACTGGTCCAGCTCCATCCATCGAGCTGTCGGAAGCCATGAGACCAACGCTCCATTGAGTGAGACCAGGCACACAAGAGCGGTTATTCAGGAGAGCGCCAATGCCTTCCAGTCAGGCCGCCGTCAGATTGCAAGACTCGGCCAGGCAGCGACTGACCACGATGTTCTTGAAGGAGCCGCACGCATCGAAGGCTCTGACCCAGTCAGAGCTGCCGAAAGAGAATTGTTGAGCATCTTTTTCCCCGTCATTGGCCTGCTTGTGGTGGGAATTTTGGCTCTTCTTGTCATTATTTTATACCGACGTCGATATGAGAAAGCGCTTCGGCGCAGCGAACAGCGGTATCGAGATCTGTTCGATCACTCGCCGGACATCATTTACACGCACGATATGGACGGCAATTATACCTCGGTGAATGAGGCTGGCCTCAAAATCCTGGGCATGTCGAGGGACGAGTTCATAGGCATGAATTTCAGAAAACTGGTAGATCCCGAGTTCTTGCCCACAACCGAAAACTTCTTCCGCATGAAACTCGAGGGCAAGGTGCACCAGACCGGCCCATATCAACTCGCTGTCAAGGCCAAGGACGGGAGGACCGTATGGTTCGAGGTGAATACCAGGACTATCTTTCAGGACGGCAAAGCCGTTGGCGTCCAAGGGGTTGCTCGCGACATCACCGAGCGAAAACTTTTAGAGCAACAACTCAAAGAGGCCCAAGAACGGTACAGATCGTTTGTCGAAGAAGCTCAGGACGGCATTATAGAAACGGATGCCAAGGGGCGCTTCACTTTTGTGAATGAGATCACCACAAAAACTACTGGGTATTCGAGGTCCGAGCTGCTTGGCAAATCGTATTTGGACCTTGTCGATCCCGAATTTCGGGAGAAAGCGAAGAGCCTTTATCGTTCACAGCTTGCTCGGAAAGATCAAGCCGTCTATGTAGAGATGCCGATTCTAGCCAAAGATGGAAGGCGAATATGGCTCGGAGTCCGTACCTCTGTGTTTCTCGAAGGAGATAAGCTGAAGAGCGTTCGTTCCATTGCGAGAGATATTACTGAGCGAAAGAAAGCTGAAGAGGCGCTGAAAGAGAGTGAGAGGAGATACAAAGAGCTCTATCGAATGATGAGACTCATGTGCGACAACGTGCCTGACATGATTTGGGCAAAGGATGTGGACAAAAGATTTCTCTTTGCCAATCGCGCAATTTGTCATGACCTCTTGGGAGCTCAGGATACCGATGAACCAGTGGGCAAGACCGACATGTTTTTTGCCGAGCGAGAGCGAAGTCTTCATCCTGATAATCCTCATTGGTATACCTTCGGCGAGATTTGCGCTGATTCAGACGCCGTTGTCATGGAAGAGAAGGTTCCCCGTCGATTCGACGAATTCGGAAATGTCAAAGGACAGTTCCTGTATCTGGATGTTTACAAGGCCCCTTTGTTGGATGAAGCGGGAAACATGATTGGAACCGTCGGCTGCGCGCGGGTGGTCACTGAGGAGAGGCGGCGAGAAGAGGAACAGGCGCGGTTGATCACCGCAATCAACCAGACTGCCGATACTGTTATTATAACAGATACGAAGGGCGTTATTCAGTTTGTCAATCCGGCATTCGAGAAGATTACAGGGTACTCGAGAGAAGAGGTGCTGGGGAAAACTCCCAGTGTACTCAAGAGTGGGAAGCACAGTCCTGAGTTCTATAAAACATTGTGGCGCACCCTACGTGAAAAAAAGGTGTGGACCGGTCATTTTATCAACAAAAAAAAGGATGGGACCCTCTATGAAGAAGATGCAACCATAACCCCTGTGAGGGACTCGTCGGGCCGCGTCACAAGCTATGTCGCGGTCAAGCGAGACGTTACAAATGAGGCTATGCTGCAGAAGGAGCTGCTGCATTCCCAGAAAATGGAGGCCATTGGCACACTCGCCGGCGGAATTGCTCACGATTTGAACAACGTGTTGCAGGTAATTTTGGGATACTGTCAGCTTTTGACGCCGAGACTCCAGGATGACACCGCCTCAAAAGGTCTGCAGGCCATCGCCACAGCCACCCGGAGGGCAGGTGACCTCGTCAGTAGGGTGCTGACCTTCAGCCGCAAGATCCAGACCGAAGCCCGGCCTCTTGAACTCAATCACGAGATAAGACGTATTCATGAATTACTGCAGCGGACGATTCCCAAAATGATTCAGATCCAACTACGGCTTGCAGACGATCTCCACTTGATCCATGCGGACGCTGTGCAAATCGAGCAGATACTCATGAATTTGTCGGTAAATGCGGCCCATGCGATGCCCGACGGCGGCGTACTGTCCATTCAAACGGAGAATGTGTCTTTAGACGAGGATTTTTGCAGTCGCCATGCTGGGGCTATGCCAGGCGAATACATACTCCTTACCGTGAGCGACACAGGCTGCGGCATGGAAAAAGATATTCTGGAGCGCATATTCGAGCCGTTCTTCACCACTAAAAAGGTTGGCGAAGGCACTGGGCTGGGTCTGTCAATGGTCTATGGCATCGTGGCTGCCCACAATGGTTTCATACTATGCGATAGCCAGCCAGGTGCTGGCGCGACGTTCCGCATTTATTTCCCCAGGTTTTATCCGCAAGTGGAGGAGGCAGCGGTCCAGGAATCCACCGGCAGCCTTTTGGGCAACGAGACCGTCCTCCTTGTGGATGACGAGGATGAGGTGGTCAGCCTGGCCCGAGACGCCTTCGCCGGTTATGGATACACGCTGTTGACGGCCAGAACCGGCGAAGAGGCGTTGGAGCTTTACAAGGCCCAGGGCAATGACATCGACATCGTTGTGTTGGATCTGGTGATGCCCGGCATGGGCGGCAGGACATGTCTCAAAGAACTGATAAAGCTGGATCCTACGGCGCGCGTCGTGATTGCCAGCGGCTTTGCCACGGAGGAGACGGTGAAGCAGGTGCTCAAATCAGGGGCTCGATCGTTCGTGAAAAAGCCGTTTGAATTTGAAGACCTTCTGCTGGAGATTCGAAAGGTGTTGGATGAGGGGCGCCCAAGGTAGCGGAACGCAAGAAAATCGCTCAAAAAATGTTTTGCGCAATCGGGCAATTTGTCTGGAAATCAATATAGAAAGAGCCTGTTACCGCTTGGCCGCGAGCCTGTCAAAAGTTATCGCTTCAAATGAGGCTCTTGTGTGGCGCCTTCGCGCTGGCCGAGGCACTTTGCACAGACGCCGAGCACTTGCAGGTGCTTGGCGTCCGCACGGCCCCATGTTTCAACACATGGCGGCAAAGGTACTTCGTCGAGTTCAGGCCATTGGAAATCGGCAATTGCCTTGCACCGAACGCACACCAGGTGGTGATGATGGGCCACATTGGGATCAAAGCGCGTCCTGTCCTGGATGATATAAACTTTCGCCACCAATCCACACTCGGCGAGGGTGCTGAGCGTCCTGTACACCGTGTCCAGAGAAATGGTTGGGAGCTTTTTTCTGACCAACTCAAAAACGTCTTCTGCGGTGGGGTGATTGTTGGATCTCACAACTTCAAGAAATATTTCAAGGCGTTGCGGCGTGACCTTGATGCCATATTGCTTGCACACCTGCCTGAATGCCGCTATTTTTTCTTGACGGAATTGATCCTCGTTATGGGCCATAGTCATGAGCTGCACCCAGGCAAATGCGCGCCTTTCATGTTGCCGCGAAATGCAGCGACTGCGGCTTCCACACTCTCATACATGTCAACCACTTGACTTAGACGGACCAGCCGAAAAAGGGATTTCAAATGCTGTGAAGGCCCCGCGATCTTCATCTCGCCGTTATTTCTCTTGACAAACCGCCAGGATGCGACCAAGGCGCCGCTTGCACTGCTGTCGATAAAATAGGTGTTGGACACGTCGATGACTAACTTCATGCCTTCAGGTGAGTTTGTCTCCATGACGAGTTCCTTCAGTTTGGGCGCGGATGTGGCGTCAAATCGCCGATCAGTAGTGATAACCACGACATCATTTATGTGGCGTCGTTCCATGGCGGTTGTCCTTTCCAACCCTATGCCTTCGAGCCTTGCGTATCCCAGGAGGCTGAGGGGATTGCGTCTATGTGGCTGCACAAAGATATAACTCAGACGAAAAAAAATGGACAGAATTTCATAGCGAGACGAGAGGCAAACGTACGGATTATTGCTGTTGAAACAAATTGCTCCATCAACTATAATGAAGCCGCCACGCAGGAAGTCTTTATTTTCTCGATACAAAACAGAATGGAGGTGGCCTTGACCTTGAAGAGGACGCCGAGAGTATTGGTTGCAAAGCCTGGATTGGACGGACATGACAGAGGCGCCAAAGTCATTGCGCATGCGCTCAAAGACGCTGGTTTCGAGGTTATTTACACAGGACTGCATCAGACCGTTGAAATGATAGTCGAAGCAGCGATTCAAGAAGATGTTGATGTGATAGGATTATCCATCATGTCAGGCGCGCACTTACCCATCTGCCAGAAACTCTTTCAACTCTTGAAGGAAAAGGGCGCCACGGACATAATGGTACTAGTCGGCGGAGTCATCCCCAGCCGAGACATACCGGCTCTGAAGGCCATGGGCGTAAAAGAGGTTTTCCCAGGCGGCTCCGATATCCATGCGCCCGCCTCTTTCATTAAGCAGCAACTCAGTGCAGAGGCAATGCCATGAGCGAAACAGACGAAATTTACCAGCCCATACATCACGTGCGCGTGATCACCGCTGCCTCGTTGTTTGACGGCCACGACGCGGCCATCAACATCATGCGAAGGATTCTGCAATCTTCAGGGGCAGAGGTGATACACCTCGGTCACAACCGGTCGGTCGCTGAAATAGTGACCGCCGCAGTGCAGGAAGACGTGCAAGCCATAGGGGTGAGTTCGTACCAAGGCGGTCACATGGAATTTTTTAAGTACATGGTGGACCTGCTCAAAGAGTATGAATGCGGGCACATCAAGATTTTCGGAGGCGGCGGCGGGGTCATCGTGCCTGAAGAAATAAGGGAACTCGAGGCCTATGGCGTCGCCAAGATATACAGCCCAGACGATGGACGCGTCATGGGTCTCCAGGGGATGATCAATCACTTCCTTAGGCTCAGCGATTTTCCATTGAGCGACGGCAAACTGGACGGCGATCTCTCAGGGCTGACATGGGACAATTGGCGCGTCATCGCTCGAACCATCACTGCGGTGGAGGTAGCCAAGGCGTCTGGCAATGGAGATTTACCCGCTATCCTCTCGCGCCTGGAAGCGAAGATCGATAATCGCGTGGTTCCTGTGGTGGGGATTACAGGGACAGGAGGAGCTGGCAAGTCGTCCTTGACAGACGAGATTGTGCTGCGATTCCTCAACGATCAGCCAGGCAAGAAGGTCGGCATCATATCGGTGGACCCCAGCAGGAGGAAGACAGGAGGGGCGCTCCTGGGCGACCGCATAAGGATGAATTCCATAAACTCCGAAAGGGTATATTACCGGTCCATGGCCACAAGGAGTTACGGAACAGAGGTGCCGGCGCATCTCGAAGAATCGTTGATGGTGTTGAAAGCGGCCGGCATGGACCTGATTATCGTGGAAACAGCGGGAATAGGCCAAGGAGATGCCGCAATCGTGCCCCTCGTGGATGTCTCCTTGTACGTCATGACGTGCGACTTCGGATCTCAGACCCAATTGGAAAAGATTGACATGCTGGATTTTGCCGACCTCGTTGCTGTGAACAAATTCGATCGACACGGCTCAGAGGACGCGCTCCACGATGTTCGGAAACAGATCCAAAGGAACAGAGCGGAATTTACCAGGCCCCTCACCGATTTTCCTGTGTATGGGACGATAGCCTCTCGATTCAATGATGATGGAGTGACAAGTCTCTATGTGGGCCTTATACATGCCATCAACAACAAGACAGGCTTAGATTGGCAGACGAGTCTCGAGGAACGTCCTGATCGCATGCCGTCGTCTCGGACAGTGATCATTCCCACCGAGAGGAGCGGCTATCTATCGGACGTGGCGGAAACGGTAAGGAAATATCATGCGTGGGGCAAAGAGCAATCGGAGCTTATTCGCCGACTATGGCAGCTTGACGCCGCAAGCATGGCATTGAATCGAGCTGGAATCCCCGACGACGCTGAATCCATACAACAAATACGAAAGCTCCAGGATGAAATCGAAAAAAGTCTCGATCCCCAGGCCCTGGCGTTGGTGGGAGAGTGGCAGGACCTGAAGGATGCCTATTCCGGCGAAGAATATGTCTTCACGGTGCGCGGCCGCAAGATCCCCACGAAGCTCAAAACAAAAACGCTGAGCGGCACCATGCTCCCCCGGGTGATACTGCCATCCTATTCCGATCCTGGCGAGATTCTCCGCTGGCGACTCAAGGAAAACCTCCCCGGCATGTTTCCCTACACCGCAGGGGTCTTTCCCTTCAAGCGACAGGATGAAGAACCCACAAGGATGTTTGCAGGCGAGGGCGACGCGTTCAGGACCAACAGGCGGTTCCATTATCTCTCGGAAAACAGCGTGGCCAAAAGATTGTCAACCGCGTTTGACAGCGTGACGTTATATGGCAGGGATCCCGATATCCGTCCTGACATTTATGGAAAGATCGGGACATCCGGGGTTTCCATATGCACGGTGGACGATGTGAAAGAGCTTTACGCTGGTTTCGATCTCTCCGCGCCAAACACCTCCGTCTCCATGACGATCAACGGCCCAGCCCCCATGATGCTGGCGATGTTTTTCAACGCGGCCATCGATCAGAAGTTAGATGCGTTTCGGCGAGAGTATGGCAAGGAACCATCCCCAGAGCAAAGGGCCGCAATCAAGTCCGACGTATTGAAAAATGTCAGAGGCACCGTCCAGGCGGATATCTTGAAAGAAGACCAAGGACAGAACACATGCCTGTTCTCCATCGACTTTTCATTAAAGATGATGGGAGACATTCAAGAATACTTCATCAAGAACTCCATCCGTAATTTTTATTCGGTGTCCATTTCTGGCTACCACATTGCTGAGGCAGGCGCTAATCCGATCACTCAGCTCGCTTTTACCCTGGCCAATGGTTTCACGTACGTGGAATACTACCTATCTCGCGGCATGCACATCGACGATTTTGCCCCGAATTTGTCGTTCTTCTTTTCCAACGGTCTTGAACCCGAGTATTCGGTCATCGGACGAGTTGCGCGCAGGATTTGGGCGATAGCCATGCGGGATAAGTATGGCGCCAATGAGAGGTCGCAGAAACTCAAGTATCACATCCAGACGAGCGGTCGATCACTCCACGCACAGGAGATCCAATTCAACGACATTCGAACCACCCTTCAGGCCTTGATAGCCATCTATGACAACTGCAACTCGCTTCATACCAATTCATACGATGAGGCTATCACGACGCCAAGCGAAGAGTCTGTGCGCCGCGCCCTTGCCATCCAGCTCATCATCAACAAAGAATGGGGAATGTCCAGGGTGGACAACTGTAATCAGGGGAGCTTCATCATCGAGGAACTGACCGATCTCGTGGAAGAAGCGGTGCTCATGGAGTTCGATCGCTTGTCTCAGAGGGGCGGCGTTCTCGGGGCCATGGAGACGGGCTATCAGCGCACCAAGATTCAGGATGAATCCCTGTACTATGAAACGCTCAAGAGTTCCGGGGAATATCCGATCATCGGCGTCAATACCTTTCTCCGACGCGATGGAGATTATACGGAAAAGTGCGCGGTGGAGCTCGCGCGCGGGACCGAGGAAGAAAAACGGTCCCAGCTCGAAAGACTCAAGAGATTCAAAGACCGCAATAAGGAAGAGGCCCCCAAAGCGCTGGAAAGGCTTTTCCAGGTCGTCCTCTCCAATGGAAACATCTTCGAGGAACTGATGGAAACGGTCAAATATTGCAGTCTCGGACAAATATCCGAGACGCTGTTCCGCGCCGGCGGCCAGTACAGGAGGACCATGTAGCGCGCCATGGCGTTGGCGTGCGAGGAAGCTCTCCCGAACTCAATAACGCGGCCGGCATTCCTTTGCAAATACAACAAGTTGCTCAGCCGCAGAAAGGGTTGAGAGACACACCGCAATTCGAGCAGCTTGTTGTTTATCCATTCAAGCAGGTTGCCATGCTGTCATTTCGAAGCCAGCGAGAAATCTTTGCCTGCAAAAACCAAGAAGCCCCGGTTGCGGCTTCTCTTATCGTTGGAACCAGGTACGTACAATGGCTCGGAAGAGCCCTCGAACCCGATCGGACACTCTTGTGACAGGTACGGGTTCTCGAAATTTCTGTCTGAATGAGGGCCGCCTCGTCGAGCATGTGGCCGCTTTCGGCCCCCCCCTGACAGCCGCCAAAGGTCAACCTTTGTCATTTCGAGGGAGCGAGTCTCGAACGAAGTGAGAGGCTGCGACTGAGAAATCTTGGTTTTCTCACCAGGATTTCTCGCTTCGCTCGAAATGACAGGGACAATGCATTCAAAACGACAGGGACCATGCATTCGAAATGAGCAGCGCCTCATTGAATTCGTGATTACTTTCGAGAACAGGTCTCAATGTCGCCAATTATAAGAAACTGACTTGGGCTAATCCTGCTGTGGGCCTACGAAGACGACCTGATCTTCCGATGTGATTCCAGTGGCCTTGTGCACAAGCCGTATGCGATATTTTCCCGGCGCAAGCACGAGACGACCGTGGTACGTACCTTTGCCATCTGTGACGATTTCCCCGTAATCCCGCCAGGGGCTCTGAGATATCTGCACAGTGACCCGCGAGTTGGGGAGTTCGGGAAAACTTCCGTGAAAGACCACTGTTTCCCCTGCAACAATGGCAGCCAAGGCTAGCGGCCGCTCCTGACGATCCAGAGGCAAATCATGACGTCTGACGATACGTTCATACAGGGCGTCGGACAGCCTTCGATCGTACCGCATCGAGCTCGCTTGATAGGGCGCAGAAAATGGATTCTTTCCTGCCATCAAAGCTGCCCAGTCAAAGGTGAGGGAAAGGGCGCCGTCTATACGGAAGTAATCGCCAGAGAACTGCTCACGACCCTTTTCAAGGGAGGCCAGAAATAATCCGTTGCGAGTATTGGCTTGAAGACCGCATCGGTACCCTTGCACGTTGGTGGCAGCGCCGTAGTAGGAATTGGCCTGCGCGGTGAGTCTGAAATCAAGGGCGTCGGTAAAGGCGGGCAGCAAAACGGACAGAGAGGCATCCGCTCCCGTAGGAAGCGATTCTTCAATCATGTGACGCCGGTTGTGAGACACCAGCCGCCGCTGATTCACTGGAAAATATGCATTGATGCGAAGCGAAACGTCTGAATGACGCCCCGGGAGCAACGACAACTCGAGCCCCATCCCCGCCTGCTTGAGGAAATCCTGGTGAAGCCGTCGCGAACGTTTCCAATCGTGAAACGCGTAGAAGCCCACAAGCGCATCGGATGTAATCAAGCGTCGAATTCCTGCGGTGAGCGAGAACGTCTCGTCTGATCTCGTCAAATTCAGCCTTGGACATACAAAGACGCTCTTGTCTGACCACGCCTTTATGGGAAGAAAATATTCCGCTCGCATTGTCGGCAGCCCCTCCCATTGGTCGTAGCCCGCGCTGAGGTCCAATCCCTTTTGTACTGGACTCGGAAGAACCAGGTTCAACCATTGATGCAGCGTAGGGCTTATGTAGGAATCAGGCACAGCCCCCTGCTGGTTCTTGGCAAGTTCGCTGGAAGACTTCGAGAGGTATTGGAGAGGTATGACCTGATCAGATTCGAGTTTTGGGAGGGGATATGCAGCGCATAGCGCTGCTGGGGGCGCGCAGAGGAGGAGCAGGACAAGCGCGTGAGCGGCGGAGAGTATATTAAATGTGATGGTTGAATTTTTCATCTTAATAGTTTGTAAATAAATCACTTTTTATTCTGATATATCATTCAAGCCGCTCTGTCAAGCGCATATTTCCCCTCCCCCGCGAGTTCCCAGAGGAACCATTCGTAGGGAGATCGACTCGTGGGCAGCGTTTGTTCACCAAGGTGAAAACGTATCCCCTCAATGCGTCGCCCCTGATCCCCATTATTACGGCTCTGATCAAAGGCTTTTATCATCGCGTGTCTTGGCGTTGTATGGTTTGCCAAGTCTGGGTACTGAAAAACTTGACACTCCTGGCAGTGAATATTAGGATGAGATGATAGTCGCGTCGTAGTGGTGGCGTTTCCTCCAGGGCAGTGCTAAGGTACTGCGAGAGTCGAATTCGCAACAAAATTCTGCAGCGCCGATGCTGGAAAAGAACGAAAGGTGGAACAGCCGTGAAAGAACTATTGTCGGGAAATGAAGCAATAGCGCGCGGGGCTTATGAATATGGGGTACGGCTTGCATCAGCCTACCCTGGCACCCCGAGTACGGAGATTCTTGAATACATTGGAGACCGCTATCCGGAGATCAAAGCGGGCTGGGCGCCTAATGAGAAGGTGGCGGTGGAGGTTGCGGCCGGGGCTTGTTACGGCGGGTCGAGAGCCATGGCGATCATGAAGCATGTCGGCCTTAATGTCGCTGCGGATCCTTTCATGACCTTGTCGTACACAGGCGTAAATGGTGGGCTGGTGATTGTGGTCTGCGACGATCCGGAGATGCACTCATCTCAGAATGAACAAGATTCCCGCAATTATGCGAAGTTCGCCAAAGTGCCCTGCCTCGAACCCTCTGACAGTCAGGAGGCCAAGGACTTGCTCGGTGAAGGGCTTAGGATCAGCGAGGAATTCGACACACCGGTGCTGTTAAGGAGCATGACGCGGATATCGCACTCGATGTCACTGGTCGAGACCAAGAAAAGGATGGAGGGTCCCAAGGAGCCGGGGTTGAAGAAGGATCCCATGAAATTCGTGATGCTGCCTGCCATGGCTCGAAAGCGGCATCCGGTGGTAGAGCAGCGGCTTGTGGAGCTGAAGGCTTTTTCGGAGACGTTTCCCTACAATCAAATTGTGATGGGCGATCCTTCCATAGGGATTATTGCGTCTGGTGTAAATTATCAGTATGCTCGAGAGGTTATGCCAGAAGCCTCGTTTCTGAAATTGGGTATGGTATGGCCTCTGCCGGAAAAGATGATCAAAGATTTCGCTTCACGGGTAAAGAAGCTGGTGGTCATAGAAGACCTCGATCCTTTTATCGAAGATGCGGTCCGGTTGATGGGCGTCGAGGTAGAGGGGAAAGAGCGGACAGGATATTGCGGAGAATTGTCGCCTGAGAAGGTAGAGATAGCCTTGAAAGGGGCTTCATCGGCCAGGAGCGTCGGCGCCATCGATGTGGAGATACCCATGAGGCCGCCGAACATGTGCCCCGGTTGTCCGCACCGAGCCACTTTTACGGCGTTGAAGAAAAACAAGGTGTACGTGGCCGGAGACATTGGCTGTTATACGCTGGGCGCATTGCCGCCTTTAGGAATGTTGGATCACTGCCTCTGTATGGGCGCGGGAATAGGAATCGCTGCGGGGCTTGACCGATCGTTGGGAGAACTAGCCCGAGGCAAGGCCGTCGCCGTGATTGGCGACTCGACGTTTTTCCACTCTGGGATGACGCCTCTGTTGGAGCTGGCCTACAACGGCGGATCGACCACAGTCATCATCATGGACAACCGGACTACGGCCATGACAGGGGCGCAACCCCATCCTGGCACGGGCTACACGCTGAGGCATGAACCCACTATCACTGCAAATATTGAAAAGCTCGCCGAATCGTTCGGCTTCCGTCGGATAAAAACGGTAAACCCCTACAAGGTCAAAGAACTCGAGAAAATTGTGTCAGAAGAATTGGAAGCAAACGAGCCGTCGCTCATCATATCTCGAGCTCCCTGCGCCTTGTTGAAAACCGGCAGGATTTTACCTGACAAGCCCTATAGCATTGACAAGGATGTGTGCACGGGCTGTAAGACCTGCATCAACACGGGGTGTCCCGCGTTGGAATTCGTAAAGATCGACAAGCCGGCAGAGGGAGAAAAGAAGAGAAAGGGATATTCCCGGATCAACCCGTCGTTATGCGTAGGCTGTGGAACGTGTTTCGAAGTTTGCAAGTTTGATGCTATAAAGGAGGCCTCATGAGCAACAACAAAGTGTACAATATTCTTATAGTTGGAGTGGGAGGCCAGGGCATCATACTGGCAAGCGACGTCCTGGGCAAGGCAGCTGCCCTGCACGGCTACGATGTCAAGAAAAACGAAATCCATGGGATGGCGCAACGCGGAGGGTCTGTTTCGAGTCACGTGCGTTTCGGGAAATCGGTGAGTTCTCCCATCATCAAAATGGGGGAGGCGGACGTCCTTTTGTCTTTCGAGCAAATAGAAACACTGAGATATTTTCCGTATCTTTCGGTTGACGGAAAAGTGATCTTGAACGACGCAAAAATTTTGCCGCCAGTAGTGTTCACTGGGAAGCAGGATTATCCCGCAGGCGTCATTGAAAAGGTGAAAGCCAAAGTACCTGACACGTTTGTTGTTGACGGCAACGCTGTCGCTTCTCGCATTGGAAATCCCCGGGTGGTTAACGTGATATTTCTTGGGGTGTTGTCGAAGTACTTGGATATTCCGGCGCAGGTATATGAGCAGGTGTTGAAGGACTCCCTGAAACCTAAGCTGGTGGATATCAATTTGCGGGCATTTCACGAAGGCCGGAGTCTTGTGAAAGGATAGCAAAGGCGACGGATCATTGTGGCATGACGTCATCGTATTGGCGACCGTTGCGGATGCTTTCTGGCATAAAAAAGGCGGGGCGATGACACGCGCCATCCGGACCTACGGGGGGTCGGTCATCGCTTTGCCTGAAACAGTTACTCAAATCCTGGGCTTCAGCCCCACAAAGCTTCGCAAGGAACCTGAGGGGGATGATTGACGACTGCCCGCCGTTTGAACCTCTTTGAAGCAACGCGACGCCCCAACTAAGGACCGAAAAGGCGGCCTTACCCCTTAGATAGCTTGATTCGTATGGGCTCCTGATCCAACGTGATATTACCCGCACCACCATCTTTTTCAGTAGCTTTGTTCGTATCCAACACAAATTCTATACTGGTTCCCGAAAATAAACGCGAATTCCATAGTGGTTAGACTCATTGATTTGTACGAGCTCAGATTGCCACGTCGCCTTCGGCTCCTCGCAATGACAATGTTTTCTTGCGTGTCATTGC
>Ga0123519_10011344_pt1 | contig 13168 bp, 8 predicted proteins | sample YelNatPaOPRAMG02_FD_87396 | JGI IMG/M metagenome (GOLD analysis project Ga0123519, IMG submission 87396) | Hot spring microbial communities from Yellowstone National Park - Yellowstone National Park OP-RAMG-02 (version 2) | ecosystem: Environmental > Aquatic > Thermal springs > Hot (42-90C) ...
CGATAGAGGCTGTGGTCACCGCGGCAGCATGGGCCAGCTGGCTGTATCTTGCCATGCCGCTCGTCACTCTTTTACTGTGGGGCGTTGGAATCCGAACGGCGATTGTTCAGCAAACCATGAGCGCTGACATCAGGGACCTGGGACGCACGGCTGCCTGGTATGTGTCTGTGACCGGTGTGTTCATACTCATGATGGAAATCTGGGGGATCTACAACCGCCGCAGGTTCGGGAAGCTTGTTCGCAGGCGCGAGGCAGGCATCGCGTCCGACGAAGAAACTGCCCTGGCGCTGGACGTTGATTCGGAGGCCGTGAGACGTGCGAAACATGCCCGGAAAGTGCGCGTCAGTTTCGACGGCTCACGACCGATTTTGGAGCCATTGGAGTGAGCGTAGAGGATCTTGTTTCGTGGCGGGACCTGGTTGAACATCTCGCGGAGGGGGTGTACGTCACTGATCGCGAGAGAAAGATTCTTTTCTGGAGTCGCGGCGCGGAACAGATCACTGGCTATCCGGCATCGGCGGTGGTTGGCACTCATTGTTGGGACAACATATTGATGCATGTTGACTCGGCCGGCCGGAGTCTTTGCAAAGGGGCCTGCCCGCTTGTGGCCGCCATCATGACGGGGAGGCCCCAGGTGACTGAAGCCTATCTGCGGCACAGGGACGGATATCGTCTGCCTGTCATCATAAGGACCATGCCTGTCAGAGACGCCGGAGGGCGGATCGCCGGAGTGGTTGAGAGTTTCACGGACAACTCGGCTCTCGCGATCGCCAGGGAAAAGACCGCAATGCTCGAATCGCTCGCAATGACGGATGTCGGGACAGACCTGCCGAATCGCCGGTATCTCCAATCGGCCATTCAGAGCAGGCTCCATGCCGCTGCAAGATATGGCTGGCGTTTCGGAGTGATCTTTGCCGATGTGGACAACTTCAAATCCGTCAATGATAGATGGGGGCACGATGTCGGCGACAGGGTCCTGATGATGATAGGTCGCACCTTGACCGCCAGCTGCAGATCTACCGACACGGCAGGAAGATGGGGCGGGGAGGAGTTTGTTGTTGTCAGCGATGCAGGCGGCATTGAGGCTCTTGGCGCGCTTGCAGAACGGCTTCGCATGCTTGTCATGGAATCGCGGTTGGCCCTGGAGGACGGGAATTCTCTTTCAGTGACAGTCTCATGCGGAGCCACGATGGCGGAGGCGTCTGACACTGTCGAGAAGCTCATGACCAGAGCCGATGCTTTGATGTACAGCAGCAAGCAGAAGGGTAAGAACGCCGTTACTACGGGATGAGGATATTCCTGTCACCCGGCGGGAGCAGCGCGTTTCACGATTTCTTCAGCTCTCCTCAGCCGTTCTGAGAATGTGTTTTTCCTGAACTCAGACAGCCATCTTCTGAGAATCAGCCATCCTCCGAACCGGATGAGGTCGTTGCGCCAGGTTCTGTACCAACTGCGCCAACCTGCTCTTATGTCGAACAATGTGAACACGAGGGCGGGGAACATAATGACGTTCTTTGCCACGGAGAACATTGATCTGAATCTGTAGAATCGGCCCATGATCTTTCGGATTGATGCCTGCATCTGGGCGGGGGTCATGGGCGGGTCAGGCATGAACAGAGGAAAGTTGCCATCATAGTACTCCCAGCCTATTTCTTCGAGGGGGAATATCCTGCGCTGTTCGGCAAGGCGCCTTGTCATTTCAGTGCCGGGCAGGGGGACTGGGAGCAGCACCTGTATGGTGTCGAGTCTGGCTTTTGCTATGAACCGCCTGAATATTCGCACCCGTTCCTGGGCCTGCATGTTGAAAGATGCGCCTGAAGGCAGGGGATATCCAAAGATGAACATTCCGTGCACGAAAAATCCATTCTTGTGATACATGCGTGTCAGCTCGATCATTTCTTCCGGTTTTGTTTTCTTGTTCATTGCGGCCAGTTCTTCGGGAATGGGTGATTCGAAGCCTATGCACACCGTGTTCACCCCGGCCTCCCGCATGGCCTGCAGCAGTTCAGTGTCGCGTCCTCTGTCCAGCCGTATCTGGACGGTCAGGTTCAGGCGCGTGTTTACGGCTTTCTGGTAATCAGCCAGCAGGCGGCAGACGCGCATTGTTTCGTCCTTCCGCCATCCGAAAAGATCGTCAACGATGAAGATGTTCCTGCAATGATGCTTTTCGAGTATCGAGGCGATCTGCTCGAGGACGCGCTCGGGCTCAGCAGGTCTGGGCGTGCCCTTCACAGTGCAGAACTCGCAGTTCATGCCGCAGCCCCGGATCCACCCTACAGGGAAAAGAGTTATCCTCGCATAACGCACCAGAGAAAAGTCAGGGATCGGAAGAGAGTTGAAATCGGTCATGGGCGGCCGGGGAGGACCCATCACCACACTGTTGCCCTTCAAATATGCGATGCCCGCAATACTCTCGGTCGGCGCTCCTGAACGAATGGCGTTAAGGAGTTCGGCTGTCGTATGCACGCCTTCGCCGATCACCACATAGTCTATTCCGTTTTTCAGGGCGTCAGCGATATTGTCGCCGGTGAAGTGCTGCCCGCCGGCAATGGTTATCGCTCCGTTTTCCTTGTAGAATCTTGCGATTCGGTACAAACGCGGTATGGTGCTGCTGAGACCTCCATACAGTCCGACAACATCGGCCCGTCTTATGACCTGCAGAGTGCGGTGATCAGGCAGACCTTCGGAATCCACCGGTCCGAATTTGCGATAGTTGTTTTCGTCAATTACTTCTGCGTCCCAGCCCTGGAGGGTGGAGGCGACAGTGGCCACTGATACCGGGCCGAGCGCAGTTGTCTGGCGCGCTATTCTCGAGTAGATGTTGAATGCCGGATACGCGGGCGCCACGACCCGGAAACGCATTCGCTTGTTCTGCTGAGCAGGCATAGTTCACCTCAGGCAGTGTTTTCGGTCCGATTTATGGATTCGCGCCAGCGGATCTTCAACCCGCCTTGCGCCTTAATACCATGTTTTTCCGCTAAGTTCTGCAATTCTGCCGTCTATCAAACACAAAATTCGGCTTTTGTGTCAATCTGCCTGCGCCAGATTCAGGAAACGCTGCGCGTTGTCCGGGATAAAGAAGGGGCCGGTGGCAACCGGCCCCTGGCCACAAAATGCTGTACCTTTGCTCTAGTTGGAGTTGGTGGCAACCGGCCTGTAGAACACTGGTCCATTCGCGGGCGGGCTTACATGCCACCATATGTTTGTGCCTGTGGCCGGGCTGCGCGGAATGTCGCCGTCCACAAGAGTCCATACTCCTGAAAGGAGGTTGGTGCTCATGCGCATGCCGAATGGAACAGTCAGCCCGGAATTTGTCGTTCCAAAGAACGCCACATAGTTCGATCCGCCCACATGACCCTGATCGAGGATGATGAATACCGACGCAGAGTTGGTGGGGTCGGTTCCGGCCACGTATTCCTCCCAAGTGACAAGCCCGTCTCCATCGGTATCAAGCACATCCTGGTCCTCGTACTCGGTGGTGCCCGGATAATAGTAGTCTATCCATGCGTACGGAGTGCCGCGCGATGTAAACTGCGGACCGCCGACGAAATGCGCCACTATGCGCCTGGCCTGGTCCATTGTCACCATTATCATGTTTGTATCCAGGCCCACTACGCCGTTGGTATCACCGCTCCAGTGATCCCACTGGCCGCCATTGATGCCTATGGCCGTGATATAGACCGTGTCGTTGCTGTTGCGCCAGCTGTCCCCGACATCCACCATGCCGTTTCCGGATACGGCAGTGTCGAGCCAGTACTGGATGCCCCAGTTCCATGTCACAGTGGTCACGTCGTCGGATGTGGCGCCGGCAATGCGAAATGCTGTGCTTGTTCCACTGCCGCTTCCCGGACTGCTCACGGTTCGGGACCAGCCGAGGCATGCAAGCTGGGTTCCGGTTCCCATGGAATAAGCAGACGGCGAAACCGAGCAAGTGATCATTGTCCAGTAGTCGTATTGAAGATTTGTGCCCGATGGGGTCGTGGAGCCGTAAGGCGAGACCACAGTCAGATAACGAGGCTGGGGTTTGGTGTAAACCGCGATTGCGTGGTCGGAAGTGACGTTGTTGAAAGTATAGTTCGTAATCCACCCCTGCGGCGTTCCGTCAACCACCACGTTGGTTCCGTCGTAGCCTGTCTTTGCCCCGATTGTGAAGTATGCGTTTCGTCCTTCGGAAATCGTGACAGAACCATTTGGAGTGATGATTCCGCCGACGTCGGCTGAGGCGTAAATCGTATGCGGTGGTATGAAGTGCGGCTGTTCGTTCGTGATGATAAGGTCATCAATATATCCTGACCCTGAGAACCCCAGAGACGTTATGTACTGCGGACTCATGCCCCATGGATTCTCGGTGATATTGGTCTGGTAAACGAAGTCGCATATGAGCCAGGGGCCGTTGTGAGTTTCCAGACAGTCAGGGAAAGTGAGGTTTTCCATTCCCCAGTAGTTGACGATTGGATCAGCGCTGTTGAGCTGCATTGCATAATATGAGAACCATCCTCCTTCTTCCCAGTTGTATCTCAGCTCGATGGTGAGGCGTATCCAGTCGTCTGTGCCGATTGGTGGATGGCTCATTTTGATCCATGTCGGAGGACTTGGATACTCGTCGAACGTCGGAGAGTTCGTATCATAGATGCTGCACCATGCCCTGATGTAGCCATCAGTGCCGAAGTAAACAGCCACCAGCGCGTTCGACATGGCAGGCTCATTTTCCTCATCCCAGAGCCTGGGCTTGAGCATCATGTCTATCCACACCCTGTTTGTGGTGGTGTAGGGCTCGAAGAAGTTCGTAACCGCGGAATCTATCTTGCCGATCTTGGTGTGAGGCCAGTTTGTGAGCGGGTATTCGCCGAGGTATGCGTCCAGGCCCACGAGGTTGGTTATGACCTGCAGGGCATCAGGCGCGTCCGAGTACCAACCTGTGACGGAATTGTCAACAATGAGGTATCCGTTGGTGTAGGACGCATTCTCGAAATCTTCAATGTAGGGTATGGTATTGGACCCTACGCCGAGCGCGAAAGCTGATCCTGTCAACGCAAGGCTCCAGACTGCGTAGAACGAAAACATCCATCCCGTCAAGCAGCCGCGTTTATGCGAACGTGACTTCATAGCGTCCTCCCCCGGGTTGGCTTCCGTGCCCGGTCGACAGTAAGAATCAGAATCCACCTTCATATTCTATACGGCATGTTATCCCCGCATCGAGGTTTTCGTCAAATGAAATTATTCCGCATTTCCGCCTGGCTTTACTTGCTGCGAGTCATACAAGACCGGCGATAACTCACAAATACGGTATTACGGCTTCAGACCGTACTTTTTTATCAGCCGCTGGAGATATGCTCGTTCTATCCCGGCGTCTCTGGCTGCCTTGGATATGTTGCCTCCGTGTTTTCGGAGCATTTCACGGATGTAGGCGGTTTCAAACTCGGATATGAGTTCGCCTTTGGCTTCCTTGAATGGCCGCTCGGCAATGTGATCTGACCGCGCCAGTTCCTCGTGGGTTTTCTGTCTGCTAATATAAAGGAAAGACGCAAGATCAAGGGGACGCCTTTCGCTGTAAACTGCCATCTCGACGAGATTGCGCAGTTCCCTCACATTGCCCGGCCAGTCGTAGTTCTTGAAAGCTTCCACTGCCCTGTCGAGGTTTTCCACGTCCTTCAGGACATCCTCGCCTCTGAACTCCCTGAGGAACTGCACTGTCAGCGGCCGCAGGTCTTCTTTCCGCTTTTTCAGAGGAGGGATCTCGATTCTGACGACAGAAAGCCTGTAGAGAAGATCCTCCCGGAATCGTCCGGCGTTGACTTCATTTTCCAGCTTTCGATTGGTGGCGGAAATGATGCGGACGTCAATCGGCCGCACCACGTTGCTGCCGACCCGCCGTATTTCCTTCTTTTCAAGCACTCTGAGCAGCTTCGGCTGAAGGTCCGGCGGAAGATCTCCCACCTCGTCGAGAAATACCGTGCCGCCATGGGCATGTTCGAACACGCCGATTCTGTCTGTGGTCGCGCCGGTGAAAGCGCCTCTCGTGTGGCCGAAGAGTTCGCTTTCCACCAGTTCGCGGGAAAGAGTGGCGCAGTCTATCACGACGAAAGGTTTGTCCTTGCGCGGGCTGTGATTGTGTATCTCTTCTGCCAGAACTTCCTTTCCAGTGCCGGTTTCACCTTCAATAAGGATGGTGGCCTCTGTCGGCGCGTATGTTTCTGCGAGATGAAACACGCGTCGCATGAGGAAGCTTGGCCCTATCATTCTGCCGAAGGTCTCGCTTTTGCTTATTCTGAATTCGGCGGCTTCCTGCAGCGGACAGAACACAAATCGAGTCTTGCCCAGTTGGAATTCTGTTCCTTGGTCGAGGAACGCCTCTGTGACCCGCACGCCCTGGACCCATGTGCCGTTGGTGCTGCCAAGATCACGGATCAGATATCCTTCAGGCGTAAGCTGGATTTCGCAGTGGCGTCTTGAGACTGTCGTGTCGTCCAGCACCAGATCATTGTGAGGACCGGATCCGATCGTGAGGAGGTCCTTTGTGAGGAGCACCTCGTTACCCTGCCTGGGCCCTGAGATCATGAGCAACTTTGCGCGATGGACGCGGACAGGGCCGCTCCATGCGTCGGGCGGCAGTGCGAGCGTCTTTGCCGCCACTCCATCCTTCGCGTCGATATTCTCAGGCTGTCGGGACATGATGTCAGTGATTGGCAGGCGCTTTTCGCGATGTGTTATTCTGCCGCGCCTGACCATCGTGACTGATAAGCGATGCGTGCGAGAGCTTGCAAGCACATTTGCGGCCGTATTTTCCAACTGGTTCCGCTGCGGCACTCGCGAAATCATTAGTTTGCGGCCGAATCTGATCGGCCGTGGTCGATAAAATAAAGATTTTTTTACTTGGACTTGACAAATGTCCATTTTATAGTTTCGCTCACCTTGGTTATTCGCCTCGTGTTTATTGGGCAAGAGGGCAGACGGGCTGCTCTAAGGAGGAGGCGGTGCAAAGACTAAAGCATGGCGCGGGTTTCGTGGTCTGCTTCATCTTCCTTTTCATCGCGGCTGCGGCGTGGGCGCAGGTTGGACCACGCCCGCTTCAGAAGCCCGAGAGCAAAGCCACAGACGCAGTGCGGATAAGAAAGTTTGTCGGCGCCGGCCGTCAGGTTCTGGAGAAGACTCCGGAATACAGGAGTTCGGGCGGCAGCGCAATGAAGCCGCGGGGAGACTGGGCCCAGATATCCGTCACGTTCGATACGGAGCCGGAGTGGATTGACGAGCTTGTCTTTCAATATTATGTCATGACGCTGAAAGTTGTTCAGGGCAAAAGGACCTACAGCCTGTTCAAGGCGAGCGTGAAGTACGGCGACGTGGAGAGGGGGCGCAATCACCTGAGTTGCGTATATCTGCGACCGAACACTTTGAAGAGATACGGCGATGTGGTGGCGGCGGCTGTTGAAATCCTTCAGAACGGCAAGATCGTGGCCGCCGAGTCGCAGACCGAGGGGGTATCCCTTCCGGACCAATGGTGGACTAACCCCGATGTGGTTGGCAAGGAGTTCGTTACAGTTCGCGACGGCTATCTTCTGGAACGTTCCCAGACGCCGTTTGCGTTCATCAACGTGGACGACTACGAGGTTCCGCGCTAGTGGCCCGCACCGAACGAATCATTGCTGTTGACATTGGCGCGAACAAGGTGGCTCTTGCCGAGTTCGCCGTGTCTCGCGCCGGCGCTCCGGAATTGCTGGAGTACGGTGTGGCATCTCTGGGCCTTCAGCCTGACAGCGATGCGGATCCTTCCGCCTACATCGTCGCCGCGATAAGAGACATTATGCGGCAAGGAAACATCAGGCCCGCGCCACTCCTGATGTCCATTTCCGGCCAGCTGGTTTTTCCCCGTTATGTGAAGCTGCCTCCGGTGGCGAAGGACAAGCTTCTGCAGATGATAAGCAACGAAGCCGAGCAGAGCGTTCCTTTCCCCATTCAGGAGGTCGTCTGGAACTATCAGCTCATAGGCGACACCGGCGCCGGCGAACAGAGCGTTGTGCTTGTTGCGGTGAAGGTCGAAAACGTGACGGCCATGACCGATTGCGTGCTGGCCGCCGGTCTGGAGCCGGAAATAGTGGACGTCGGTCCTCTCGCGCTTTACAACGCGTTCAGGTTCAATTATCCGGATATCGAGGGGTGCGTCCTGCTGCTCGACATAGGCGCCCGATCCTCAAACGTCATCTTCATAGAGGAGAACCGTGTTTTCTTCCGGAGCATTCCAGTTGCCGGACACGCAATCACTCAGGAGATAATGAAGGAGTTCGACCTTCCGTTCAAGGAGGCGGAGGAGTTGAAGCTGACCCATGGTTTTGTCGCGTTCGGCGGGGTGTATGCCGGTCCGGACAGCGAGGTGGCAGACAGGGTTTCGAAGATTGTTCGCAACGTCGTCACCCGCCTTCACGCGGAGGTTAACCGTTCGATCAACTTCTACCGCAGTCAGCAGGGCGGCAGCCCTCCCTCGCGGGTCTTCCTTTGCGGAGGCTCCTCGGCAATGCCGCATATGGACACTTTCTTCAAGGAAAAGCTGAACGTCGAGGTTGAGACTTTCAATCCATTCGTGAACGTGGCGGTGAGCCCGCGGATAAGCGGAGACCGCATCAGCAAGCAGCTTCATCTCCTCGGCGAAGTTACGGGCGTGGCCCTTCGGCGCGCTTTGACCTGTCCGGTCGAAATCAATCTGATGCCTCCTGTGCTGGCGGCGAAGAAAGCCTTCAGGCGCAGACAGCCGTATTTTGCCCTGAGCGCGGCCGGCCTCATCCTTATCATGCTTTGCTGGTGGCTTTATTTCTACAGGATGCGCGACGTGGTCATGACCAGGACGGGCAACCTCGAGAAAAGAATCCAGGAGTTGACATCTGTTTCTCAGCGGCTTGACGCGGCCAAGGCGCAGACGGAGGCCTCCAGGCGGAAGATTGCCGAGATCGAAGGCGTCCTTGCTCTGCGGTCTCAGTGGATCGAGATGCTGCAGGCAATACACGACAACATGAGCGAAGGCATGTGGATTCGATCCCTGCGCCCTGTAGTCGAGGGCGGGGCCGTAACGCGCATCGAACTGAAGGCCGCTGGGTTCAAGGACAAGCTCGACCAGGAGAAAACCGGCGATCCGATAGAGCTGTTGCGCAACCGGCTGCGCGAGTCGAAGTGGTTCTCTCAGGACACTGAAATCACCGAGCTTGGCGGAGGCGGGGCGGAGACATCGGCGTTTGGACGGGAATTCACTCTCAGCATCGGCCTCAGGAAACCCGTGTCCCTGTCAGTCTCCGGCAGGGAGGAAGCGTCGTCGGCGCAATGAAGAAGAACGTTGTATGGATGATTGTCGCTGTCGTGGTCGGCATTCTTCTTGCCGCGTCCACGGTTCTTCTTGCCATCGGCATCGGCAATCTGGCGATGACGCAGAAAAGGCTCAACGTCCTCCTGAATAACTGGCGCAGCTTTTACCAGCTTGATCCGTTTCCGTCCGAGGAGAACATCAAGCGCGAAAGCGAGAACAATGCGCGTCTTGAAAAATGGTTCGGCGATATGGTCAGGATGCTGCGCAGACAGCAGCGAGATCGGGATCCGAACAAGAGCCCCACAAATTTCAAGACGCTTCTCGATCAACGCGCGAAGGCCATGGCCGACAAGGCCGGAGGTCGCGTTGCTCTGCCGCCGAACTTCGGTTTCGGATTCGACCGCTACGTCGCGACAAGGGTTCTGCCAGAGCCGGAAGACGTGCCCATCCTCACACAGCAGTTGTTCATCATGGAGGAATTGTTCAATGTGCTCGTGGACGCCGGCGTGGCAGAGATAACAGGTATGGCGCGCGAGCAGTTTGAATCGGGTTCACAGTCAGGACAGACATCTGTCCGCCGGTCCGGCAGAGGCGCCGGTGCCGAGGCTCTTCCAGCAGAAGAGGGAGGGGAAGCGGCGGCGCCAAAGTTGAAGCCCGGAGAGATTCCGCCCGGCGCCCTGTACGGAAAGCTTCATTTTATTCTTGAATTTCGAGCTTTTGAAAAGCCGCTGCTGGATGTCCTTAACCGTCTGGCGTCCCATGGAATGGTAATGGCCGTGACGGATGTGAAGATCGAAGCGGAAGGGACAGACTTGCAGAAAATGGTGCAGGCCGGCAAGCCTAAGGAATCGGAGCCTTCGGAACAGAAGAAGCCGCGCCTGAACATGGTCCTGGGCGAGAAGAGGAATGATGAGAAATCTTCAGCCGTCAAGGCCGGGGAAGGCGCCGCTGAAACGAACCCCTCGCCGGAGGAATCCGGCCCTCCGCCGAGGGATCAGCGCATAGTTTGCGGACAGGGGAAGGTCCTTCCCATGAAGGTCACGGTCGGCGTTGATGTCTTTGTTTTCAGGGGGGAGTGAGCGTGTTCATCCTGAGAAGCTTGGTCGAGGGGCTGACGGCTTATTACGACAAGCTGCTGGCTTTTGCCTCGCTTGCCGGCCTTCTGGTTTCTCTCGTGTATCTGGGCAACATGCTTGGAAACATTCAGGATATGCAGAGAAACTTCGACAACGTGATCGAGCGGCAGAGGCCTCAGCATCCCGAACTTGCCATCCTTGATGAGAAGCCGCTGAAGAAAATGGCGGAGATGCTTGATTCTCCGGTCACGACAGGGGAATGGGTCCGAGACATGTTTGTGCCGGAGACGCGGGTCTGGTGCGTTGATTGCAAGAGGCCCATACCTATTAACGCCAAGCAGTGCCCGTTTTGCCTGAAAGATCAGCCGCTGGATGCGAACGAGAGGTACGACAGGGATCTTGACCATGATGGGATGTGGGACGGATGGGAGGTCGAGCACGGATTGGATCCTTCCAATCCACGGGATGCCTTTGAAGATCCTGACGGAGACGGATTCACCAATGCGGAGGAGTTCAATATAGAGGAATCTGCCAGGACAGATCCGAAGGATCCCAACAGTTTCCCTCCAATTGAGGCCAAGTTGAAAGTCATGGAGATCAAGGCTGACCAGTTTGATTTGAAGTTCAAGGGCGCCGTGAAGCTTCCGGACGGAAGCGTCAAGTTTCAAATCAACCTCAAGAGAGGGGAGAAGACTTACTTCGTGAGGTTGAACGAGGATGTGCGTGGTTTCAAGGTTGTGAAATACACCAATATCGTTGTGGAGGTGCAGGATTCCAGCGTAGGCAGGCGAAAGGAAGACCGTTCCGAGATCGTCCTGCAGAGGGGGGACAAGCAGGTTCCGCTCAGACTTGGAGAGGAAAAGCCATGGAGCGAGCTTGTTGCCAAACTTGAGTTCAGCGTTGACAGGAGCGAATACATCGTGAAGGCGGATTCGGTAATAACGCTCAAGGGCAACGAATATAGAGTGCTGAAGATTGACACGGACAACCAATCTGTGGTACTGGAACGGAAGAGCGACAGGCAGCAGTTTACCATCAGCAGGAAGGCGAGCGAGCCGGTCGTTTCCCAGGGCGGAGATCTGGGCCCGTGACAGTGCTTTACTCGGCGTCGGTGAAAAATTAGGAGACGATCCGCGATGCACTATCAAAGAGTTGGCTGCACTATCCTTGCCGCAATGGCATCGGTTTTGCTCACAGCGAACTGTTCTGCCCTTTACGCGCAGGACGGAGGCGACGAGGCCGACATAGCGGCCGAAGAGGTAAAAGTTGATGCGGCGCAAGCCGGCGAACTCGGCCGCGCAAAAGAAGGCGAACCTGAGCCTGTCGAGGCTGCGGCTCCCATTGAGGCCGAGCCGGCCGCTGAGCCTGCTGCGGAGCAACCTGCTGCCGTGGAAGTTCCTGCTGAAGAAGCGGCTCCGGCAGATACGGGAGCAGTTGCGGCTGAACCAGAGGCCGAAGCCGGAGGTGATAAGACAGTTCAGGATTTGGCTGCGGAAGCTGTTCCTGCTGCGGAACCTGTCGAGGCTGCGGTTCCCGTTGAGGCTGAGCCGGTCGCTGAGCCTGCTGCGGAACAACCTGCTGCTGCGCAGGTTCCTGCTCCAGAAGCGGCGCCAGCAGCCGAGGCGCCAGCTCCTGCAGCAGAAGCACCCGACATTGAAGATGCCGCCGAGGCAGCAACTCAAGAGGCCCTGAAGGCTGCCGGTGAGAAGACTCCTCCTGAAGTGGAGGCCCTCCTTCGCAAGGGAGTGCCTGCAAAGGCAGGGGAAGATGCTGCCGGCCAGGCAGCGGCAGCTCCGAGGCGCACTCTAGATCCGAAGGTATCGGCCGGGATTGTCATGAAAGAAGCCGAAATAATGAGGCGCGAGGCTGAAGAGCGTCACGCCAGGGAATTGCTCCAGAAGGCCGAGCAGGCGATGGCTCAGAGGAAGTTCCAGGAAGCGGCTGGGCTTTTCGACGATGCGGTCAAGATATTTTCGAAACTTCCGGAGCGGGCGGAAACACTGCTTGAGCGTCAACGCGCAAAGCGCGGCATCGCTGAGGCATATTATCGGCTGGCTCTTGTGCTGCTGGAACGTCAGGATTTCAAGGGCGCCCAGGAGGCGGCGACCCAGGCGATTCAATCCAGCCATCCAAAGGGGCATATCCTGATGAAGAGGATAAAGGACGAAGAGGAGGCTGCATCCAAGAAGCCTCCGGAACCAACACCCGGACATGTTGTAGGGAGCAAGGAGAACAGGGAGAAGCAGAACAAGATAGCGATCTGGCTCAGGGAGGGAACCCAGCATTACCAGATAGACGATCTCGACAAGGCGCAGGAAAAATTCGAGCTGGTGATGAAGGAAGACCCATACAACGTGGAAGCCATCAGGATGCTGCACAAGGTTTATCAGAGGAGGCTTGATCTTGCATCCGAGGAGCGGGAATCAACCCGCAAGGACATGATGGCCGAAGTTGTGAAGGCGTGGAACCCGAGAGATTACGCCATAGGAGAAGCAGGCGTTCCGATTCAGGAGAGGCCGACCGTGGCTCCGCCTGTCAACAAGGAGCGGCAGAGAATTCTCGACAAGATGAGCAAGATTCGAATCCCTGAGATAGACTTCAGACAGGCAAACATAAACGACGTCATACAGTTTCTTCAAAATGCCAGCGTTGAGTTTGACGAAACCAGCGACGAGACCAAGGGTGTAAATATCATACTCAATCTGCAGGCCGCTGGCGGCGGGGCGGCAGCAGGAGCAGGAGGTGGTGCCGGCCAGCCTGCGTCCGAGGAAGTGTTCGGGGCCGAGGAATCATCCGCGGCGCC
>Ga0123519_10011345_pt1 | contig 13167 bp, 11 predicted proteins | sample YelNatPaOPRAMG02_FD_87396 | JGI IMG/M metagenome (GOLD analysis project Ga0123519, IMG submission 87396) | Hot spring microbial communities from Yellowstone National Park - Yellowstone National Park OP-RAMG-02 (version 2) | ecosystem: Environmental > Aquatic > Thermal springs > Hot (42-90C) ...
AATTGCAACAAAAATTGAATTCTTAACGACCTTTCGAGAGTCGTAACAGATCATTACTATATCTTTTCTTTCAACTTCACCAGCTAATTGAATTATCTGTAAACCATCTATTAAATTTTCTAACTTCACAGAATACCTCATTCACAAATTAGTTTTAAAGTTGTTTTCTGGTCTATAAAGTCACCTTCTTTAATACTTTGATTTTTAACATAACCTTTACCTTCCACAACGAACTTGATTCCAGACGACTTGAGTATTGTTGATGCATCTCTCAACGAACGCCCGACAACACTCGGCACTTTAATTTTCGATTCTGTCTGAGTTGAGTTTGTGCTTTTATCAAAGATTAAAGTGATTTTATGTTTGAATGGATCATAAATTTGTTCTCTGACAATTTCTCCATTACCTTTAAGTTCAATCTTTGAACAAAAAGTTTTTGCAATTTCAATAGCAGAGACTTTCGATTTTCCTACAAGATCTGGAACCTGCCTCGAATTTTTTTCAACAGTTTTTGTTTCTTTAACAATTGCGTTCTGATTGACAATAGAATGTTTCGTTTTCCAGATTCTATCTCCAATTCTTTTGAAAATTGGTGCAGCCACTTCACCACCGTAATATCCATTTTGTGGTGAATCAAGCTTTATAAAAATTAAATATTCAGGCTTTTCAACAGGGAAAAATCCCACAAATGATGAGATGTAAGTTCTCTCAGAATATCCTATTCCAGGAATAAACTTCTTTGCAGTACCTGTTTTACCACCACAAGAAACAAATTCAAGTCTGGCTTTCTTACCAGTACCTTCTTCCACAACTTTTTCCATTAGTCGACGCATTATATCACTTGTTTCTTCAGAAATCACTTTTCTATAAACAATTGGTTTATTTTCTGTAATTATATTGCCCTGATTATCAAAAACTTTTTTCACAACAAATGGCTTGACTAAATTTCCACCATTAATAATTGAAGCATACATCGTCACAATTTGAATTGGTGTAACTGAAATTGAATAACCATGAGCCATCCACAAAAGATTGTAATCTTTATTAGTTGGTCTTGTTATAATTCCTCTTACTTCACCAGGCAAATCAATACCTGTTTTATTTCCAAAACCAAAATTGTAGACATATTTATAAAAATTATCTTCACCAATAAATCTGGAAATTTTAGCCATCACAATGTTGCTTGAATAAACAAACGCTTCTTTAGGAGTAAGCATACTGAATTTATGGTCATCTCTGATTAATTTACCATTTGGAACTTTATAAACTCCATATTCAGCATCAATGATTGTATCAAGATTAATTTTATTTAGTTCAATTGCTGTAGCCAGAGTAACTGCTTTAAAAGTTGAACCTGGATCATAAACATCTGTAATCGCTTTATTCTTTCTTACATCGTCTGAATATTCTGAATATCTCGCAGGATTGTATGAAGGATTAACTGCAAGGGCAATGATTTCTCCAGTGTTTGGATTCATTACAATTCCAATTCCATATCGAGCTTTGGATTCACTAACTCCACGATCAAGTTCTTCTTCGAGGATTTTTTGTATTTCAAGGTCAACTGTGAGTTGAATATTGTAACCATCTTTTGCATCAAAACCTTTATCTTTTATTCTTCCTTGAATTCTACCACTCGCATCTTTCCTGTAATAAATAAGTCCCTCTGTGCCTTTCAGATAATCATTGTAAGTTTTTTCAACTCCATCTACACCATCAGAATCTTTTCTAACATAACCAAGAATATGAGCTGCAATTCCTTCCTTTGGATAAATTCTTTTATGATATTCTTCAAAACCAAAACAAGAAACTCTTTTGACAAAAAAGGTATCTCGTAATTTCAAATAATCTTCAGCGGAAATTGAATCTTCAAGGTAAACGATTTTGGATTTACTGGTTAAGATTTTCTGAAGGTTATCTTCTTTCGATTGCTTTGTAAAAGGAGAAAGATAACTTAAAACAGAATCATAATATTTTTCATCAACCATTGATTTATCAAGATATAATCTAAAAAGTTGAATAGAAGATGCAAGTAAGTTATTATTTCGATCTACAATTTCTCCTCTTAAAGGTTTTTTTATTTCTACTTTTTCAGTCAACTCAACCGTTCTCTTTTCAAAGTAATCATGATTATTTATTTGTAATGCAACAAGCTTTGCAATCAGAACTACGAAGCCAATTAGGAAAATGATAACTAAAAAAGTAAACCTTCTCAGATTCAATTTGCCTCCAGAGTTTTAATTTTTTCTTTTTTGATAATTAAAATCTCAGGAGTTTCACTTGGGAAAATCATTCCCAGAGAACTTGATGCAATCGTAACAATTCTATCTTTTGCGATTAGTGCTTCATAATTCGTTCTGAGCTGTTTATTCTCATTCAACAAAACCTCGATTTGATTTTTTTTCTTTTCAATCTCTTTTGAATAAGTCTGGATTGTAATCGCACTCGCCACATAAGCGAAAATCAATAAACCAAAAACAATAATTGAAACAATAACTAAACTGTGGCTCTTATTCATCACAAAACCTCTGCTGATCTTAGTTTTGCACTTCTCGATCGTGGATTTAATTTTATTTCTTCTTCAGACGGAGTAATAATTTTTTTCGTTAATTTTTTCAATCGAAGCCGTTTTCCACAAATACATCTTTCATATTCAGGTGGACAGGTACATTCTTGTGAGTTAAGATTAAAAAATTCTTTAACAATTCTATCTTCCAATGAATGATAAGAAACAACCACCAGCCTTCCACCAGATTTTATTACATCAATCGCATTTTCTAAAAACTCTTTCAAATTTTCGAGTTCATCATTCACATAAATTCGAAATGCCTGAAAGATTCTGGAGAGTGTATCGTTCAATTTGTGTCGTGGTGTAACCTTTGAAACAATTTCCACAATTTCCTTTGTCGTTCTTATTTTCTTTTTTTTAGTGTGGTTTTCTATTTCCCTTGCAATCTTAAAAGCAAATTTCTCTTCACCATAATTTCTCATAATCTCCGCCAATTCTTTTGCCTCAAGTTCATTAATAATTTCATAAGCCGGAATTCCTCTGGATTTATCAAATCTTAAATCAAAATCGGAATCAAAGCGATAAGAAAATCCTTCTTCGGGCGTATCTATCTGATAAGAAGAAATTCCCAGATCCACAACTGCACCACTGATCTTTTCAATTCCTAAATTCATTAGAATATTTTTTATGTTCTTAAAATTGTCTTTCACAATTGTGATCCTGTTTTCATTTTCAAATTTCTTTTTAGAAAAATTGATGGCGGCGTCATCCAGATCAGTTGCAATCAATCTCCCTTCCTTGGATAACTTATTCAAAATTGCTTCTGAATAACCGCCGCCACCTAAGGTTCCATCAAAGTAAATTCCATCGACATCCGTAATCAAAAAATTCAGAACAGTTTCTAAAAGAACTGGCTTGTGAAATTCACTTGTTTGCATTCATCACCGATGCAAGTAATTCACCAAAATTACCTTGATATTGTTTTGTAGATTCGTCAAGATATTTTTGAAACTCATCGGGATTCCATATTTCGATGTAATCACCAACACCAACAACAAGACATTCACCATTTATGTTTGTCTTTTCAAGTAACTTTGCTGGAAGTTTAATTCGATACTGACCATCCATTTCTTCTTCGTAAATACTTGATAGTAATCTTCTCCTTGCATAAGCATTCAATGGATCGAATGGATTTGCTTTGCTAATTGAATCAATAATATTCTTGAATACACTATAAGGATAAAGCTTGATACATCGATCATCAGTATCAGATAAAATTATAAATCGTTTATCTGATTCAATGGAAATTTCCCGTCGAAGTTTTGCGGGAATACTTATTCTGTTTTTTGAATCAACAGAATAATGAAAACTTCCAGTGAATGCCTTTTGTTGATCAGCCAAGTTTTCCTCGCTGATTTGGTGATTTTAGTTTATATCTGCAGGTTCCCTTAAACATATCTCAAAATTCCTGACTATTTTCAAATTGGGAAATTGTGGAATTATCTCCCACAATTCCCCACTTTTTAGGCAAAGCTAAGTTTTTTTATTCCATTTGTCAAGTATTTCAAAGAAAATTTTGAAAATTTTTTATGGCTTGGCGAAAAACGGAAATTCAAACGAGATTTTGGATGTGAGACTGAAATTAATTCAATAAACTGGTTGATGGGTAACTTCAAAATTTGGAAGGGAAAATTTTTAATTCAATTGGATGTATAGTTGAAAATTCTATTAACAAATAGCTTAAAAGAACCTTTTCATCAATAAATCAATTTCGCAATGAATTAGAAATGAAGAGTTATGCTCAGTAATGGAATTGGGAAACTAATTATATAAGAAAGATTCGATTTGATGACGAAAGTAAAGTTCGTCCTTTTCACACTTCGTTTTTAATCGAAAATTTTGTTTAGGAGAATATCAATTATGTAAGTGAAATTACTTTGAATCAAAAGAACTTTAATCTTCACATCATCAACTTAAAAATCAATCTCAAATTTCTTCCACTTTCAGGATAAATTGATTTTATTCGAGAAAGATGATTTCGATATTCTTGATTTAAAAGATTATCAATGTTAAGTGAAACATTACTGACGAACTTACCCAAAGTGAATATGTATTGTGAATAGAAATTTAGAATTGCGTAACCTGCTGTTGGTTCCTCAAATTCATCAACACGATTCTGTCGCAATGCCCATTCATTTGAAATTCCAGCAATAAATTTCTCTGATTCATAAAAAATCTGATTTAATCCTTTTACTGGTGGAATTTGTGGTAACGGTTTTTTTGTATCTCGAAATTCTCCAATTGCCTGACTGAAAGAAGTTTGAAAATAAAATTTATCAATCAATTTAATTTTCGCAGATCCTTCAAAACCATAGATTGCGGCATTCACTCCACTTGTTGCATAAATAGGCAAAAATGTTTGATAATTTACTTTGCCAGTATTTCTCGGGATTATATATGAATTCAAGTAATTGTAAAATGCATTCAGATTGAAATCAAGTTTCTCAAACTTATGATAAACAAAGAACTCAAGACCCCATCCTCTCTCTGAATTCAAATAAGGATTTCCAACTTCGTATGAATATGCAGCAAGATGAGGACCTTCTGAAAATAATTCTTCGATTGTTGGGACTCTTGTTGACCGACTTATATTACTACCAACAAAAACAATGTCCGACACTTTGTAAATAAATGAAACCGAAGCAGAAATATTGAAAAATTCTCTATGATTAATTTCACCAATTCTTCTGCTGACTTTTTTAACTTTTGGATCTACAACATCGTAACTCATTCTTAAAGCAGCATCAAGATTAATTCTTCCCAGATGAAAATCATTATAAATGAATGCTGAAAGATTGTATGATTTTGTTGGTGGTGTAAATACATAACCTCCAATGTCAAAATCTCTAATTTCAAATGAAACACCCGCCTCAAGTTCCTTGAGCAAATCTCCATTTTGATGTGAATAAACTAATCTTCCTGAGTTCGTAATTATTCTGAATTCACTACCAATTAATCCACTATGTTCAAATTCTTTATGTCTGTAATAGTTATTTCTAAAATCAAAGAGTAAACTGTTATCAAAATCATTCAAATTAATTTTTGATGAAACTCCAAATTGTCTTTTCTTTATATCAATATTAACTCCAAAAGGATGTGCACCAATAAATCCACCTGGAATTCCATAATTCAATTCATAAGTTTTAAATCCTGAACCAATAAAACCAAGATCTTTCACAAAACTTAAACCAAATGAACCTGTGAAGTTTTTTGATGATGAATTCTTTAAAATTCCTACTGGTGTATGTAAATCAGAAGTTTGTCTTCGATTTAAATCAAATTTTATCTCAAAAGGTCTAATTGGAATTTCACTCTTAATTGTACCGAGTAAACCTTTATTTGCGGTTTCATAATAACCGCCTAAAAGGAAATGTAATTGATTATGAACCTGATCTGGAATTTCTTCATTTACAACATTTACAATTCCACCAATAGTTGTAGAAGTCTGAGTCAATATTTTTGGTCCTCTCAAAACCTCAATTCGTTCCGCACTGAATGGTTCGATTGTTACTGCATGGTCAGGTGAAGTAGCAGATAAGTCAATTGATTTCATTCCATCTTCAGTAATCATTACTCTATCCTGTCCTAAACCCCTAAAAACTGGTCTTGAAGGAGCCGGTCCCATCGAACGGACTGCCACGCCTGTCTCATTCTTTAAAGTTGCAGCAATCGTCTGCCCAAGTTTTTGATGTAATTCTTTACTAGATAATTTTGTATTGTATTGCTGAAATTGATCAACTAACTCCGTAGACTTTCTATCTGATACTATAACTGGTGAAAGATTAATTGTTTTTGGAAAAAGATAAACAACAATTTTAAGTTCATCTTCTTTTGGTGATTTAAAGTCAATCAATTTCTCCTGAAAAGCCAGATGAGTAATTTTTATCCTGAAATTCTCTGAATTAACTGGTCCAATTCTAAATGTTCCATCATTTTTTGATGTAGAATAAATTTTCTTACCAACAACTTCAATCGCAGCATTTGCAATAGGTTCAGAATTTTCGGCATTAAGGATTCTTCCTGATATAAAAATTGAATCGCTTTGCGAGAAAAGTGAATTATTTAATAGAAGAAGAATCGCCAACAAAAAGTGGCGATTCTTCACACAATTAAGTTTCAAAAAGAATTTCATCATCTGACCTTCACCGGAATTTTACCTGAACGAAAATCAGGATGTCCTTCGTGCAAGACAAAAAATTCAATATCAGTTACACCAGTTTTTTTACCTTGAAGATGAAATTCGTAGCTGCCCTCTTCTCCAGTATGTTGATAAACTGAAACAATTGAAGTATCTGAAATTGTCCAGCTCAATGGTTTCTTTTTGTAATCAGGTGGATCGATTTCTTTTTTCTCTGGACTTAAGAACTTTATCTCAATGTGTGAAGTCATATTCCCGAGTGGGACAAAGAAAGTGTCTTGAGTAACTCCTCTAAAAATTTCAACAAGTTTGATTCCCGAGTCATAAAAGACCATTCCTTCTGCTTCAAAGTGATCTTCTGAAGGTGATAAAGGTTCATCCTTTGAACAGGAAATTAAACCAATAGATAATATGATAACAAATAAAACTCTGGATAGAATTTTTGTAAACATACTAACACTCCTTTTTTAATTTATGTTTAAGACTGTATTTATTTTATCAGTTCGTTAAGGATACAGTTCAGGAGTGTTGAAAAGGTGGGGATCTTAATTTTTGATTTTCAAGGTAGAAGTTTTTTAGTGGTAAAATAATATCCAGAAGGGAAACACTACAAACCCTATCGATTACAATTTCTAATTTGCCTGAATTAAAGTATGAACTATGAATCGAATTAAAAGTCGACTGAACGATACAATTTTCAAAATTATGTGGCGTGAATTTTAGCGTAGTAGATTTATCAAAAATCCCGGATCGGGAAATAACAAAATTGTAATTGTGATAATGAATTACATTAGCAGCAAAAACACCCAGATAAGCAAATAAAATTATAGCTGAAATTAACTTCTTATGTAAAAATTTCTTTCTCATTTCATTAATAAGATGCTAAAAATTTGGTTTTGTTACAATTCAAAAAATTTTATCTGTTCTAAAATTTGAATGGTCATATTTTCAATAAACAAAAAAGTGCCGGACAACTTAAAAGTTACCCGACACTTTCATTTACTCTGTAGTAAACTTTACTTTTTATTTCTTTAAATCAAATCTATCAAGCATCATTACCTTATTCCATGCCGCAATAAAATCTTGAACAAATTTTTCTCTTCCATCCTCAGCGGCATACACTTCACATACGGCACGCAATTCAAGATGATGACCAAAGATTAAATCCACTCTGGTTGCGGTCCACTTTAATTCACCAGTCTTTCTATCAAAACCATTAAACAGATAATTTTTATCATCAGCAGGTTTCCACTCATATTTCATATCGAGTAAGTTCACAAAGAAATCATTTGTTAATGCGCCAGGTCTTTCTGTTAATACACCATATTTTGTATGTTGATAGTTTACACCTAATACACGAAGTCCTCCGACAAGAACCGTCATTTCAGGAACAGTTAACTTTAACAAATTTGCTTTATCAACTAATAAATATTCAGCATAATATTTTGATGGATCTTTGATATAATTTCTAAATCCATCAGCAAAAGGTTCCATATATGAATAAAGAATTACATCTGTATGCTCTTCACCAGCATCTACTCGACCAGGAGTAAATGGAACTTTCACATCAAAGCCAGCATTTTTTGCAGCAACTTCAATAGCAGCACAACCACCTAATACAATCAAATCTGCGATTGAAACTTTCTTTCCATTCTTTTGACTTGAGTTAAAATTGTTTTGAATTTTTTCATAAACAGAAAGAACTTTTTTCAATTCATCTGGATGATTCACTTCCCAATCTTTTTGTGGAGCTAATCTAATTCTTGCACCATTTGCACCACCTCTTCTATCAGAATCACGATAAGTTGATGCTGAAGACCAAGCTGTATAGATTAATTCAGTCAAACTTAGTCCTGAATCAAGAATTTTTTTCTTCAACTCTTCAACATCTTTTTCATCAATCAATTCAAAATCTCTTTTCGGAAGTGGATCCATCCAAGGGAAAACTTCCTCTGGAACTTCTGGTCCAATGTAAAGATCACGAGGCCCTAAATCTCTGTGAACAAGTTTGAACCATGCTTTAGCAAACGCTTTCTCAAATTCTTCTGGATTTTCTAAAAATCTTCTGGCTATCTTCTCATATATAGGATCGTATCTCAATGAAAGATCTGAAGTCAACATCATTGGTTTATGTTTTTTGTTTGGATCGTGTGCATCAGGAATAATTTCAGGTGCATCTTTAGCAACCCATTGCCATTTGCCCGCTGGACTTTTCATTAATTCATATTCATATTCAAAAAGATTTTTCAAAAAGCTAATTCCAAATTTAGTTGGTGTTTGAGACCATGCTAATTCAAATCCAGAAGTGAAAGTATCAGGACCTTTTCCAGTTTTGTAATTGCTCTTCCAACCAAGTCCCTGTTCTTCGATTGGAGCAGCATCTGGTTCAGGACCGACATAACTTTCTGGACTAGCTCCGTGTGCTTTTCCAAATGCGTGACCTCCTGCAATCAATGCAACTGTTTCTTCGTCATCCATTCCCATTCTCGCAAATGAAAGTCTGATTTGTTGTGCAAGAGCAACGGGATCTGGATTTCCACCAGGACCAGCTGGATTAACATAAATCAATCCCATTTCAGTTGCAGCGTAAGGTTTTTCAAGTTCACCTTCTTTGAATCTTCCTTCGTCTGTTAACATTTTCAATTCGGGACCCCAATCGGTGCTTTCATCAGCTTCCCATATATCTTCACGACCACCAGCAAATCCAAATGTTTTCATCCCCATTGCTTCAAGTGCAACATTTCCAGAAAGAATTATTAAATCACCCCAGGAAAGTTTCTTTCCATATTTTTGTTTAACTGGCCAAAGTAACCTAATTGCTTTATCGAGACTGATATTATCAGGCCAGTTAATTCGTGGAGCGAATCTAATCTCACCTGTCCTTGCACCACCTCTTCCATCAAAAACTCTATAGCTACCAGCACTATGCCAGGCTAATCGAATGAAAAGTGGTCCATAATGACCAAAATCTGCGGGCCACCAATCTTGAGAAGTTGTCATCACTTTAATTAAGTCTTTTTTAACTTCGGCTAAATCTAAACTTTCGAATTCTTTTGCATAATTGAAATCTGGTCCGTAAGGATTTTGATTAGGACAATTTTGCCTTAAAATTTTTAAGTTAAGTCTTTGTGGCCACCATTCGTTAATTCTTGCACCCATTGAAGGTTTTCCGTTTGTTTTTTTGTCTGTCATAGCTCCCTCTTAATTTGTTGTTGTTTAATAAAAATTTTACATCACTAAAACCAGAATCGTCACCTTAAAAGTTCAAAGTCTATATTTAAGGATTTTGAATATCATTACTGTTTGACCATTCATTAAAATTAGAATAATTAAATCATCAGCGTAAAAGAAATAGTTTACAATTCAATTACTCCTTCAAAAACTTTTTCAGCATGACCCAGAAGTGAAATTGAATTAAATGAATTATTCATCTCTTGAAAATCTATCTCAAAATTTTTTTGACTTGTGGTAATTACTTTAATTGGTGGTTGGATTGAATTCATTAAATAAAAAACAATCGATGATGCGATGCTTCCGCTTCCACAAGCTAATGTTTCAGCTTCAACTCCTCTTTCATAAGTTCGAACTCGAATTGAATTATCTTCAATATGTTTGATAAAATTTACATTAACTCCATCAGGTAAAAATTCCGGATGATTCCGGAGTAACTTTCCAAAATAATTTATATCGAAATCTTCAAAATCGTTTTCTTTTAAAATGGAAGAAAAAATTGAAGCAAATTGATCCCAAAAGACAATCAAATGTTTCGAACCGACATCAACAAAATGAGTAACTAATTCTCGATCAAGAAATTCAATCTTTTTATTCAAATGGATAATTGGTGAGTAATCCAAAAACAATTTCACATTAGTTTTATCAACAATTACTGCACGAAAAATTTTATTGATAAATTCAAACGAGCATTTTTTATCACATAATCCTTTCTGATTTGCAAACATAACAGCACATCTTGCACCATTAACACAAAGAGCATCACCAGTTCCATCTGAATTAAAATATCTCACTTTGAAATCAGCTATGTTAGATTTTTCAATCAATAAAATTCCATCGGCACCAATGCCAAAATGGCGATCGCACAATTTTTTTATCAAAGAAGGTTCTGGTTCGAAATTTTGATCTTCAATAATAATAAAATCATTTCCTGCACCGGTGAATTTCTCGAATCTTAAATTCATTTTAACCTCTGCTTTTTTGCAAGTTATCATTCATTAAACAAAAAATTAATCGAGCTTAAGTATATTTGTAATGAAAAATTAAAGAAAGGTGCAAAAATGCGTGACAAAATCATTGAACTCTTAACAAAAGCTTACTGGAAAGAACTGGAAACAGTTCAAAATTATCTATCCAACTCTGTCAATCTTGACGGAGTTCGCGCAGAAGAAATCAAAAAAGCTCTGGCATTGGATGTAACAGAAGAATTAACGCATGCTCAGACATTGGCTAAGAGAATTAAGGAATTGGGTGGAAAAGTTCCTGGTTCATTTGAATTTAAAGCTGAACAAAAAGGTCTCCAGCCACCTGCAGATTCGACTGATGTTGTCACTGTAATTAAAGGTGTAATTGAAGCAGAAGATGATGCAATTAAAACCTACAATGAATTAATTAAACTTTGTGATGGAAATGATTATGTAACTCAAGACCTCGCCATTACTCTTCTCGCTGATGAAGAATCACATCGTTCAACCTTTGTTAGTTATTTAAAGGAATACACAAAATGAGTTTGAGTGACAAACCTGTTTCTGTTGTCACAGGGGGTGCGGGCTTTTTAGGTTCGCACCTCTGTGATAAATTAATTCAAAATGGACATAAAGTTATCTGTTTGGATAATTTAATCACCGGAAATCTTGAAAATATTTCCCACCTTTTTGGAAATGAAAATTTTCGTTTCATTAAATATGATGTGACTGAGTTTATTCATATTGACGGGAAGGTTGATAATATACTTCACTTTGCCTCTCCTGCTTCACCAATTGATTATTTGAAATTTCCAATTCAGACTTTGAAGGTTGGATCACTTGGAACTCACAAAGCACTTGGGCTTGCAAAAGCAAAAAAAGCTAAATTCTTACTTGCTTCAACTTCAGAAGTTTATGGTGATCCGGAAATTCATCCGCAACCTGAAACATACTGGGGAAATGTCAATCCAATCGGTCCACGCGGTGTCTATGATGAAGCAAAGAGATTTGCTGAAGCTATGACTATGGCTTATCATCGTTATCATGGAGTTGATACTCGAATAGTGAGAATATTTAACACTTATGGTCCACGAATGAGACTTGATGATGGTCGTGTTCTTCCAACTTTTATGTGTCAGGCATTGAAAGGAGAAGACTTAACAGTTTTTGGGGATGGATCTCAGACAAGAAGTTTCTGTTATGTCGATGACTTGATTGAAGGAATTTTTAGATTATTAAACACAGATTATCACGAACCAGTAAATATTGGAAATCCAGATGAAATTACAATTCTTGAATTTGCTGAAGAAGTATTGAAACACACAAAAAGTAAGAGTAAAATCGTCTTCAAAGAATTACCAGTTGATGATCCAAAGGTCCGTCAACCAGACATCACACTCGCAAAAGAACTTTTAGGATGGGAACCAAAAGTTTCAAGAGAAGAAGGAATAAGAATTACGATGGAATATTTTAAGAAGAAGCTTGGAATGAACTGAAAATTGAAAAATTTGGAAATTTCAAGATTTAGTTAAGATTAGTAATAAAAAAATAAAATTTCAACTAATCATAAATTATGGTGCTTTTTGATATACTCTCAAAATAAATTCTATTAAAAGTTCATTAAAAAGTAAATAAGCGACTTTGTTTTGTTCCTTAATATTTTCTTTAAATACTTTAATATCATTTCCTTGCTTTTCGATTCTATAACCTTTCCAATTATGACTGCCATCAGTAAAATTAGGAATTATTCCTAAATATTTTATTAATTCATAATTAAAAACATTATAGGGCAAAGATGTTTCTATTTCTATATCTTTTTCATTTAAGTTTGTTATCTGTTTTAAGATTTCAATCAAATTAGTTTCTAAATTATCCAAAATTTTTATTAAAAATTCGATTAAACAAGCTATAATTAAAGTATTTTGTTTTGCCAATTCATAAATATTAAGTATTGAAATTCGGTTAATCTCTAATCTATATTCAAACCTGTTTAGTTTCAATAAATGCCATAAGTTGAAGTTAACTTTTTTATGTACCTTAAAAACATTTTTGAAGAAATCTAATAAAAAGGAAAATATTTTTTCTTTGACATCCTCCGACGACACATTTTGTCGTGTAATTTCAAGGTTACCTTTATTCAAATGAGAATCTAAATATCCCTTCAATAAGGAATAAATATCAAAGAAGTAAATTTCTTTACTATGAAATTTATTGATATAACCCGTAAAATCAGTTTCAAGTCCATATTTGTGATGAAAAATGCT
>Ga0123519_10011354_pt1 | contig 13160 bp, 5 predicted proteins | sample YelNatPaOPRAMG02_FD_87396 | JGI IMG/M metagenome (GOLD analysis project Ga0123519, IMG submission 87396) | Hot spring microbial communities from Yellowstone National Park - Yellowstone National Park OP-RAMG-02 (version 2) | ecosystem: Environmental > Aquatic > Thermal springs > Hot (42-90C) ...
CGCGCAAGGAAAGGAGAGGAGAAGCCAGCCAAAACTCATCGTTCGGCAAACGCATGGCCCCGCGAGGCCGGATAGGCCGGCGACCCGGGCCCTGTCTCAAGCCATTCCCTCGTTGAAAAACACGCAGAGGCCGTCCTTGCCCGGCGCCACAATGTCGAGCCTTCCGGAACCTCGCAGGTCTGCGACTGCGAAGTGAATGCCCACGCCCTTTGCCTCGCCGAACTGGGCGTAGGTGACGACCTGTTTCGCGAAGGACTCGCCGGTCCATTTGAAGTAGTATATGCCGTAGTCGTCCCACTCTCCCGGCTCGTTGCCGCAGTGAGCCCGATGACGCTTGCCTGTGACGAGTTCGGGTTTGCCGTCCCCGTCAATATCCACCCACATCATGTCGTGGTACTGGGCGTTGTGCGGATCAATGGGGTGGTATTTCCATGTTCTGCGCGCGCCTCTGCGGATCTGTTCGGCCCACCAGAGTCCGTAACCGTGCGCATTTCCGACAATTATTTCCGAGCATCCATCTCCGTTGATGTCAGCCGCCAGCATCGGTACGCTGGCCGCCCAGCCCCATGGCGCGTCCGCAAAATCCGGATGCCAGTTCCACTTGCCCTTCCAGGGATCGGGAGGAGCCTGGAGCCATCCGCGCGAGAGCAATATGTCCATGCGCCCGTTGCCGGCAATATCCCCGCAGCCGAGCCCGTGTCCCTGCGACTGTCCCTTCGGAAACCGGAAGACCGTGATGGCTCTGAATTGCCCTGTCGGTCGGCCGGAACGATCGCGGAGCAGTTTGTAAACGACGACTTCGCGCCTGCCGGGGGTGTTCGGGATGATCTCGACCTCGCCGTCGCCATCCACGTCCCAGGCGCGGGTCGTTTCGATGTTGCCTGTCTGGTCTATTATGTGTTCCGGCCATTGATGGGACGGATTTCCGGCGGGATTCTCGCGCCAGCGGAGTGTGTTTCCCCACCAGCCGCCGGTAACAAAATCCGTCCATCCGTCGCCGTTGATGTCCATGGGGATGGTGGAAAAGTCGTCGAAGTACTCTCCTGCAGGCTTCACTTCTCCGATGAAGTTTTTCCTGCGGAAATCCGGGCCCTGATACCACCATGCGCCCGAAACTATGTCGAGATGGCCGTCCCTGTTCACGTCGAAGACGCCGGCCGATTCATACGTTTCGTCCGATATCCATTGTTTCTTCCAGCGCAAGGGCATTTTCGCGTTCCTCCTTCACACGCCTTTCCAAAGTTTCAGGTATTGTCGGGCCACTCTGAGGTCCTCGAGCGCCTCCTGCGCGAGGCAGGGAGCCTGGCGCTCGCCGCGTATTGCCGCAATGAAGTTGGCGGCCTGGGAGCGCATTGCGTGAATCCACGGCAACTGCGGAATGATCGTCTGCGGCATTGCGCCTTTGCCGGGATCCTTGAAGATTTCGACCCGTCCGGGCCGGTTCATGGCCAGCGGCGCCGGGAGTTCTACCTTCACATACCCGTGTTCGAAGGCGACCAGGGCCGATTCCTGCCAGTCAACCGTTGTGGTGTACGGACTCATTTCGATCACGCAGGCGATTCCGCTTCTGCTCCGTCCGACGAGGAGCACGCCGCTCGGGTCCGCATGGACGACATCATATGGCTCGCCAAGGAAGTAACGCATGAGGTTCACCTGGTGGATGTAATAGTTCACGAAACTCATGTATTGGCCGTATGCGGTCGCATCCATGTCGGTGGGAGGCGGTTCCACCTCCAGCTTTGCGGCTGAGTCGCCCTCATTGACAAGGTCCCAGAAACCGTTAGCCACCCAATCGCCGGCGGGCATGAGGATTCGGACATACTTCATTCTTCCGAGTTCGCCGGACGCCTTGAGCTTCTCGATCTCCTGTTTGGCGAACATCGAGGCAGGATCGCTCCTCTTGTGGTATCCGACCATGATCCATGATTTGCTTCCCTGGAGTTTGCGGACTATGGCCTCTCCGGACTCCAGGGTGCTGGACAGGGGTTTTTCAATGAATATTGGAATGCCGGCCTCGATCAGTTCCGGCAAAAGCACGCCGTGACGGTTGAAGGGCTGGGAAGCCACTATGCCGTCAAGCCGCTCGGCGGCAAGCATTTCTTTGTGGCTCAGATACACCTTCGGCACGTTGTACTTGGCCGCCACGCGCCTGGCTGTCTTCTGCCGCATTTCCGCTATTGCGGCGACTTCGCAGTCGGGCAGCGCGGCATAGTTGCGAAGATGCGCGCACTGGCCCATGCTTCCGACTCCAACGAACCCTATCCTGATTTTTTCCCTTTCAGTCATTTTTCACGCCTCTTTCTTTTGTTTCGCATGCAACGCTGAAATTTCAGGCTGTCTTGCCGGCATTCCTGTTCAGTGCCGCAGAGAACAGGATGACGGTTGCTTCAACCCGCTCGCGACTTGCATTCCCATGGTTCCGTCCCTCCGTACAGTCCGGCGCAACAGCGCCGGTGTTCGCAAAGCGCCGCGGTACAGCCGCAGACTCACTTGCCTGACGCAAGCCTTCCGAACCTGTTGGCTATGGCGAGGGCCGGGTCCACCGGAACGTCCACCCGTTTGACGTTCCTCGGAATGGATATCGCCGGCGTGGACCGCAATTTTCTGCCCCGGAACTGCGGCAGCCATTTGCCTTCGGCCCTGAGCATGGCCGCGACCATTTCCCTGACTTCAGCCAGTGTGCACACGGCGGAGGTGAGGGGATCCAGCGCGACGGCCTGCATGACGAGTTCGGGATTTCCCGTGAGCGCAGCCTCCGCCGCCAGGGCCTGCACGGTGACATTCGTCTGATTCAGGGCTGCGCACTGCGGCGGCAGGTTGCCGATGCGAACCGGGTGGAGCCCCCGTGAATCAACGAACACAGGCACTTCAACACAGGCGCCAGGGGTCAGGTTGGTGATGTAACCGTCATTTCTGACATTGCCGTTCAGTCTGAAAGGTTTGTCGGTCTCCATTGCTTCGAGTATGTACGAGCAGTACTCCACGCTGCGCCCCTTGAGATGGGTTGGCTCGGTTTCGAGGTGGTTGGCGGTCAGTAATTTCCTGCCGATATTCCTGCCGAATTTGTAATAGGCGCCTGTTTCGCCCCCGTAGCCTGGCGCGTCGCAGTACAGCTTGAGGCCGCGTTTGCTGCTGCGGAACCAGGGCACGTACTCTGAAAGGTGGCCTGTGCTTTCGGTCATGAAGTAGCCGAAATGGCGCATGACCTCGCAGCGCACCTTTTCGTTCGCGTAGTATTCAGGCTTCTCGATGTTGCGGCGGAGGATCGGATACAGATCCCGTCCGTCGCGTTTGTCAACCAGCGACAGGAACCATGCCATGTGGTTGATGCCGGCGCAGAGAAAGTCTATTTCGGATTTCGGAACACCCACATAGCGGCTTATCAGGTCCAGGGTTGTCTGCACGCCGTGGCACAATCCGATGAACGGGATGTCGCTGATCCTGCCAAGGGCAAGGCAATTCATGGCCATGGGATTTGCGTAGTTGAGGATCACGGCGTCCGGACAGAGTTCCTTCATGTCCCTGACGAGGTCTTTGAGCACCGGGATTGTGCGCAAGCCGCGGAAAATGCCGCCCGGCCCCATTGAGTCCCCGATGCACTGGTCCACGCCGAACCTGAGCGGAATTTCGATGTCCATGCCGAATGCTTCGATCCCGCCGACCTGGATCATGACGATCACATAGTCGGCTCCGTCAAGGGCTTCGCGGCGGTCGAGCGTGGCTCGAACTGTGGCTGGCAGACGGTTGTCTGCAATGACCCTTTTCAGGAATGCGTGCATTCTGTCGAGCTTCGGTCTGGTTCTGCTCATGAGCCTTATTTCCGACGACTGAAGACTTGGCGTTGCCAGGATGTCCATGGCCAGAGTTTCGCAGAAAACGAGGCTTCCCGCTCCGATCATTGCAATCTTTGGCATGGCTGTTCTCCAATTGACGGAAATTGCGCATGCGCCCCGCCGCTCCGTCTTGACGGAGGAACGCGAAAACAGATAGGGTAAATGCTAGCTGGAAGGTGTTCCGATAACAATGGCGCGGGTTGCGATTTACTGACATTGATTGCTCATGTGTCTGGCTTCCGCCAGACGTAAGAGGGGGCTTCGCGCTTTGGGGAAAGCCGCTGATCCGGCGGAAAAATGATGTCGGGATACGATGAGGCTCGCGCAAACATGCGAGCGGCACTGACGTGAAAATCAAACTTCTTTCGGTTGGCCGCCATCGTCAGACGAACTGGAAAATCGCTGCGCACAGGCACTCGTTTCACGAGATGATCGTGGTATTCTCCGGATGCGAGGGCGTGAAGACGTGCGCGGCGGAGTTCAAGGCTGTCGCGGGCGAGGTGCTGTTGTTCAGGCCCGGCGAGATTCACGAGGAATGGACCGACGGAGGGGAACCGCTCGAAACGGTTTTCCTCGGTTTCGAGACTCATTCGTCGGAAGGCTGGCCCGCCAAAGTCTATGATTCCGAGGGGCGTGTGCGCGTTCTCGCGTCATGGCTGCAGACCCTCCAGGATGAATCGCACGACGATGGCAGGCGCACGCAGGGCGTATTTTTCGATGCGCTGGTCGCGGAATATGTTCGGCTGGGGAACCACAGGGAATCGCCTGTGCTGGAATCCGTGCGCGAGTATGTGAGGCGCCACATTTCCGAGCCGGTCAGGCTGGATTCTCTTGCGAGGCAGGCGGGCATGAGCAAGTTTCACTTCATACGCCAATACAGGCGGGTGGCGGGACGGACGCCCATGGAGGATGTGCGCAGAATACGGGCGGAACGAGCCCGCGACCTGATTCTGACCACCACGCTGCCTATCAAGGTTGTGGCGCCGATGGTCGGCCTTTCGGATGAATTCGCTCTGTACCGGCTTTTCCGACGTCAGTTTGGAATCAGGCCGGGTCAGTTGCGCAGGCCCGCGGGCAGATACTCCCGGGGTTTACGAGCCTGACCCGTTCAATCCTCGATCCCGACCTTCATTTCGTCGGAGTTTGCCCTGAGTTCAGGAGCGTACATGGCCCAGGCCTTTGTCGGCATGGCGCTGAAGCTGCCCGGTATTTCGGCCCGAAGCCTGTAGCTCGTGCTGTGCTTGCCGCGCGCAAGAGTTCGGACGAACATGCATACGCGTTCGTCGCGGAACTCCACGTAGGCTCCGAGCTCATTGTCTGTGTAACCGCTTCTGACTTCGACCGGTTCAAATCCGGCTGCTTTCATGTCTTCGAAAACGATATACTCGTAGTCGTTCTTGCTCTCTATCTCCAGCTCCACTTCCACAAGGTCTCCGCTCTTCAGCCTGGCATTCAAAGGAAGCTCGCGCCTTTCGTATTTCTCGACCTTCTGCTGCACGACCTGTCCATGAGCGCCTGCCACGCTCACTTTCTTCTCGACCGGAATCAGCCTGTAGAACTTTCGATTCACCTTGATCTCCAGTCCGGCCCCGGCGATGAAATCTTCCAGGGTGAAGTTTGAGAGGTACGCATTTGCATATACAGGTCCCTTGCCGGCCCTCCTGATTTCCACCGTGTGCCGGCCGGATTCCAGGCCCCTGCCTGCGATCACCAGCTTGTTGTCGAAGCAGAACAGGTTGTCGGCGGTAATCTGCTCCTCCTTGAGTTTCCGTCCGTCCAGCAGGACCTGCACGGTCATGTCCGGCCTGTCTTCTCCGCTGGCGCGGAGGTAGTCGGCCATGGCTTCTATGCAGAGCGCGGTATCGCGGGTTGACTGCCAGTACGAACCGTTTTTGCGGTTGTTGAGGAGGTATTTCACGAGTCGCGACGCCTTTTCGCTGCGTGGGTCAACCGCGGCAAGCAGCTTTAAATAGTAGGCGTGCGCCTCATTCTCGCTTCCGTACCAGCGCCACCAATAGCCCCCGTTCCCGAGGTTGAGCCATGCGGTCTGGTTCTCGTCGTCCTGCACCACGAACTGCTCGATGTTGCGCAGGATCATGTCGAGCTTTTCCTTTTGTCCGGCGCGATGCAGGGCGAGTCCGAACATGGCCCTGGCATAGATGCTCAACTCGTTCCTGTCCCGGTAGAGAAAATCGCGCATCTCAGCGTTATCCCTGCCGGCGTCAACAAGGACCATATGGACGAAGGCGTCGAGATCGTCCGCCCTTTCCTTCCACGGGGACGCCTTCTTCGCGGCCCGATTGAGGAGACGGAGCTGCTCGGCCTGGTATGATTCGAGCCACGCGATGCCGCGTTCGATCACGCCTGGCACGAGCGCCACGCCGTTCTGCCTGGCTGTCTGAAGGCCATGCACGACGTACGCGGTGGTGTGGGCGTACGATTTCTCGCCCCAACCGGAGAACCATCCCCATCCGCCGTCTGAAAGCTGCATGGCCGTCAACGCCTTAAGGCCCGCTCCCACCATGTTCCCCACTTCCTCCTCGTCGAACACCGGATTGCGTTCGACCCATTTCTCTCCGCTCCAGCGCAGGTCGCCCAGGACCCTCCTCCAGTCCGCTGCGCGGTTTCTGTCGTCGCCGGTCTCCTGGGCATTCAGGTTTGTGCGTTTATCCCTGATCGCTTTGAGATCGAGGCCCAGATCCCTGAGAATTTTCTGGGTGATGACGGTCGGCAGGAACCTGTTCAGAGTCTGCTCCGTGCATCCGTAGGGGTATTCGACCAGATACGGCAGGGCGTCAACCATGGCGCCGGCGAGGGTGGGGGAATAACGCACTTCGAGAACCGATTGTTCGATCCTCCGCTCCGCCGGCACAGCAATCTCGATCATGGCGCCTTCCCGGTCAGGCCTGATTACCCTGCACCAGGACTCGGTTTTGAGCATTCCGTGGACATGGACAGGAAAGGCCGCCTGCGTTGCGTCGGATTCTTCGTCTGTAAGAGCTTTCATTCGCACGACCGCCTCGCCTTCTCGCACGACCTTCACCCTCCAGTCCGCGCGCTTTTCGCCGTTGGCTGGCACTTCGAGCTTCTGAACCGCAGGGCCGGCGGCCGGGATGAGCTGAAGGCACCCGCCCTCGGTCTCGAGCGCGGCCGTGACGGTTTTTGCGCTCTTGAGGTAGTTGTGGATATTCGCCGACAAGATGACTTCGTCTTTTTCCAGGAAAAACCGCGGAGTTTGCATGCGCAGCAGAAGGTTCTTGGATGTGGCGACTTCAGCCGAGCCTTCCCCCACGATCGTTCCATGGCCCATTCCCCATACCCTGATTTTCCAGGCGGTCAGGTTTTCCGGCATGTTGAAATTCACTTCTGCCAGGCCGTTCTCGTCCGTGGTCAGCGCCGCCGCCCAGAACGCGGTGTCGGCGAGGTCCTTGCGCACTGCAGGCTGGCCCGCGGACGGATGCTCCTCCTGTCCCCCATCTTCCCTGAGCGCATTCTTGCGGTCTGCCTGCTCGAGTTCAGCCTCCTGTTTGTCGAACGCGGCTGCGGCTGCCGGTGCAGCGGCAAGTTCCAAGCTGTCCATGGCCGAAGATCCGGACGCGGCCCTGCCCTTGAAACCGCGCAGCCTCCGCCCGCCTCCTCCGAGCTCGAAACCCTGGATGTTCTCGTCAGCGGATGCTCCGCCGAATACTCCGATGGTTTGCATCGGTTCAGCGCCGGGCACCGTGAGATTGAAGAACCAGCGATCGAGGCTGGATTCGGTTTGCGGACTGTGATGGCGTCGCCATTTCCAGAAGAACGACTTTATCTCAGGGACGTTTGACCCTCCGGATATGTATTCCACGGACTTGTCGTACACTGTCATCACCATGGAGCCGCGGAAGGGTTTCCCGTGGAGGTCTGTGACGCGCACCTGCACCTTTGCCGCCGCGCCCGGCCTGTAAGACTCTGCGGACGGTCTGGCTTCGATGTTAAGCACCCGTTTCTCGGGCGGCACAACAATTTCTCTGGCGTCGGTGAAAACTCTTCCGTCGTGAATTGTGACGGCTTCCACGAAGAAATTCGGCATATCCTTCGTTGTGACCTCTATTTCGGCGCACGTTGACTTGCCCTTGAGCATCATGACCTCCGGTTGCCGGTAAACGCCGTTTGCGGGCCTTACGAAAAGGAGGACCGACGAATCGGGCTTGTCAACGTTGATGGCCAGCCTGACCCTGTCTCCCGGCTGGTATTCCTTTTTGTCCGGCACGAGTTCGATGTCGTTGAAACGGTAATCCCGGCCGTCGAAGCCGTCGCCGGCCACGCAGAACACGTATCCGCCCTCGATGGCATGGCCCTTCTCGTCCGTGAGCCGGCAGGAAAGCCTGTACTGGCCGGGTTTTGAGGCCGCAATCTGGAGAGCGGCTCTGCCTTCGTCATCCGTGTCCAGATTCCATTTCTGTACGGCTGTTTCGACCGGCGTGACGTTGTCCTTTTCGGACTTGTAGCAGATCGAATAAAGCGTCAGTTCGCCCCTGGCCTTCACCGGTTTGCCGTCGGGCGTCACCGCTGAAAAGCCGGCCTGGACCGTATCTCCAACCCTGTAATGGCCCCTGTCCACCCAGGCGTAAACTTTGAACGGTTTGCGGGTCACCAGAACTGTTCCCTGTCCGACTATTGTCCGGCGCGAGGCATCCGTGACCTCGGCCGTGATTTCGTAACGATGGTCTGTGTCGCCATGTGCTGCCGCGGCAATCGCCGTGTCAATGTCCACCTTCACGGACCCGTCAGGTCCGATTGGAACCTCGGCTTCTGCCACGAGTTCGGGCGGAGCGCTTCTCTGCGGCCACCACCATGGCTGGGGCCTTGGGCATCCCCATTCCTTCCATCCCGGATACCATTCATAGTCGTAGCCGAACCACCAGTATCCCGGCCCGTAGAACCAGTCCCAGTAGCAGACTGGATACCAGCGGGTTTCGTGAGGCGAGCGCAGAACCCTGTATTTCACCCGCGCTTCCCTGACCGGCGCGCCGAAATAGTACTTTGCCCTGATCGTTGCGGAGACCTTCTCCCCCAGTTTCACGGGCTCTGCCGGCGCGTCAACCACGACCTCGAATTCGGGCTTCTTGTATTCCTCCACTCTGAAATTGTCGCCGCCGAGAACAAACGAACCATTCGCCAGGCGCAGGCTGTACACTCCGAGGGTCGCGTCCGACGGCAGGGGATATTCGCCGTCGAAACCTCCGAACTCATCCGCTGTGAAATTCTTTTCAAAGACTTTTTCGTTCTTCGGATTGTATATCTCCACGTGGAACGCCTGTTTGGCGAACGTCGAAACCTCTTCCTGATCGTACCTTGCATGCCTGACCCATGCCTTGAACTTCACGGACTGGTTGGGCCTGTAAACGGGTCGGTCGGTGATGAAGAGGGCCTTGGCCTGATTGTACTCGTGGTCGTAGTAATCGGCGTACCAGACGCCCGTGAAGCCAAGGAATGCGAGGCGGCCTTCCATCGGCGTTCCCTTTTCTCCGGTCGTGGTTATGATCCACTGGTGGGAATCCGGAAGAGCGCCTTTTTGCAGCACGATCTGGCCCAGTTCATCGGTGCGCTCCGCGACGGCCGTTGTCAGCACATTGTAGTGGCGGCCCAGCGTCTTTTCGACATATTCCTGGCGGTAACCGAAAAACTCGACCGTCATTCCAGGCAGCGGCCTGCCGGTGATCGCGTCGGCCACGTAGAAGTACGACTGCTTGTCCAGCGGTTTTCTGACTATCACTGTGTCATCGAGCCATACGACAATTTTGCTGGTATTTCCGTTTTTCATCGTTGCGGTGAGCAGGTACACGCCCGGCTTGCTCAGGCCGGTGCCGAGCGTGATGCGCCTGTCCCAGTGATTGGGCCTTGGCTCGAGCCTGATTTCGCGCTCGGACACCTTCTCCCTGATGTAATGGCTGCCGTTCTTATTGATGAGCATCCATCCGATGTTCTGGATGTTCATGCGCTCCCAGTCCAGTTCCCTCGGATTGCCCTTCAGATATTCCTTTATGTCTGCCAGCAGGGCCTGGACATCAACCTGATGGGCCGTCAGAATCACGGAGCTGCCGTTCCTGAAAACGAAATCCACGGTCGCCTCGCGGCCTGCCGGAAAAGTCCGGGCATTCTCGAACCGGCCCCAGTTGCCGACGATCTGTTCGACCCGCTTCTGTTTCCAGCCGTTCGTGTCTCCGTGTTCTTTGATGCTGCGCCTCCAGTAGTCCGCCGCCCGGTCGTATTGCCGGCGGTTCTCGTAGATCTGAGCCAGTGTGTTCAGCGCGCTCTCGGCAAACACATCTTTTGGCCTTTCGGCCACTTCCCGGAATATCCTGATGTAGTTGAACTCCTCCGGCAGCGCAAAACGCCTGATGCCGGTGGCGAGCCGGGCGATCGTTTCGTCGTCGCTCAGCGTGTGAACTGCAAAAGGTCCGGATTCGCCTTCGGTTTTGCCGTCCGTCTCCTGCGTCCATCCGTACCAGGCCATGGTCTGAACGCCGAACTGCTGATGGAGAAAGTTCGCGAACTCGATCCGGACGCGGGAGGCAAGGCCCGGATCTGCCCTGGCAGCGTCTTCGAGCAGCCTGCGCCATCGTTCGCCGTCGGATGCGGCTTCGGCAAAGGAACGGGGAAGTCTGTGAAACACCGGCTTTCCCTCCTCGTCCACAGGCGCGCCGCGCTGGGTGTTTCCATACTGAGGATAGCCTTCCTCGTAATCAGGAAGCCGGCTGAGATCCGTCAGTTCCTGAAGCCTCCATGCCTCCTGATAGCCGCTGTAGCCCATGATCATCGCGGCAAACTCCAGGTAGAATGCGCCGAGTTCCTTCCTGTCAGGGTCCTGTGGATTCTCCTGCCGGGCAAGCTCCATGGCCCGGAACATCAATTGGAGAGCGCGGACTCTGTCGCGCGCGAAGCTGTTCACGTACCTGCCTGTGCCCCTGTGGTCGCCCCGTTCGAATCTGCCCGCGACCATGTATCCATAGTGCTGGTCTTCGTGGAAACTTCTTGCAGCCGCAAAGAGCAGCCGCCAATTGTTTGAATGGACACCGATCACATCTTCCCTGAAGGCATCGGTTTCGTTCGATCGGTTCAGGTTTCTCAGGCAGGCCACGGCCTGGCTCATGTCTGCGCCGACAAGACGCGGTTCGTCGGCCGGATCAAGCGCCAGGCGCATGTAAATCTCCAGCGCCTCTTTGAAGTTGCCATCCCGCATGATCCTTTCACCCTTTGCTCGAAGGGGGGCCCTTTCTTCGGCAGAGGTGTCCGGCCTGTCCGCGGCGATCGTCAGTAGAAGAGCGGATAGAACTGGGAGAATAACGGCTGGATTCACCATTCTCATCGTGATGTCCTCCTGTAATCAGGGATTGTCCGGAGTGCGGGACCTGTTTTGTTGCGAGGCGCTTGCAGTATGGCCATACGGCGTCACCTCTCTCCCCCTGCATCCGCCGCACCCGGAAAAACCGCAAAATCCGGAGTAATTTCTGCCGATGTCTGGCATGTGATTTCCTACACCCATAACGATTGCCGATGCAAGTTTCTTCAGGAATTGTCTTTCGAAATTCCAGCGCATGAGAAAACTTGGCAGGAATTCAGCGCAAATGGCTGGCTGCGCCGGCCGGCACCTGGCCGGCAGCACCTCGTAAGCCGCGCGAGTCGCAGGGGGCTGACAGAGCCGCCGTTTAATGTTGCGGCGGCGCGTTTTTTTGCGACAATTCCACTATGAATCTGCGACAGATGCATGTTTGCCTGTTGCTGCTTCTCCTGGCCGGACGGCTGGGACTGGCAGACGGTGTCGCCGTCAGCGACTACAGTTGGCTTCAGATTCCGGATGGCATACTCGCTGGCGTGGGCAATCCGTCCGCTCCATTCAATACGAACGGCTATTCCGGCCACGCAATGCCCGAATACTTCAGGTGGGGCGGCAGGACATGGATCCCGAACGGCACTCTCACTGCCGCTGGATCAAACGATTACTGGGGAGCGATTCGGCTTGACGAGCCTCGAACCGTCAAGTGGGTGCGGGTCCAGTATTGGGCTTCGGAAGGCGCCCAGATCAGGCGCTTCCGCATGGAAGGTTCGACCGACGCCACAAACTTCTCGAGCATCGGCCTGTATGACTTTGGCTCCTTCACCACCGGTGACGGCGCATACCTTGACATACCCGTGACCACCGCAGCGTATCTTGTGGTTCGCGTTCGGATGAACGGCGCCGACAGTCAGCCGGGCGACCCTGATTACCTTCCTGGCACGACGCCGTCCATTCGCGGGGGACCGGGTTTCTGGCTCATAGAGCCGTTCGGGGACGGGACCGTCGCCTCGAACAAGGTGAACGTCGCGCATGGGCCGCGCTTTGGAACAACGTGCGGCAACAGCTCCGGCTTGGACTTCAAATGGACGGGTTTCAACAACGGAACGCTTGTTGACGGGACTCGGGTGGGCGAGCAGCTCCCGTGGACTGTCGGCGAATATTTCTGGATTGATCTGGGAACTGTCCGAACAGTTTTCAGATCCATTCTTGTTGCAGATGACAGTTGGGGCGCTTCGACCTACAACATCGAGTATTCCACGGACGGCAGCACGTTCTATCCTGTCAGCGGACTGTCCGAGCCGAGGATACGCGCCGCAAGGGCGGAGGGCGCGACGGAATACACGTTCTCGCCTGCGACGGGACGGTATTTCCGGGTCACGTCCGCCACGGGTTCTAGCTATGCGCTCTTCAATCAGTGGATGATGTATCAGACGGCGAATCGGAAGCCTGTGGCTGTGGGCAGGAACGCCACTGTTTATCTCGGATACGGGGCGGGGCGGATAACGCCGGATGACGTGGACGGAGGTTCGTACGATCCGGACGGCGACCCTCTGCAGAGAACTGTCGTGCCTGACACGTTCGGTTATATGGATGTTGGGCAGACGCAGGCGGTTCTGACTGTCAGCGATGGCGAGCTGCATGACTCGTGCACCGTAACGGTCACGGTTGTCGTGGATCCAGGGCTTGGCGGCAGAATACCGGTTCATGACTACAACTGGCTGCAGCTTCCGTCTAACAGCGTTACCGCTTATACCGGCACCAGCGCGGGCGGAACTGCGGGCAACGGAAACGGCGAGCCGTCAGACTATCGTTGGGGAGATCCGGTGTGGATTCCGAGTGTTTATTCCAATAATGGCACGGCGTATGGAACGAGAGACTATTACGCGGCTCTTCAGTTTGACGAGCCGAGGAACGTGCGGGAGGTCCGGGTCCAGTGGTGGGCCAACGAGAACACAAGCATCAGGAGATATCACATAGACGGATCCTCGAACGGAACAGACTGGACCGAAATA
>Ga0123519_10011361_pt1 | contig 13151 bp, 7 predicted proteins | sample YelNatPaOPRAMG02_FD_87396 | JGI IMG/M metagenome (GOLD analysis project Ga0123519, IMG submission 87396) | Hot spring microbial communities from Yellowstone National Park - Yellowstone National Park OP-RAMG-02 (version 2) | ecosystem: Environmental > Aquatic > Thermal springs > Hot (42-90C) ...
ATGATATTTTTTATGGTGAGTTTATTGCAGATGTACCTGATACAGTTACTCTTATTCTTAAATTAATTAAACCAGCTAATCTTCAACCACAATTTACTACAGCGTGGAAACTTCAATTAAGAAATATTTATCCACTCGGTGTTAGAAATATTAAGAAAGAAGGATTTAAGCTCGATATTCAATATGAAGTACCAGGGCAGGAACCAAGAAATGACTGGAATGGAATTAAATTCTTAAATGCATTTGGACTTGACAAAGTTGATGCTGCTGATAATCCACGACCAGATAATGAATTTGATTTTCGTCCTGGAATTACAATAAATACAGAGACTGGGGAAATTATCTTCCCAATTCTTCAACCATTTGGAAGAAATCTTCCAGCTGGATTACCAGACTCATTAAGATATGTAGATGTTTACGATACACTGGCAAGCATTGCAAGATTAAATAGCGCAAGAGATAAATGGGTAATTGTTGGACAATCATCAGGAACTTCTGCTTCGACATTTAATCTTGGTTTTAATATTGTTGAAGGAAGTGTGAAGGTGCGACTTGGAGGAAGAGAACTTGTTCCAAATGTTGATTACATTGTTGATTATAGTACCGGACAATTAATTATAAGAAATGAACAGGCATTACTTCCAAACGCTGATTTAAGAATTTCTTATGAAGAGAACACACTATTTCAATTAGCATCTAAGTCTCTGTTTGGTTTGAGAGGTGAACTGGATATAAATCCCCAGACCAAGCTTGGATTTTCAATGCTTACTTTAAATCAGCAAACTCTATCTGATAAAGTTAGAGTGGGCGAAGAGCCAATTCGAAATACAATTTATGGAATTGATGCACAAACATCTGTTGAATTGCCTTTCATCACAAAATTTTTGAATAATTTCATATCAACAAAAGAGATGTCTAATCTTGCAATCAGAGGCGAGGCTGCTTACATAAATCCAGATCCAAACACAAAGAAAAGTACAATTGCAAGTGATCGTGGTCAAAGTGTTGCTTACATTGATGATTTTGAAGGTTCAAAACAAATAATGTCAATTGGTGTGAATTATACAAGCTGGAAATCTGCATCACCACCAAAAGGTTATCCTTATTCTGATATTGATACTGTAATAATGAAAAGAAAAGCAAAAACTTTCTGGTATAATCGTCTGCCGAGTGATGTGCTTGTTCAACAAATCTGGCCTAAGAAAACGGTTGCTCGAGGTAATGAACAGGTTACTGTTCTTGATGTAATCTATTCTCCTTTTCAGCGAGGTGAATTTAATTATTATCCTGACCTTGCCTTTCCAGATTTGAACTGGGGAGGTATGATGAAATTACTTTCATCTACGGCAAGTAATTTTCTTGACCAGAATATTGAATTCATAGAGTTCTGGGTTTTGCCAAGTAAAATTCCACCAAATGCAAAACTTTATATTGACCTTGGAAAAATTTCGGAAGATGTAATCCCAAACAAAAAACTAGATACTGAAGATAAAAACTTTAACGAGTTGATTGATCAGGGTGAAGATGTAGGTCTTGATGGAATTCCCGATGAAGTTGAAAGACAGCTTTATCCTGATCTGGGTTCAGATCCCAGTGGAGATAATTTCTATTTCAATCTTGGCTTGCAGGAATATAGTGGAATAAATGGAACAGAAGGCAATGCATCATTGACTGAAGCTGGTAGATTTCCTGACACAGAAGATTTAAACCGAAATGGTGTTCTTGATATTGTTAATTCCTATTTCCAATATGAAATTCCACTTGATACAAATACGGCGACTAATCCTTACATCGTTGGAGGTGGAGTTGAAACAAAATGGTATCAATTTAGAATTCCACTGAATGATTTTAAAAAGAAAATCGGAGAACCAAGTTTTACAAATATTGATATGATAAGAATGTGGTTTACTGGAATTAGTGACTCGATGCATATCAGAATTGCGGAATTTAATCTTGTCGGTAATCAGTGGAGAAAGGCAATTAAAGATGATCAAAGAATAAACTTATCTGTTGTTAATATTGAAGATAATTCTCCTTACTACTACAGTCCACCCGATGTTGGTCGAGAACTCGATAGAACTCAACAGCAAACTGGAACTGAGAAGATTTATAAGAATGAGCAATCTCTTGCTATTCGAATAAACAACCTGAAATATAAAGATCAAGTTTTCGCAGTTAAAGTTATGTATAGGCCAATGGATGTTTTTAATTATCGCGAGATGAAGCTTTATTATCATGGAAATAATGACTTAAAGAATGGCGATATCATCATAAGATTTGGAATTGATTCAAATAACTATTACGAATATCGTGAGCCAATTCGTGAGGATTGGAATAACATCGCAATTAAATTTTCAGATTTAACAGCTATCAAACAAAAAAGAGATTCAATTACTCAAGTAATTAGAATTCCAGTTCCTGATGGTCCCGAAGGTTCATTCTACGGAATGAAGGGAAATCCGAGCTTAACACAGGTGCAAATGATTTTAATTGGTGTAGTTTATGAAAGATCGCAAAATCCTTCAGATACTCTTAACACACTCAGTGGTGAATTGTGGGTTAATGAACTTCGTCTGATTGGTGCAGATGATAGAGAAGGATGGGCTTATACGACAAGTTTCGCTCTAAATTTTGGCGATTTGATCAGACTGAATTTTAATTATAGTCGACGCAATCCATTTTTCCATTCTCTTGAAAATAGATTTGGCGATAGAGTTTTAAGAACCAACTGGGGATTTTCCGGCTCAATTGATTTTACAAAGTTCCTTCCATCAGAAATGAAGAATAGCTCGCTAACATTGAATTATTCGAGAAATGAGCAAATTGATAAGCCACTTTATCTCCCGAGTACAGACATTGTTGTCGATGAAGCAGTTGAACAGACCTATCAAAAATATATTGAAAAAGGTTACGATGAAGAAAGTGCAAGGAGAATTGCTAATGGGTTAAAAACAGTTTCTCAGACTTTTTCACAAAATGAAAGCTGGTCTATTCCTTCGATAAAAATTTTCATCCCATCACAGTTTTTCCTAATACGAGATGTGTGGAATAATCTTGGTTTTGGATTTAATTTCAGCAGAAGATTTTCGAGATCACCGACACTTGAGTCACAAAAAGATTGGCAGTGGAATTTTACAGCTCAATATTCTTATATGTTTTCACCGACAAATTATGTTCAAGGAACAAGTATCCCTGTGATTGGAGATTTATTTGAAATCATTTCTGATTTGAAAAACTGGAAATTTTATTATTCACCATCAAACATTGGAATGAATTTCAATCTCAGTCGAAATAGAGCTGTGAGTGTTTATCGAACAGATCCTTTGAGACCAAATGTTCAAAGAGATTTCAGAGCAAGTCGTGGTTTCCAGTTTGGATGGAAATTAACTGAAGGTGGATTCTTAAATCCTTCTTTCCTTTATTCAATTGATTTTGGAAGTAGTTATGCTCATTTAGAAACTTATCTCGATTCAGTCAAAACTGCTTCAGGTAGAGATAGTGTTTTTGAAGTTCAAAGAAGTGATAGAGAAATTTTCAGAGACATTTTCAAATCAAATCTTTTTGGAAGAGATTTTTCGTTCAGTCAAAGAGTAGAAATTAGAACACAACCGAGATTTCCATCATTACTCGATCTAAATAATTACCTTACTTTGCAAATGGGTTATTCTGTTGATTATCGATGGCAGAATAATTTCCAACAGATTGAACTCGGTCGTGGAGCGAGCTACGCTAATAATATCACAACTGGATTGACAATCAGATGGAAACAAATCTGGGATCCACTTTTCCAGGAATCTACTTCACCATCATCTCCAAGAACACCTTCTGTTGATCCACGAAGTAGAAGACAGATTAAAGATATTCCAGATGATGCAAAACCAAGTGAATATCCAGGTTTGAAACAAAATATTCCACAACAAACAGCGAAAGATACAACAGCAGCAAAACCATCGTCTCTAAAAGTTTTATTTGCTGCGTTTAAATCAGGTGTTCGATGGATACTTTTTGATTATGATAATATTACAATAAACTTTTCTCAGAGAAATTCCTCAATGAATAATGGTCTTTACGGAATGAATAGTGGAATTACAAACTTCTGGAACTTCTTTATTCCAAATAAAGATGAAAATGGTCCACCGAGATTGTATCAACTTGGGTTAAGTAATAATCCTGGAAGAAGAGCTCGAAACGGAAATTTATCGGATCAAATTACTCAATCGAATTCAATTGATTTACGAACATCAAGACCACTTTGGGAAGGTGCAAGAATTGACCTTTCATGGAAATTAAACTGGAGCTTCAATCGTACGACAACAATCCAGACCGACTCGCTCGGCAATGTTAAAGTCACAAATATTGCAGCAGCTGGAACAGTTGATAGATCATTTTTAACTTTACCCCCGTTTTTGATTTTCAGCTTCTTCAAAAATGATATTAAGAAAGTTCATGAACTGTACGATCCAGCAGCACCAAATCCAAAAGAAAATCTCGCAAGTGCATTTATCGAAGGATTTGAAACTTTGCCGATATTAGGAAAGCTTCCGCTTCTCAAAAAGTTTGCGAAATATATTCCAAGACCGAATTGGAGCATAACTTGGGATGGATTAGAGAAATATTCTATCTTTAGTTCATTTGCAAATCGCGTATCGCTTCAGCATTCTTATCAATCATCTTTTGCACGAGCATGGAGACTAAATCCAGATGGAATTGAAGAAACTCAATCTCAAAAAATATCTTATGGATTTCAACCATTGATTGGAATGAGCATTACTTTTAAGCCGTGGGGTGGTGGAAATTTAGGCGGCCAATTCAAAATTGGAAATACTGTTACTTATGATATGGGTGTCCAGACAAAAAACATTACTCAAACATTTTCTCGTGATATATCATTCTCTATAAACTATACAAAGAGTGGATTTGATTTACCATTTCTTGGAATTTCTTTGAAGAATGACCTGAATATTTCCATCTCATATACTCAGATGAAGAACTCGACAGTCAATTTTGATATGCTAAACTTTAAGGAAGAAGGAATTCCTATGGATGGAACAATCAGAACGACGCTCGAGCCGAGAATTCGTTATGTAATAAGTTCTCGATTAACGATTGCAATTTATTACAGAAGAGTGAAAGTGGAACCAGAAGGTGCATCGAAAATTCCTCCAACTACAACAAACGAAGCTGGATTGAATATTAATTTGACAATTTAATCCAAGAAGCCGGCTTGAATAACCCCAAAATTTTCCGTATTATTGTGTAGAATTTTTGCCCTTAATGGGCAATTTTTTTTATCTATGAATGAAACATTAGAAAAAATAAAAGAACGAATTGAGCCGGTTTTAGATAAATTAAATGTTTATCTGATTGACCTGACTTTTTCGAAAGTTAAACAGGCGCATAAATATATTTTCTTTATTGATAAAGATACTTATGTAACAGTTGATGATTGTTCAATTGTAAGTCGTGAGATTGAAAAAATTCTGGTGGAAGAAAATTTTATTTCCCCAGATGATCAAATTGAAGTATCATCACCAGGGGTTGATAGACCATTAAAATTTTTAAGACAGTATCCAAAACATAAAGAAAAATATTTCTCGGTTACATTTAGAAAAGGTGAACAAACGATTACGAAAGAACTCGTTTTGAAAGATGTGATCGATGAAAGATTGATTTTTGATGACAGAGGTAATTTAATCGAAATAAATTTTTCAGATATCATTAAGGCAAAAACATTAATAAAATTTAAGTAAGAGGTAAAAAAATATGAGTCAAGAAATTGTTGAAGCCTTTACCCAGCTCGTGAAAGGTAAAGGAGTTGATAAGGATATACTGGTTGGAATTTTTGAGGAAGTCTTTGCAACATTATTGAGGAAAAAGTTTGGTGAAAAAGCCCAGTTTGAAATTATAGTGAACCTCGAAAGGGGAGAAATACAAATATTCCTTGAAAAAGAAATTGTTGAAAAGGTTAAAGATCCGAGAACACAAATTTCTCTTGAAGAGGTCAGAAAGAAAACAGATGAGGAATTTGAAATTGGCGATATTTATCCAGAAGAGATTGATGTTTCTCAATTTGGAAAATTTTTCGATAGAAGGTTAATCAATCAAGCAAAACAGTTATTCAATCAAAAATTAAGAGTAGTCGAAAAAGAGATTATCTACAAAGAATACTCTCAAAAAATTGGCGATATAGTAGTTGGAGAAATTTATCAAATCAGAAAAGATGAAATTCTTGTTAACCATAATAAGAATGAATTAATTCTGCCGAAAGAAGAACAGATTCCAAAAGAAAAATATCGCAAAGGTGATGTAATTAGAGCGGTAATAAAAGATGTGATTAAAGATAAAAAAGGACCAAAGATTATTATCTCTCGTGCTGATAATATGTTTCTTGCTCGATTGTTTGAAATGGAAATTCCAGAAATTTTTGATGGCGTAGTTGAAATAAAGGCAATTGCTCGTGTACCGGGTGAAAGAGCAAAAGTCGCAGTAGTTTCAAATGATGATAGAATTGATCCTGTCGGTGCTTGCGTTGGTATGAAAGGTGTACGAATTCATTCAATCGTTAAAGAACTAAACAATGAAAATATTGATGTGATACCTTGGTATGATGACAAAGAACAGTTCTTGCGAAGAGCTTTTCATCCGCAAAAGATTAAGAAAATTGAAATTGACGAAGCAAATAAGAAAGTCACAATGTGGGCAGATGCTGATCAGATTTCTATGATAGTAGGTACTGGTGGTTGGAATATTAATTTGATTGGAAAATTAATAGGAATGGATATCGATGTTATTCGTGTCGAAAAGCCAATCGAAGAATATGAAATTGACATCGAGCTTATCGATTTCAAAGATGAACTTGGTCCAGAAGTTTATGAGAAATTAATCAATGCTGGCTACGATACAGCCATTGATGTCTTAAAAGCAGGAAAAGAAAAGATTAAAGAGATTGAAGGTTTTGATGACGAAAAAGTTGAAGAAATTTTCACTATCTTGAAAGAAGGATTTGAAGAAGAAACTTAATCAGGAAATTTATGTCTGAACAGGGAACAACAAAAAAATATCAGATATTTAAGGTAGCTTCGGAAATTAACATTAGTGCCGAGCGAATAATTGAATACTGTAAAAAAGAATTAGGACTTGATGTAAAATCTCCCGCATCCAAAATTGATGAGGATGCATACCAGAAAATTTTACAGAAGTTCAAAAAAGAAAAACAATCTGTAGAAGCCAAAGATAAAAAACTGGCTGAGCTAAAAGTTAAAAAAGAAGATAAAGCCGGAAAAGCAAAAGAGAAGAAACACGACGCTTTCACAATAAGGACAGAGAAGAAAGTAGAAAAGCCTGCGCACGAAGAAGCAGTAGTTGAGAAAGTTGAACAGGAAGTAGTTCAAGTTCAACCTGAGACTGAAAAAGTACCATTAACTCATTTAGAAGAAGTAAAACAGCCAACCGAAGCCGTTGTTTCAACTGAAACAAAATCTGAGCAACCCACTGTTCAAACAGTTCAAGAACAAAAGCAAGTTGTTGAAGAGGAAAAAGTAGCTTCGGAAGTTCAGAAACCTGCAGAGGAAATTCTTGCAAAAGAAGAGAAAGTAGAAAAAGCTCACACATCTCTTGATGAAATTAAAAAGCAACATAAAGGACCAAAAGTTGTTGGCAAAATAAAAGTTGGTGGTGAAGTTGCAGAGGAAGAGGTTTTAGAGACTGTAAATAAAGATTTGCAAACAGAAAAGGAAGTTGGAAAGAAACCAAAGAAAAAGAAAAAACCGAAGAAAAAACAGCTTAGAGAGCAGCTTAAGAAGAAACAGGTTGTTGAAGAAGAACCAGACAAAGCTAAAAAGGTTAAGAAGAGCAAAATCAAACAAATTGATGAAAAAGACATTGAGGCAAGCATTCGTAAAACACTTGAGGCTATGGATGATTCTGCTCTTTCACTGAGAGCTTCTCTCAGAAAAAAGAAAAAGAAAGAGCGACTTGAAGAAATGAAAAAGCAGGAAGAAATTTTAGAAAAAGAAAAAACAATTCTCAGAGTTTCTGAATTAATTACTGTAGGTGAGCTTGCAAATCTTATTAATGTCCCTGCCTCTGAGGTTATCAAAAGACTTTTCAATTATGGAATTGTTGCAACAATAAATCAAAGACTTGAAAAAGACGCAATTCAATTGGTTGCTGATGACTTTGGGTTTACAGTTGAATTCCAGGATGAATCGATTACAACAGTTATTGAAGATGAAGAAGATCCACCAGAATCATTAAAACCACGACCACCAATTGTAACAGTAATGGGTCATGTTGATCACGGTAAAACATCTTTACTTGATTACATAAGAAAGACACAAGTTGTCGCTGGCGAAGCTGGTGGAATTACTCAGCATATTGGTGCTTATAAAGTAGAACTTCCTAATGGTAAACAAATTACATTTATCGATACTCCAGGTCACGAAGCGTTTACAGCAATGCGTGCTCGTGGTGCAAAAGTTACAGATATTGTAGTTCTTGTTGTTGCTGCAGATGATGCGGTTATGCCTCAAACTGTTGAAGCAATTAATCATGCTCAGGCAGCGGGAGTGCCTATCATTGTTGCAATTAATAAAATTGACAAACCTACTGCTAATCCAGAAAGAATTCGTCAGCAATTAGCTGAGAAAAATGTTCTTGTTGAAGAATACGGTGGAAGATATCAATCAGTTGAACTCTCAGCAAAAACAGGACAGGGCGTCGATGTTCTGCTTGAAAAGATTTTGTTAGAAGCTGAATTGTTAGAACTAAAGGCAAATCCAGATCGAAAAGCAAGAGGATATGTTTTAGAAGTTAAGCTTGAAAAAGGTCTCGGTATTGTTGCAAATGTTTTAGTATTAAAAGGAACCTTGAAAGTTAATGATCCATTCGTGGCTGGAGTAGCTTATGGTCGAGTTCGTGCAATGTTTGACGAAAGAATGAAAAAGGTTAATGCTGCACCTCCATCGACACCTGTGCAAATTTTAGGCTTTGATGAAATGCCTCAAGCTGGTGATGAATTTGTTGTAGTCGAATCCGAAAAAGTTGCAAGAGAAATTGCAAACAAAAGAATGCAAATTAAACGAGAGCAGGAACTCAGGGCAGTACGACGCATTACACTTGAAGATATTTCAAAGAGTGCAAAACTTGGTCAGGTTAAAGATCTTAGATTGATTGTTAAAGGTGATGTCGACGGTTCAGTTGAAGCTCTGTCCGATGCGTTACTAAAACTTTCTAATGATGAAGTTAAAATTGAAGTAATTCACAAAGGCGTTGGTGCAATAACAGAAACAGATGTTAACCTTGCTCTTGCTTCAGAAGCAATTATCATTGGTTTCCATGTTAGACCAAACTTAGAAGCAAGAAAACTCGCTGAGAAAGAAAAAGTTGATATAAGACTTTACAACATCATTTACGATGCAATTAACGATATTAAGAACGCTATCGTTGGAATGCTTGAACCAGAAATTAGTGAAGAGGTTACTGCAACAGTTGAAGTCAGGGATGTGTTTAAGATTTCTGGTGTCGGTACAGTTGCAGGTTGTTATGTGAAGGATGGAAAAATTCAACGCAATAATAAAGTCAGAGTAGTGAGAAATGGTATTGTGATTTTCACAGGAGATATTGAAAGCTTGAAGCGTTTTAAAGATGATGTTAAAGAAGTTGAAGCGAATAAAGAATGTGGAATAAAAATCGCGAACTTCAACGATATTAAAGTTGGCGATATTATTGAAGCGTTCAAAGTAGTAGAAAAGCAAAGAACATTGGAAAATGTCGGTAAGAACTGAAAAAGTTGCTGAGTTGATTAAAAAAGAATTAAGCATGATCCTTCTGCGGGAAACAAATGATCCCGCACTTGGATTTGTAACGATTACCTCAGTGAAAGTTTCAGGTGATTTGCAAAATGCAAAAGTTTATATTTCAATATTTGATCAAGAAAAGAGAAAAATTACTCTCGAAAGATTAAATCACGCGAAAGGACATTTTCGTTCAAAACTTGCTGGAAGAATTAAAATCAGAAGAGTGCCTGAACTTTCTTTCTTCTATGATGATACTTTAGATTATGTTGACAATATAAATAGACTTATTAAGAAAATTCATGAAAATGATAACAAAGAAGACAATTGATTTGAATGATGTGAATTTTAATGAAGGTGCTGTAATCTTGATTAATAAACCAGAAGGTTGGACATCTTTCAAAGTCGTTGATAAAGTTCGAAGAATTTTGAAAGTCAAAAAAGTTGGTCACGCAGGAACCCTTGATCCTAAAGCCACTGGACTTTTAATTTTATGCACTGGAAAATTGACGAAAAGCATCGAAGAATTTCAAAATCAAATCAAAGAATATCGAGGGAAAATTTATTTTGGAAAAACTACTCCAACTATGGATATGGAATCAATTGATCAGGCAAGTGAAGAGAAAGATATTTCTTTTTTGACACTGGATTTAATTCGAGAAAAAGCAAAAGAATTTGTTGGAGTGATTGAACAAACTCCACCGGTCTATTCTGCAATCTGGGTTGATGGAAAAAGAGCTTATGAGCTCGCAAGAAAAGGTAAAGATGTAAATCTGAAACCAAGGAAAGTTGAGATTTACAAATTTGAAATTCTGAATTTCGTTCCACCAATTGCAGAATTTGAAGTGGTTTGTTCAAAAGGTACTTATGTAAGATCACTTGCTCACGACTTAGGTCAAAAACTTGGATGTGGAGCTTTTCTTTATCAACTTGAAAGAACGAAAATTGGAAATTTCAGCGTTGAAGATGCACTTGATGTCGAAGAACTGAAAAAATTAATTCAAAAGAGTTTGAACTAATGAATGTTTATTACAACATAGATGAATTGACAAAAGATAAAAATACAGTTTTAACCGTTGGGACTTTTGATGGAGTTCATCTCGGACATCAGAAAATTATCAACGAGATGATCTATCAATCAGCTGAAAATAATTGCCGAAATATTTTAATAACTTTTGATCCACATCCGCAGATTGTTCTTTCAAAAAACAACTCGATAAAGATTTTGACAACACTTGATGAAAAACTTGAGTACTTAAGATATCTTGCTGTTCAGAATGTTCTGGTAATAAACTTTACAAAGGAATTTTCTCAGATTAACTTCAGAACATTTGTTGAAGAATATTTAGTCAATAAAATTGGTTTGAATACAATAGTTGTTGGTGCAGATCATCATTTTGGAAAAAATCGAGAGGGAAATCCTGAAGTTTTAAGTGAGTTAGGGAAAGAATTAGGTTTTAAGGTTGTGAAAGTTGATCCATTAATTTTTGAAGGTGAGAAAATTAGCAGCACAAGAATCAGAAAAGCATTGTTAAGTGGTAATGTCAGTTTAGCAAATCAGATGCTCGGGAAAAAATATATTATTGAAGGTAAGGTTGTGAAAGGAAGTCAGAGAGGTTCGAAAATCGGATTTCCCACAGCAAACATTGAAGTTGAGAATAGGGATAAATTAATTCCTGGTCGTGGTGTTTATTTTGTCGAAGTCGATTTGACTGATAAAAGTTATTATGGTATGATGAACATTGGTTTCAGACCAACATTTAACAACACAACAGAATTAATTCTTGAAGTTCATATTTTCTATTTTGATGGAAATATTTACGGTGAACCGATTGCAATAAGATTTGTTGAAAAACTGAGAGACGAAAAGAAATTCTCCTCGGTTGAAGAATTAAAGAATCAGCTCATCCTTGATAAACAGGAGTGTTTTAAATTAATTGATGCGATACATTCAACTAAGTAATAAGTGAATCATTAACAATTAATACTGGTTAAATCTGGTATTACATTAAAAGAAAGGAGTAAAAACTATGTTGACAAAAGAACAAAAAAAAGAACTTGTTTTGAAATACGGTGGAAGTGAAAAAAACACTGGTGCACCAGAAGTACAAATTGCAATTCTTACTGCAAGAATTAACGAACTAACTCAACATTTTGAAGAGCATAAAAAAGACAAACATTCCCGAATGGGATTGATCAAAATGGTTGGTAAAAGAAGAAGACTTCTCAGATATTTACAAAACAAAGACATTGAACGATATCGAAAGATAGTCGAAGAATTAAACTTAAGAAAGTAAAATGGTTAAAAATATGATCGTTCTAAAAGAAATTGAAATAAATGGTAAGACATTTTCCCTTGAAGCCGGGAGATTTGCCCGTCAGGCAAATGGCGCTGTAATGGTTAGCTTTGGAGATACTAAAGTTCTTGCCGTTGCAGTTGCTGCTGATGAGCAAGTCGTTGGTCAGGACTTTTTACCACTTTCAGTTGAGTATAGAGAAAAATATTCAGCTGTAGGTAAAATTCCAGGCGGCTTCATAAAACGAGAAGGAAAACCAACCGAAAAAGAAATTCTATCAGCTCGATTAATTGATAGACCAATTCGTCCGCTTTTCCCAAAGGGATATATGACAGAAACGCAAGTAGTTGTGCAGGTATATTCATCTGATCAAGAACATGATCCAGATGTAATTGGTGCAGTTGGTGCTTCGGCCGCTCTTGCAATTTCTGATATTCCTTTTGAAGGACCAATTGGTGAAGTTCGTGTTTGTTTGCTTGGCGACCAGTTCATTGTCAATCCAACTTACAAAGAAATTGAAGAAGCAAGACTTGAGATTGTTGTTGCAGGTACAGAAGATTCAATCTTAATGGTTGAAGGTGAAGCTCGAGAAGTTTCAGAAGAAACGATGCTTGAAGCAATTAAGTTTGGACACGAATACATCAAACAACTTGTTGCACTTCAAAAAGAACTGGTTGCTGAAATCGGTAAACCGAAGAGAGAAGTTCAGCTTTATCCTGAAGAAGAAGAAATTGTAAAAGCTGTTCGTGAACTCTGTTACGATAAAATTAATCAGGTAATTCACACACCTTCTTCAAAAGAAGTTAGAAGAAATAATCTCAAACAAATTAATCTTGAAACAATTGAGGCTCTCAAAGAAAAATTTCCTGAAAGAGAATTTCTCATCAAATCAGCAATTCATGATCTTGAAAGAGAATTGATGAGAAAAATGATTCTGGAAGAAGGTGTAAGACTCGATGGTCGAGGAACAAGAGACATCAGGCCAATTTATTGCGAAGTTGGTTTGTTACCTCGAACTCATGGTTCTGCTTTGTTCACAAGAGGCGAAACGCAAAGCTTA
>Ga0123519_10011364_pt1 | contig 13149 bp, 12 predicted proteins | sample YelNatPaOPRAMG02_FD_87396 | JGI IMG/M metagenome (GOLD analysis project Ga0123519, IMG submission 87396) | Hot spring microbial communities from Yellowstone National Park - Yellowstone National Park OP-RAMG-02 (version 2) | ecosystem: Environmental > Aquatic > Thermal springs > Hot (42-90C) ...
AGAGCGCCTCGCAGAGAGGAGAAAAAAGGCACTTCAATGACGAGAAGAAAAGGGCCTCGCTATGAGTAGGAGGAAAACAGATCGCAATGACGGGAAAAAGATTGCCTCGGAATGACAGGAAGAAAAGGGCCTCGTAACGGCGAGAGGAATGCTTTGCGATGGTGTGAAGAAGATTTGGCAACGACGGGATGGGAAAAACCTTGCGATTACGAAAAGCTACCGTTGAGGTAAAGAAGGCACCGCAATCACGTGAAGAAGAATTTTTTGCAATGACGTGAAGAAGCCTTTACAATGACGTGAAAAAAAGCTTTTGCAATGACGTGAAAAAGAAGCCTTTCGCCCAAGCGTGTCATTGCGAGCGAAGCGAAGCAATCTCGGGGTTGGGTTTCTTAAGGGTCGACCGAAGAAGTGAAGGTGGATTCCCAGGCTTTGTTAGTCTTCTCAAAATGGAGATGACAAACATCTCCCTCTCCCGCCTTGGCCGGAGAGCGCTGAGGTGGGGGTGATCCCTTGAGATTGCCCCTCACCTCAATCCTCTCCCCTCGGGGAGAGGAAGATTTATTTTCTCTGGACTTATCCGGAGTAATATGAGCATCCTCAAGTCAGAATCTAAGGAGGAAGGGGTGTCCATGGGAATTCCCCGGACGATGAAAGCGGCTGTTCTTCATGGATGGAATGATATCCGGTATGAAGAGGTGAAAACTCCGGATATCGGCCCGGAGGAGGTTCTGTGTCGGGTTTCGGCCTGTGGCATCTGCGGTACAGATGTGCACATTATGAACGGTCACTTTGCGGGTGTCTTTCCACCCCGATTTCCCTTCATCCTCGGACACGAGTGGTATGGTGAAATCGTTGCCTTAGGCAGCGGTGTGGAGGGGTTCTCCCTGGGCCAAAGGGTGATTGGCGAGCCCCAAAGGGGGTGTCGTGTCTGTCCACGATGTATGGAGGGAAGATATCATCTTTGCCTGAGTGCGCCCCGAACGGACAAGGGATATAGGCTTTACGGCCACAACACGAATGGTGCCTACGCCGAGTATGTGGCTGTCGATCGAGGGACAATCCATCCCATGCCCGAAGGGCTGGGTTTGGAGGAAGGCGTTTCCGCGTGCAACGTGGGGATTGGGGTTGAGGCGATCAGACGAGCTCGAATCGACGTGGGCGATACTGTAGTCGTGATCGGCGTAGGGTTGCTCGGATTGATCGTCCTTCAGTTGGCCCGAATCTCAGGGGCTGCAAGGACGATCGCTGTGGGCAGAGGACACCGACTCGAGACGGCTGGAAAGCTTGGAGCAGACGAAAAGGTGGACCGTTCGGAGGTGGATGTCGTGAAAAGGGTCAGGGAACTTACAGAAAACCTCGGAGCGGACGTGGTTATCGAGTGTGCGGGTACGGAGGAGGCTGTCCGTCAATCGGTCGACTGTGTCCGAAGAGGTGGAAGGGTTGTGCTGGCCGGGATTACAGAGCATAAGGGTGTCCCTCTTGATACAAATCGGATTGTCCTTGATGAGATTGAGGTGGTGGGAACCCGCGGGGCACCCAATGCCCTATCCGATTCCATTAAGCTTCTCGCCACAGGTCGGATCAACGTCAAACCCCTTGTCACGCACAAGCTTCCTCTCTCTGAGGTTCGAAAGGGAATGGAGATCTTTTCGAACCGTTTGGAAAACGTGATCCGGGTGGCATTGATCCCATAGGAAAGAAGTCCAAAAGAAGGAGGCAACGATGGCAAACTGGTCGATCAGGGCGATCGCCCTCGGTGCAAATTTCATCATGAAAGAAGCGATTACCGTGGGCCTTGACGTAGGACTTCAGATCTGGTTCCCCTATCTCGCATTTTTCCTCACCGATGGGAAACGAAAGATCCTTGTCGACTGCGGGATCAGCGAGAACTGGATCGTAGATGGCAAGGCCTGGGGAGGCTTTCCAGCTTACGGGGGAACGGAGTACGCGCTCAAGGAATTCGAGAAGGCGAAGATCAACCCACAGGAGATCGAGATGGTTCTTTACACCCATCTTCACAACGACCATACGGGTTGCAGCCATCTCTTTGATCGGGCGATCCACGTTTTCCAATGGGACGAATGGCAGGAGCTGATCAATCCTTTGCCCTCGATGAGGCTTCGAAAAGATTACAATCCGGGGGTCATTCCTGTCTTCGAAAAACTTCAATGCTGGAAGATCGATGGCGATATGAGACTGATGGACGGGATCATGGTCTACAAGACACCCGGGCACACCGCGGGGGGTATGTGTATCGGCGTGGAGACAACGAAAGGCACCTACCTTCTGACTGGCGATACAGCCCACATCTATCAAAACCTCTTTTCACAGTGTTCGGAGATGACGCTTCTCAGTGGCGAGACGATTCGGATCACGCCGGCCCCCCCTGTCTATGGCCCCTTTGTTCCCTCCTCCCTGGTTTATGACCACTACGCCTGGTACCGGAGTCTCTATCGCATGCGGGCTCTCTGCCCATCGATGGAATTTGCTCTTCCAAGCCACGAGCCTACGATTGCGGGAAGGACTTTTCCCGAGTGAGGTGACCATGATCAAGTCATTTGATCTTCCCACGGTCCCGACGGCACCACGACTGAGGTCCCGGAGTATTGCTGAACATTTTCGTTTGGGGGCATCCTTCTTTCGACGTGGAGGGGTGGGGTGAAAGACATGGGATTGCTTCGGCACTTCGTGCCTCGCAATGACGAAGAAGGGGGAGGCCTCGCAATGACGAAGAAGGGGGAGGCCTCGCAATGACGAAGAGGGGGAGGCCTCGCCATGACGAAGGAGGAAGAGTGCTGGCCATGGCGGAGAAGAGAGAATGTTGGCCATGGCGAAGAAGAAGGAGACCTCGCCATGACGAGCAAGGAGAAGGCCTCGCAATGACGGCGAAGAAGGAAGGCTCTCGACGACGAGCAAGGAGAAGGCCTGGCAATGACGAAGAACAGCGAGGGCTCGCGATGACGAGGGGAAGAAGGCCTCGCAATTAGAATTGTGAACGGATTTGGCAATTGGAGGGTGCCAGGCTCGCAATGACGAAGAGGGAGGAGGCCTCGCCATCACGAAGAGGAAAAGGGCTCCCAATGACGAAGAAGAGAGAAGCCTCCAATGACCAAGAGGAATGAAGCTCGTAATGGCGAACGAGAAGAGAGCCTCGCGATGACGAAGAGGGAAGCCTCGAAATGATGAGAAGAAAAAGACCCGCCAAGGACCTGAAGAAGGAAGTTTCCGAGGAGGGGGAATAGGAGGGCCTTGCAATGATCGTGGAGAGAGCGCACGCGAGGAGGGGAATGAGAGGACTCTGCAATGACCAGAAAGAGATCTCCTCATGACGAGAAGGAGAAGCCCTCGTGATAACGAGAAGAGGGCATGGCAATGACGTGAAGAGAACTTCTCGACGAAGAGAAAATGGAAGGACTCGCCATGGCAAGAGTGAGAGGATTTGGTGGTGACGGGAAGAAGAGGACCTCGCCACCCACCTCGTCATGGTCTGAAGTAGAGGCCTTGCCCCCATCTCTTCATGGCCAAGAGAAGAGGGCAATGCCTCTCACCTCCCCATGATCAGAAGAAGAGGGTGGTGCCTCTCATCTCTCCACGATCCAGAGAAGATGCTGGTGCCTCTCACCTCTCATGACCAAGAGAAGAAGGCGCTGCTTCTCCCCTCCCCATGATCAGAAGGAGAAGGTGGCCCCTCTCACCTCTCATTGACCAAGAGAAGAAGCTTCCCCCCACCTCGTCATTGCGAGGCACGAAGTGCCGAAGCAATCTCAGGGGTTCGGATTTTCAGGGGGTTGCCTGAACAGTAAGGCGAATTTTTTGGATGTCCCGTTAATGAATTCGATCGTTTGAAAAGGAGTGTGTCGATGAAAGCCCTGATGAAGCTTCAGAGAGGAGAGGGGTTCGTCGAGTTGAAGGAGGTGGAGGATCCCAGGCCCGATGCCGATGAGGTATTGATTGCCGTTAGGCGGGCAGGAGTTTGTGGGACCGATATCCACATCCTTCATGACGAGTTTCCCAAGGCCCGACCTCCTTTTGTTCTCGGTCATGAGTTTTCCGGGGTCGTCGAAGAGGTGGGCAGGGAGGTGAGGGGATGGAAGGTGGGCGATCGGGTCGTTTCGGAAACGTCGGCCCATTTCTGTGGTCGCTGTCGTTTTTGCCAGAGGGGCGATACGCAGATCTGCCCAGAAAGAGAGGCCTATGGTTACGTTCGAAATGGAGCCTTCGCCAAATACATTGTGGTGAAGGCCAAGCTTCTTCACCGGATCCCGGATTCGGTGAGCGATTCGGAAGCAGCCCTCTCGGAGCCTCTGGCGGTGTGTGTTCACAGTGCTTATCACCGGACAAAGGTGGAACCTGGCGATGTGGCCCTGGTGACCGGACCGGGAGCGGTGGGGCTGATCATGTTTCAGGTGGTGAAGGCTGCCGGAGCAAAAGTGATTCTCTGTGGAATGGATTCGGATCGGGAAAGGTTACGGCTCGGTGCTGAGCTGGGGGCAGATCGCTCTGTCAATGGCGAGAGAGAGGATCTCGCTTCCATCGTGATGGAGATGACAGAGGGCTACGGGGTGGATAAATCCTACGAGTGTGCGGGAGCGAAAGGGGCGGTGATCGATTGTCTTCGTCTGACCCGACGGGGTGGAACGATCGTCCAGGTCGGTCTTTTTGGAAGACCCATTGAGATCCCCTACGAAGAGATTGCCCTCAAAGAACTTTCGGTCATTGGGTGCTTTGCCCAGAACCACGATTCGTGGGATCCAGCCCTTCGCCTCCTGGCGGAAAGAAAGGTGAAAACGGGGCCCCTCGTTTCGGCCGAGTATCCTCTTGACCGGTGGAAGGAGGCCTTTGAGCGATCGGAAAGGCGCGAAGGGCTGAAGTATCTTCTTTACCCGATTGGATGAGCGCGCCTTTGTTCACGATTTGATCAGGCTCGTCTGAGAGGATTCACAATTTGGTACTTGTAGGGGCACGTCGCTACGTGCCACATGGTCTTCTGCTTGGATAAGCTAAGACCTTTTCAAGGAGGGAAGGATCGATGAATCTATCGGGGAAAATCTCTCTTGTCACAGGAGGAGGGCGGGGTTTGGGCCGAGCCATTGCCCTCGCTTTAGGGAGAAACGGTTCGGACGTTACGGTTTGCGATATCAAAGCGGAGGACGCAGAGCGCGTCGCCGAGGAGATCAGATCGATGGGACGAAAGGCCCTCTCCTTTCATGTCGACGTTTCAAAATCGGGTGAGGTCAACGCAATGGTGGAGAAGGTACTCGCTCAATTCGGAAAGATCGACATCCTTGTCAACAACGCCGGTATTTGCAAAGTGGCTTCCATCGAAGAAACGACAGAAGAGGACTGGGACCGGATTATGGCGGTCAACCTCAAGGGTGTTTTCCTCTGCTCGAAGGCCGTGATGGCCGTCATGAAGAAGCAGCGATCAGGAAGAATCGTCAACATGGGTTCTCTTGCCGGAAAGGTGGGAGGGGTGGCTACAGGAGCCAACTACGCTGCATCCAAAGCGGGAGTGATGTGTTTCACGAAATCCCTCGCCAAAGAGCTTGCCCCTTATGGTGTGACCGTTAATGCCCTTGCTCCGGGAGTAATCGAAACCGATATGACCCACGGCATCACAGGTGGAGACTGGACCAGTTATCTCAGGACGATTCCCCTGGGCTATATTGGTGCACCGGAGGATGTGGCGAACGCGGTCCTCTTCTTTGTTTCCGACGAAGCCCGCTACATCACCGGAGAGATCATGGATGTCAACGGCGGAATGTTGATGGATTGAGAAAGGATATCTGTGAAGCCTGAAGGGTGAACTTTGAACTATGAACCCTGAACTTTAAACGGTGAACCCTGAAGGGCGAACTTTGAACTGTGAACTGTGAACTGTGAACTTTGAACCCTGAACTTTGAACCCTGAACCTTGAACGTGGAACTTGGAACCTCTTTGGACATGGCTTGGAGCAAGAGCCCTTCCTTCCACTGATCGTTTCTCGTCGATCCCTTGGCGGTCATTTTGCAAGAATCCCATAAATTCCAACAGTGTTTTTGCATTGGCGCAATAGAAAAAGTGCGTCCAATTCGAGCTCATTTCTTTCGAATTTTCGAATTTTGTAAAAGATGCTGACAGAAGAGCGGAGAACCGTTCTTTGATTCGAAACCGATTAATATTAAAAAGGTTTTCCCTTTCGAAAAGCGGTCAGGCCCGTAGGAGCGTCGGTTTTTTTTACAATTCTCAGGCCTAAGAAAACATGGCCGTTTCTGATGGAGGCGGTGAATCATCATTGAAGTTAAGGGGTTAAAAAAAGTCGGATTGGCATATCGGAGACAATCTTGAATGGTACAGAAAGTGCAGGGATTCTGTATTACAGTCGGTGGCGTGGCACAATCCCTGGCTGGCGAAGGTTTGGATATTTAGAGACCGCGAAAATCGGAGAACAGGGTCTATGGTAGCATACGAATTCTATGTTCGAGACAACTCCCATGGAGACCGCCTCATCGGGATCCTTCCCGAGAGAAGAAAGAGACTCGACCGGATTACGGACGAGTCGATTTTCCGATGGGCGAGCAAGGTTTTTAACACGATGGTCGATCTTAGAAAGGTTTACTTCGTTTCGGTTACAGTCCAACAGAACGGTCGGGGTTTCTATTTCCCCGAACCAAGAGGCCGAAGGAAACCGAACGAAATGGAAAAGGGGGGAACCCCCGCGGCCTCAGCCCCAAGCAGCCCTTCCTCTCGTGACGAGGAGAGATAGACGATCAAAGAGGCTTCATCCTTCTGCATTCTTTAAAGCCGAGCAAGGATCACCCAACCCAAAATAATTCTTGCCCCCGGTACTTCCACGTTTTCTGGTCTCCCCGTTGACTTCGGAAGAGAAATCTCATAAACTTTGGTCAAACCCGAAAGGAAGAGCCGTCTTGTCAAAGAGGCAACTCAGACGGGTTTAGGACGAAAGGAGGAGACGGTTATGAGGAAGACTCTTCTGGTGGTTTGTTCGGCCTTCTTGTTTTCAACCTTCTTTTCAGATGCCTTGTTGGGTCAACCTCGGTATCCTAAGGAGACGGAGGAGTGGCTCAAGAGTGCGGAGCTCGGGCCGTACGAACCCAAAGTCTATAACGAAAAAGCAATTTATGAGAAGGCGAAGCTCGAAAAGGAGGTATCCGTTTACTCCTATTCCTCGCGGGTTCACCAGTTTGGCAAGACCTTCGAAAAACAGTATCCGGGCATCAAGGTCAATGGTTTTGATATGGACTCCGCCGAAATCGTGACGAAGGTCCTTGCCGAACAGAAGGCGGCAAACTTCACCGCGGACGTCATCTTCCTGAAGGATCCGGCAACCGCCCTCAATGAGCTGATCGAAAAGGGGTACGCTTTCACCTATGTACCTCCCGATCTGAGATCAGTCATTCCAGAACGCTTCCAGAGACCCTTCCTCGTCCATCATGTGAGCCTCGACGCGTTGGTCTACAATACGGAAGCAAATAAGACCTCTCCCATTCAGAGCCTCTGGGATCTCACGCGTCCGGAATGGAAGTCGAAGGTCCTTTTCCCTGACCCGCTCAAGATGCCCGAATTCATCGAATTCCTGGTTACGGTGGTTCAGCACGGGGAGGAGATGGCAAGGGAATACCAGAGGGTTTTCGGGAAGCCGATTCAGCTCTCCAAAGGATGCGAGAACGCAGGCTACGAGTGGATCTACCAGCTCTTGAGAAACGACGTGATCATTGCCGGGTCGACCAACGATGTGTCCAATGCCGTGGGCCAACCCGGTCAGCAGAAGCCTCCCGTTGGGATCACGGCCTATTCAAGACTCCGAGACAAAGAGAAGAACCCGAAGCTTGCCTTCGATGTTGCTCTCGAGGTCAAACCCGTGATGGGTGTCGCCACCGAGGTCATCATTGCCCTGGTGAATCGAGCCAAGCATCCTAACGCGGCCAAACTTATGATTCGTTGGATGATGGGCGATGAAAAAGGCGGCCAGGGCTATCAGCCTTATTTTGTTCTCGGAGACATCCCGGTGAGGATCGACCAGCCGGCTCCGAAAGGATCGAAGACCCTGAGCCAGTTGAACGTCTGGATGGCAGATCCTAAGTTTGTGTGGGACCAGGGCCAGAGGGTGAGAGACTTTTGGCTCGGCCATCTGAAGTAGGAAGGGAAACCCACCCGTTGCCCCGGATCGGACACCCTGGAGGTCTTGGTCAAGGGGGTTTTCTCGAGATCTCTACGGTTATCGTAGGGCTTCATCGAGAGTGGAATTGAGCCGAGTTACCCGAAGTGGGTATTCCCGCTTCCTGAAGGTGCCGCTATGAAGCCTCTTTGGCGCCCTCAGCGGGGCCCTTTCCGGGGGATTTTTGCAACCTCAGGAGACATAGTCGGAATCGCTCAATTTGGATTCACCCCTAATCACAGATGATGCGGTCTACGCTAATTTTGAACCGTCTCAGGTTCGCCTTCACACGCCCCCATTTCGTGATCGGGATCCTTCTTCTGATTTTGCTCACCGTTTTGGTGGTGATCCCTTTCCTTTATATGGTTCACGACACCATGGTTTGGCAGGAAGGGGATCGGAGGATTTCGAGAGAGGCCAACCCGGGTGCCCTGACGTTTTTTCACTACAAGCGGGTTTTTTCAAGCCCTTTGAGCCTGAACATCTTCTACAAACCCTTGCTCCGCTCCTTGGCCACCTCCCTCGCCATCTCTTTTCTCGCTGTGGCGCTCGGGTCTCTCTTAGCCTGGCTCCTCGTCCGAACTGACATCCCTTTGAGGAAGACCATCGCTGTCTTTGCCGTCATTCCCTATGTGCTCCCATCGTACACCCTTGCCTTGGCCTGGCTTGACTTTTTCAAGAACGATCGAATCGGAGGTTCGATGGGTCTTTTTCAATTTCTTCTTGGCTATCAGCCTCCGGACTGGCTTGCTTACGGGTTCGTCCCCATCGTGATCACCCTTTCCCTTCACTACTATCCCTTTGCTTACCTCCTTCTGTCAGGAGCCCTTGTGTCGATCGACTCCCATCTTGAGGAAAGCGCAGAGGTTCTGGGTGCGCCCCGGCCGACGATTCTTCGGCGAATCACCTTTCCGATCGTGCTTCCAGCGATCATCTCCTCGTTGATCCTCACCTTTTCGAGGGCCCTCGGGACCTTTGGTACGCCATACTTTCTGGGGGCTCCGGTCCGGTACTTCACCTTGGCCACAACCATCTACTCCAACATCTCGAATCGAACGTCTGCGGTGGCCTACATCTCAGCCTTGTCCCTGATTCTCATCTCCATCGTGATCGTCTATGCCAACCAGAAGATCATCGGTTCAAGAAGCTTTGTAACCATAGGCGGCAAAGGATTTCGCCCCCGCCTGACCCCATTGGGCAGATGGAGGTACCCGGCCTTCTTTTTTGCGGCGTCCCTCATTTTCCTTGCCGTCTTCATCCCCCTTTCCCTTCTTCTTTGGCAGACCCTCATGCTCTATCCCAACGACTATTCCCTGGGCAATCTCACCCTCCATTACTGGGTCGGGAAAAGCAATCCCGCCCTTGCCGAAGGTGAGAGCGGAATCTTGCGAAACCTTCAGATCCTCGGAGCAGCCTGGAACAGCATCAAGCTCTCCGTGATCGTCGCCGTGCTGACAGGGTTGATCGGTGTCTTGATCGGATACGCGGTGGTCAAGGGAAGGGGATCGAAGCTCTCGTCACTCCTCGAACAGCAATCGTTCCTCCCATACCTCATTCCAAGCATCGCCTTCGGAGCCATCTACCTTTCCCTCTTCACTCGAAAGATCGGTCCCTTACCGGCCTTGTATGGAACGTTCTTTCTTCTCGTCTTGGTTTGCGTGGCAAAGAATCTGCCTTTTTCTGCCCGCTCGGGAATCTCTTCGATGCTTCAGATTGCAGGGGAGCTGGAAGAGGCTGCGGTGATGGTGGGCGCTTCCTGGTTTTGTCGGTTTCGAAAGATCATTTTACCCCTGACCCTTGCCGGGTCTCTTTCGGGCTTTATCCTAACCTTCATCGCTACGATGAGGGAGCTTTCCTTAATCATTCTCCTCGTGACCCCTGAAACCCGAACCCTGACGAGCATGACGTTTCGCTATGTGGAACAGGGGTATTCCCAATTTGCCGACGCGATCATCGTGCTGATTGTGATTCTCGTTGTGGGGGGAGAATTTGCGGCCCGTCGGATGGGCAAGAGGGAGATGATCTGACATGGCATGGATTGAACTGGAGGGTGTGACAAAACGATTCGGGTCGGTCGTTGCTGTCAACGATCTGAACCTTCAAGTGGAAGAGGGGGCCTTTCTCACCCTTCTTGGTCCCTCGGGTTGTGGGAAGACCACGGTTCTAAGGATGATCGCCGGTCTTGAAATCCCTGATCAAGGGGAGATCCGTATCGGGGGAAAGAAGGTTTTTTCGTCACGAGAAGGCCTTTTCGTTCCTCCGGGCAAGAGAGGCGTGGGGTTGGTCTTTCAGTCCTATGCCCTCTGGCCCCACATGACGGTCTTCGAAAACGTTGCTTTCGGGCTTCAAATCCAGAAGGTCAGAGGGGCCACGATCAGAGAACGGGTGATGACGGTCCTTCGGTATATGCATCTGGAAGAAATGGCTCAGAGATACCCTCAAGAGATGAGCGGTGGCCAACAGCAGCGGGTGGCTCTGGCCCGCATGCTCGTGACAAGCCCCGCAATTCTCCTCATGGATGAACCGCTTTCGAACCTGGATGCCAAGCTGAGGATGGAGATGCGGGCCGAGATCAAACGAATTCACCGCGAATCGAAGGCCACAACGGTCTACGTCACCCACGACCAAACCGAAGCGTTGACCCTCTCCACATGGGTGGCCGTGATGGACAAAGGGATTTTGCAGCAGGTCGATCCGCCACAGAAGGTCTACAAAAGGCCTGCGAACCTCTTTGTCGCCGATTTCATTGGGAGCCCGACCATCAATTTCATGACCGGAGAGATCGTCCAAAGGGAGGAAGGGGCTTTTTTCGAGGCAGGTGCTTTGCGTTTACCGGTGACCTTTAAGGTGAAGGATGGTTCAAAGGGGGTCACGGCAGCCGTGCGACCTGAGGCCATTCGGATCTCTCGGACAAAGGGGGAACACGGTTTCGAAGGAGAGATTTACTCGGTTCTTCCTGCGGGAGCCGAGTGGATTATCCAGGTCAAAGGGGAGGGGAAGATTTTTAACATCCGGGAGGTAAGCGAACCCTCCTTTGAAATCGGGGAGAAGGTCTATCTGCACTTTCTGAGAGATCAGATCATCTTCTATGACCGGGAGAGAGGAAACCTCATTTACCCCATCTAAGGTCTCTTTCTGGACGGCTCGGATCAGGGCCTGGGTAAAAGGCCTGCGGCCTTCACGATCTCGGCCACCTTCTCCTCCCACTCGATGGCCATGATGTGGACGCCTCGGACCCCCGGGATCTCTTTGAGCCGCTGAATCGTTTCCACGCAGATCTGGATCCCCGTCTCCGCCTGTTTCTCCTTCGGGACGGCCTTCATCCTTTCAATCACCTCGTCGGGGACATCCATTCCAGGGACCTGGTTTTTCATGTAGCGCGCCATGCCCACCGATTTCAGAGGGGTCACCCCAGCCAGGATCGCCACCTTTTCGTGAAGGCCCCGGTCTCTCACCATGGTCATCCAGCGTTCGAATCGTTCGAGGTTATAGATGCACTGGGTCTGGATGAATTCGACTCCTGCTTTAACCTTCTTATGAAGTCTTGCCGCACGGATTTCGAAGGGGTCGGCGAAGGGGTTTTCAGCCGCTCCAATAAAGAGCATCGGTCTTCCTTTGACCTCCTCTCCTCCTACAAATGTTCCCTCATCCCGCATCGTCTTGACCGTTTGAATCATCTGGATCGAATCCATGTCAAAGACGTTCTTGGCCTTGGGATGGTCGCCGAATTTCTGGTGGTCTCCGGAGAGGCAAAGCACATTGTGGATACCCAGGGCCGCCGCGCCGAGCATATCGCTTTGAATTGCGATTCGATTCCGGTCGCGGCAGACCATCTGGAGGATGGGGTCGAAGCCCATCTCCTTGAGGAGGATACAAGAGGCGAGGGAAGACATCCTGACCACAGAGGTTTGATTGTCTGTGACGTTTACGGCATCGACCACGCCCTTGAGGAGGTTTCCCTTTTTTCGGATCACTTCAGGGTCTGCTCCCCTCGGAGGACCACATTCTGATGTGACCACGAATCCTCCCGACTCCAAGATCCGCTCGACGTTCGATCCTGTCTTCATCGCATCTCCCTCGAGGTTGAAAGATCGAGCTTCGTCGCTCTCATTTTTGGGTGCTCAATTTTTTTCCGGCTCCTATTCCGAAAGTCTCAAATCTTCCCTGATCCGTTTTCGAGGGCCGCCGTCTCTTGAGGTCGACCAATCTTTGATGGGCAGGATCTCCTCATAACGGTCCAACTGGCCCAGTTCTTTGAGGCGATCGACGATCAGTTGCCAAGCACAATCCGTATCAGGGTTGACCTCGCACTTTCCTTTCGACGAGCCGCCGCAAGGACCGTTCAGAAGGCTTTTGGCACAGCGGGCGATGGGACAGATGCCCGCGGTCTTGTCGAGGATGCAGGTTCCACAGCCCTGGCAACGTTCGCTCCAGACCCCTTGCTCGAGGGTCACTCCAAGGAAGCTCGTATCCACGGCCGGGAAGACCGGTTTGGTTCGATATTTCTCGGCCACATATTGAACCCCTGCACCGCAGGCCATGGAGAGAATCACATCGTAGTCTTCCACGAAGGGTCGGATCTGTTCGATGTATTCGTGATCGCACTGGCGTTCAAGGGTGTGCTCCCGGACCTCGAGAGTTTCTCCCTCCTTGGCGCTGCGAAGCCTCAGCTCTGAAGCGAGGATTCCGACCTCGCGTTCTCCCCCTACCGCACACACCGTCACACACTCGTTACAGCCGAGAAGGAGGATTTTTCGATGAGGGTGAATCATCTTCAGAATCTCTTCGAGGGGCTTTCGGTTCCCTACGATCATGGCGCAGCTCCTTTGAAAAAACGTTGAAGGTTAAAGGTTGGAGGTTGGAGGCAAAAGAAAAACCTTGATTCTCCATGCTCTTGCCTCCCGCCTCGAGCGAAGCGTACCTCAAACCTCAAACGATGTTGAAGGTTAGAGGCGGAAGGTTGGAGGCAAAAGATTAAACCCCAGATGCT
>Ga0123519_10011367_pt1 | contig 13146 bp, 3 predicted proteins | sample YelNatPaOPRAMG02_FD_87396 | JGI IMG/M metagenome (GOLD analysis project Ga0123519, IMG submission 87396) | Hot spring microbial communities from Yellowstone National Park - Yellowstone National Park OP-RAMG-02 (version 2) | ecosystem: Environmental > Aquatic > Thermal springs > Hot (42-90C) ...
AAAGATAGCACAATTTCGGTCGGTTCGATTAAATCCGGTGAATGGAAACAAACTGTTCTGCCAATCTATGTGAGCAAGCGATTTAAACAAGATGAGTTCTCTTTAAGATTGAAGATTACCGAAACTAAATTAAACATTACCAAAGATACGACTCTGGTCTTTGCGCTTAATAAACCGTTCCAGAGACCATCCGAGATTGTCGTCCCAACCAGACCGGTAGAAAAAGAGTCATTGGAAATCCTGCCCTTGCCGGAATTGACTGCGGATGTTGATTTGAATATCCCGATTACCGGAATGAAAAATGAGAACGGAATTGCGGTTGTGATTGGCGGAGCCGATTACAAGCCCGAAATCCCCAAGGTTGATTATGCCTTGAGAGATGCAAAGATTATAAAGGAATACCTGATGAATATGTTTGGCTATAAAGAAGAGAATATCATCTTCTTAAGAAATCCGACCAAGGCAGATTTGGAAATGGTATTTGGGATAAAAGGAAAACCGAAGGGGCAATTGTATAATTATGTTAAGAAGGATGAATCCGAAGTATTTGTCTATTATACCGGGCATGGTGCACCGGACTTAAAAGAAAAGAATGCATATTTTGTGTCTTGTGATGCTGACCCATCTTATATTGAACTGCAGGGCTATCCTTTGGATTTATTCTTTGAAAATCTTTCCCAAATTCCAGCAAAAAGGATGACCGTAGTGATTGATGCTTGTTTTTCGGGTGCTTATGATAAAGGGCTTATTATACATAGGGCTTCACCAGTAGTTGGGGTTAAAATTGAGAAAGTTGAAGGAATAAAAGATAAAGGCATAATAATGACTTCGGCTGAAAGTAATGAAGTCGCATCCTGGTATCCAGAGAAGAAGCATAGTCTTTTTACCTATTTCTTCTTGAAAGGGTTGAGGGGTGAAGCGGATAAGAATGGAAATAAAGAGATTACAGTTGGGGAATTAGAGAGTTATGTAAAAGAGAATGTGGGTTATTGGGCAAGAAGACTCCATAACCGGGAACAGAATCCAAGGTTTGAAGGGGAGAAGAGTTTGGTGATTTTGCGATTGAGATAACCCAAAAGCCCTGCCTACGAGCCAGCCTCCCAGGTGACCTACGGGGCAACCCCCGAGGCAGTCCCCGAGGCTACTTCCCAGGTTGCCTCCCAGGCCGCTTCCGAAGTTGCCTATGAGGTCGCTCCCCAACCAGCCTCCGAAGCAGTTCCCCAAGCAACTCCCGAAGCAGTCTACGAGGCAACTCCCGAAGCCACTCCCCAGGTCGCCTACGGGGTCACCCCCTAAGCCGTACCCCCTCCCAGAGGAAAATTAAATATAAAATATCAAAAATCAAAAACTTAGAAGAAAATTTTGCTTGATTTTAATGTGCCTATTAGGCACAATATTACTATGCTAATTAATAATTCCTTGAGAATGGAGATTGGAAAACTTTTGAGAAAAGTTCGAGAAAACTATGGGCTTTCTCAAACGGAAGTAGCCAAAAGAATTGGATTATCGGCAAAAACCAGACATGCTTATATCTCCCGTTTGGAGAGTGTAAAGTAAAGAATCCGCTATTGATAATAACTTTACTTTATTTGCGTGCTTGTGGTGCATCCTGGGTTGAATTTTTCAAAGAACTTGATGCGATTGATTTTAAGATGCGACACGAAAAAATGATTGTTCAAGTCCAGCCGGCACCGACTAAAAGGAAGATTGAACGGGATGCAATGCGCTATGAGATTGGAATTGAAATGCTATCAAAGAGAGATGACCCGAATCGGTCATCTCCCCGGATTGTAGGGCAACCCTTCAGGGTTGCATCTCTTTTTTTTAGCAAGGCTAAAGCCTTGCCCTACTTTTGGGGTTCCTTTTTTGCAATCTCTGCTTAACGACTTATAATAATTTTTCTGGTAATTTTTGTTTTATCAAGATTTATTCTTAAAATGTAAACGCCTGATGGTAAACCTTTCGTATCAACAAGCTTGAAGCTTGACCCCTGTATTGCTTCAAGCAGTCCGCCTTTTACCTTCTTCCCTAAAACATTGTATAAATCGTAATTTATTAGTCTCGGATTTGAATCGGATTTGAGTTTTATCGTATTGCCTTTGGGATTGGTAATAATCTCGGTTGGACAAGGCTTAGGTTTAAAGAGACTCATTTGAAAAACTCGGTGAGGCTCGGGTTTTGGCGTATAACACCATAATTCCCGTGTGTTGTTACCCTTTAAAGCGAAGACCAATCCATCGGCATTAGTCAAAGCGCCGCCACTTTTTACGCGCTTATTGGATAATCCCTTAGGAATTGTCTCTAATTCAACCCAGGTGTCTAAATCCGGATAGTAAACCCAAAATTCTTGGGTGTTGCCACCCTTCAAGCAATAGACTAAATTCATAGTATCGTCATAACATAAACCGGCGCCGTCTTTTGCTTTCTTTTTCTTTTGCGCAATTGAGGAATAAAGGGGCAAAGATTTTTTTATTAGCCAGGTATCAGAATCAACCGAATAGGCATAAAAGTCATTGTAGCCACCTTTTAGACAATAAATATAATCACCGCCCACTACCATACAACTACCATCCTTCATCGGCTTGCCACTTGGCAATAAAGGAATCGGTTTGAGGTCAGTTCGCCAAGTTTTTGTTGACACATCATAGGCGTAGAATTCATTGGTTTTGCTTCCTTTGATGAAATAGAGATAAATATTTTGTCCAATTTTACAAGCACCAAGACCGCTACCGCCTTTTACCCCTTTGCCCTGGGCGGAAGGGACTTCACCCAGATAACTCCAGGAGTCTTTTGATAAATCGTATTGCCAGAATTCCCGACTATTATTTCCTTTCAGCGCATAGATTTTATTGTTCCATTTATCATAGGTTAGTGCGCCACCTCGCTTCACTCTTTTTGGTTTTAAGGCAAGTAACGGTAATGACTCTTTTTTAATCCAGGTATCGGTAGTTGTGTTATAGGCATAAAATTCCGTGGTATTATTACCCTTAAAGGCAAAAAGCGTATCAGAGCGGGTATAAACCAAAGCCCCACCCTGCTTAACATTTTTCCCAGCACCAAGGGGAAGGTTTTTTCTTTCCGCCCAGAAACCGCCCGAAGCGGATTGGACATAAACTGAATCAATTACTGTATCGTTATTCGGATTTCGGTCATTCCTTAATTTTGTCCAGGCTTTGATCTGCTGCCAGCCCGGATTACCTGACCAAGGATTAAATTCTATTGTATCATAAGGCTTAGGTGCAAGTCTGGAAAAGAACCGTTCATTATTATAATTATTACCAATTCGCAACCAGACCGAAAGGTTTGCTACCGGCGTCATCTGGTAGTTTCTGATTATCACCTTGGGTGTGATACTTGTGCCATAATTACAAGTCTCGGGTGGTGACAGAATCTCTTCGGCGCCAAAATCTACCGGTAATTCGTTAAGGTCTGACACCATTCTCGGCATAACCTGATACTGGTTGATGTATTGGTTTAGGCAACCAGTTAAAAGCAGATAACCATTAGGTATTGATTCGTTTGGGATATTGGTCTCACTTCGGATAAAGACCGGGATTGAACAAGTTTCGGCAAAATTGTATGCCCAATAAACAGTATTGGGTTGGAATATGCCAGAAGTTTTGAACCGCACCGTGTCAATCAAAATTAGTGTCCCTTCTAACGATTCAGCGATTTGGGAAATTGGCACAAAAGTCGTGCAGGGTAAAGGGAAGTTAGACCCAATCCTTTGGACCCAACCCCCACTGTCATAAAAGACATTTAGGACGGTCTGATTAGCCAATTCTCCAACCCGACCTAAAACTGAAATACTATCGCCAATTGTTAGATAGGGTAAAGTATCGCTTATTGCTGGTCGGCGAATGTGAATACCCCGCCAGGCACTGCCGGGTTCTTCTTCTATATTAAAGAATCTTCCAAATACACCAGTTACAATTCCTTTGGTATGAACATATCTATTATTATCGGGCGAGGTATCTGACGGTCCAAAAGTATGTTGGATTTGATAAATACTATGTTCAAGTGCAACTGAATAAGAAAAGATTGGGCTTTGACTTCTACCACCTTTAATGTTTTTGGCAATTAGGAAATAATAGACAACTGTGCCAGTATCTTGGGCTAAAATTGAGTAGTAATAAAAGGAATCAAGGTGAGAGCGAGGAATTGATTGCCAATTGCTTTGATTATTTATTGCGTAATAGAGGCTATCCGCAATTATAGTTAAAGAGTCAAGGATCTTTGCTCTGACGGTTACAGTTTCATTGAAAAGAGGAATTAAAGGGTTATGCGAGATATCGGTTATGTTTGGACCGGGGGGAATTCTTTGCTCGGCTTCATAAAGGATTGTATTCCGGGCAAAGACGATTTCCTGATTATAATCTCGGTATTTATTCACATCACCCACTGCGATGCCGAATGTCGGCACAAGCGGAAATGCGATAATTACTTGATTGTTCCAATTCGTTCCACTTCCATATAAGACTCTAATTGAATCAGCCGCTGACCCCCTAATTCCAATACTTACAATTTCAATACCATTATGCTCGTCTAATACATCACCAACCGCTAAGTTTTGGTGAGCCTCATTAGTACCGGTTGGTGTATAAATTGCTCGGATTTGCCAATTATTTCCTGAGCCATAAAGTTCAATAACTGAACCGTTATTAATAGTTGCATTGCCGTTGCCAAAAACAATTTCGTTGCCAAGATTTGAGGTATCAAAATCAGCGATTGCTGGGTCGTAAAAGTTACAAATTGAATTGTAATAAAGAATATAATAATCCCAACTTGAACCATTCCATCGGATCCGGACTACTCTACCACCAGCAGTCGTTACAACAATTTCATTACCAGTGAAAATAGTATCAAAATCGCCAATTGCCACTCCGTGGCATAGACTGCCGTCGCCCGACCAGATTTGGGTTGTTGACCAAGCACTACCAGTCCAATAAGACCGAAAAACATAATTGTAACGAGCAAAAATTATATCGGTTGCGCCATTATTATCAGCATCGCCAATCGCAATGTCATATACCTGACCACCTTGAGAATCAATCTGCGCTACATTCCAAGAATTACTAACCCATTTTACTCGTTTTAAGTTTCCGCCGGCTTGGCCGAAGATAATTTCATTTATTCCATCACCATCAACATCGCCAATTGCAACACTTACAACACCATTATTCCCATCGCCGGTAAACGGTATATCAGCACGCCAGCGCATCGGTGGCATACTTGAAGTGTCGGTTAGAATTATTGCATTTCTATTAAGCGGCGATTGACCAGTTGCTATTCTAAAGGTATCGTCGTTCACCCCTTTTAACTTATTACCAATCGCAATCTTTTGTAATGTTCCCGATGCCTGAGAATAGATTCTTGTTGTATCCCAATTCGCTGGATTAGGGAAAATCGGATTTTGCGCCAATGCGAAGTTAAATAAGATAAAAAGTGAAATGATAACAACAAAAAATAATATTTTATTAAAAAGTAAATTTGTAGGGCAAGGCTTTAGCCTTGCTTTAAGAAAGAGAGATGCTAATCCGCCTAAGGCAGATTGCCCTATACCCCGAATAAAAAGTAAAATGGCTAAAGCCAAAAATAATGTGTTATCAATGACCCGAATCGGGTTTGTAAGGTTAAAATGTCCTGATTGTTCCGTTTTCATTCACTATAAGTTACCTTTATCCATCACCAAAGTCAAGTCTTTTACCAGAAAAGAAAGCCCGCACTTTTATAAAAGTGCGGGCTTTTGGGTTTTTTAAGCGTCTATCTTTGAATCAGAACCTTTTCGCCATATTCTAAGCCATTAAACTCTATCCTCATAAAGTAAATGCCGGTCCCAAGTTTTTCGGTATCAATTGAAATCACTCCGGACTTATTCGCAAGTGTCTTTGTTTGTATGTAGACCCTTTCGCCTAAAATATTGTAAAGTTTAACCGTAATCGGAGAAATCTTAGTTACATTGTATTGGAGTGCGAAATTACCTTTGCTCGGATTCGGGGTTACTTTAAAGTCAATTAAATCAAGGGGACGAGTTTCTATCTCCATCGTGCCCGAGGTTGTCCTATTGCCCATCTCGCTACTGGCGATAAATAATGCATTGGGGTCATAGGTCCAAAGTTCACGGGTACGGTTGCCTTTCAGGGCATAGATTTTGCCATCGGTTGGGCAATAAGTGAGCGAACCACCCTGCTTGACTTTACGGTAATTTGGTCCAATTGGAATTGGGTCAATCTGCTCCCACCAATCACCATTGATATGATATACCCAGAATTCTTGCGAATTATTTCCCTTGAAGGCGTAAATGAGCCCAGAGCCATCCGCAACCAGCGCCGCACCTTCCTTGGCTCGTTTTTGTCCGGCAAACCCAAAGAAGGGCATAGCCGATTTCATTGACCAAGAATCAGCCATAATATCATAGGCGAAGAACTCATTTTCATTACCCTTTAGCGCATAGATTTGATTAGTGCTTGGGTCATAGGTTATAGCACTACCAGAATAGAACGGTTTTCCACTATAGCCAGCGGGTGCATTGCGTAGAAAAACCCAACTATTGGTGGCAACTGAATAGGCATAGAATTCAAAGGTCTTACTCCCTTTGAGACAATAGACGAAATCACCAGTCGGACCAACTACATAAACAATCCCAGAACCGGCTTTAACTCGTTTTCTTTCACCGGCCGGCACATCAGCAAGTGGTATCCAAGTATGATAAGGAATTGAGTACGCCCAGAATTCAAGTGTGTTAGAACCCTTCAGGGCAAAAATTGTGTTGTTGCCATCATAACAAATCGCTGCGCCACCTTTAACTCTTTTCTTTGTTCCTTGTGCATAAGGAATCGTTTCCAAGGTCTGCCAGGAGTCAGCGGCTATATCATAGGCATAAAATTCGTTAGTGCCAGAACCTTTGAGAGCATATATTTTGTTAGCACCGCCATAGGTAATACAGCCACCCCGTTTTACTGAACGCGCTCTTGGTCCAAGTGGCATATCCATCTTCTGTGCCCATTTGGGCAGAATAACCGAGTCGACCCGGCAGTAAGCGATAACGGTATCATTAGCGAGGCTATCATCACCAATTAAACCAGTATAAGAAACAAGCCGATAACCACCGAGATTAGCAGTCCAGACCGAGAAATCAAGAATCCGTTCCATCCAACCCCCCAAATCCGCACAGAAGGCAGAGTCAAAGTAAACAATACTGCCGTTTGCGGTATCGGTTATGCTGAACCAGGTCCAGAACGATTCAACGGTGCTTGAATAATTTTTAACAACCACGCGCGGTTGAATCGGTCCAATTAATGTCCGCTGACCAGGATAAACAATCCTTTTTACTCCAACATCTCGGGTCGCCACACTAAAATTGATTGATAATGTATCATTAATCCGAACCATATCACCCGGCAGCGCCAAAGAACAACGGGCAACATAACTACCAGGCACCGCATCCCAAGCCGGGAAGGTTGCGTCATAACTTGAATCTGGTGCCAAGAGCGGGACATAAGCGGAGTCAAAATAGACCGTGCCGCTGGCACTACGAATTCGGAAATAGGCATAAAAATCAATAGAGTCACCGCCATTATTTGTGACCCGGGCAATTGGGTTCATTGTGCCTGGTGGAATAACCGAAATCGGATAGATAATGGAATCAACCGCAATATCTTTTACGCGCACTCGCACCGAACCGGTATCCTGATTATTCTCGGGTTTTGCATCGTTAGCAATTACGGTTGTGCATTGTAAGGGATAAATACCCTCCGGTTGTCGGACATACCAGGTATCAAAAGTCACTAAGGAATCAGTAAGAGAATTAAGGGTTAAGGTTACGGTATCGGTGTAGAAAGTTCCTATCCGGAAGATTGCTTTGAAGGTCTTGTTGGATGTGCCCTGATTTGCAATCCAAGCTTGAACTGCAACCGCCGAATTGGAATCTACTACACTTGGTGGTGAGACTATTGATTCAACCCGAATATCAACCCTTTGAATCCAGAATTGCGAAGTGCGCCGGTCATTGGATGGGTTTACATCACCCATATAAGCAGTTGAACAACTGGTGTTATAAGCCCCAACCGGACCAATTGTCCAAGCATCAAAATCTATCGTTCGCTGCTGTCCCGCTGCTAAGTTTCTAACCATCTGGGTATCTGCCCAAGTTAGCGGTCCAGAAATTGTGAATATTACTGGGAAACTATCAACTAAAACATTGCCCGAATTCTCAACTATTGCCTGGGGTGTGATTGGGGTTGGAACTGAGTCAATATTACCAGTCGGAGCAAGGATAGAATAAGTCCTAACATCTCTAACCCGAACCGTGATGTTGCGCGTTTGGCGGTCATTGGAATGGTCAATATCGCCGGTTAGTTCGGTGCTACACCGAACAATATGGGAACCACGCTGGACTGCAATCCAGTTAGCAAAACTGACTGATGCCGAGTCCCCAGGATTTAAAGTTAGTGGTGTGGGGAGGCTATCAAGATAAAAATTGCCAATCTTTGTCTTCACTTGGAAGGTTGAAACCTCGGTGCCAAAGTTTTTAACCCTTGCCGAAATTTGAATGGTTGTGCCTGAATCAACCTGCGGTCCGGCTGGATTAAGAATCAAAGCAGTAACCCCAACATCGCCGCCCGGGATAACGACTCGGAAGGTGCTATCAGTATAGTCATTGGCGGAATTGATATCACCAATCAATCCGGTTGTACACCGAGTAGAATAGACACCAGTAGCATTAATCGTCCAGGTATCAAAACTTACCGTAAGCGTCTGCCCAGCGGTGGCATTAACATTTTGGGTATCTGCCCAAACATAAGCCCCGCGTGTAATTCGGAAAATAGCCGGAAAACTGACTGGAACCGATGCATAATTGGTTATACTTGCCTGGGGCACGACCGTGGGTGTTACTGATGAATCAATTGTTCCCACCGGTGCCACAATCCCCTGCACCCCAACATCAAAAGCAACAACCTGCACCGTATCAATTCTTAAATTATTAGCGAAAACTGAATCTTTGGTTAGCGAAGTTGAACAACGCACCTGGAAAGTTCCAATCGGACTCGCTATCCAGTTTGGTGCAAAACTTACTGTATCAACCTCACCCGAATTTAAGATTATCCCAGTTTGCGTCCAGGAACTTGGCGGTACCGTAAGAACAACAAGCGAGACATTAAAGGTATCGGTCTCGGTACCAAAGTTTCTAACTACTGCTTGGGGGGTAATTGAACTATTCAAACTAACTATACCTCTTGGGGCGATAATTTCGGTTGCCCCAACATCGTGAACAATAATTTCAAATTGCTGAGTCAGAGTATCATTTACCGCACTGGTATCAATATTGAGTGCGGTAGTGCATTGAATAGTATAAAGTCCACGCGGTCCAATCGTCCAAGCCGTGAATTGAACAGTATCTGAGGTATTCGCTGGAAGATTATTCACCCATTGTGTATCCACATAAGTCGCCGGCGCTGAAATCCTCATAATAACCGGAAAAGTTACTGCTTGTGAACCATAATTGAAGACTACCGCCTCGGGTATTAACGAAGCAGTTGAATCAACCGCCCCAACTGGCCAAAGAATTTCGGTCACTCCAACATCCGCATCCGAAACTGTTACCGAATCAATCTTTAAATTATTATCAGGAATTATATCATTAGCAAGGTCGGTAGAACAACGAACTTGCCATTGGCCAGGTGGTGTTGCCGTCCATACACCAAAATCTACCGTATCTGTCTCACCAGCACCCAAACTATTTATCGTCACTGTCCAAGAGGTCGGTATCGGAGTAAGGATAACCATTGAAACATCCACACTCTCAGCCTGGGTCCCTTGATTCCTCACTACTGCTTGGGCGTTAACGCTTCGGTTTAAAGGAACAACCCCCTTAGGCGCAATAATCTCAGTGGTTGCTACATCGTGCACAATAATTGAGAACAAACCTGACAAAGTATCATTTGTCGCCGAGGTGTCAAAAGCAAGGGCGGTTGTGCAGCGCACAGAATAATTGCCCCGCGGTCCAACTGTCCAAGCGTCAAATGGAATTGTTGAGCCACTATTACCGGCCAGATTAACAATTTGGGTGTCAATATAATTAGCGGGTCCGGTAAAGGTCAGAATCGCAGGAAAGGATGCCGGATTAGTGCCGTAATTATAAAAACTGACCAAGGGGATTATGGGGACTCCGGTTGAGTCAATATTACCTGATGGGACAAGGATTGCGGTCACCCCAACATCCGCATCCGAAACTGTTACCGAATCAATCCTTAAATTATTATCAGGAACAATATCATTAGCAAGATAAGTAGAACAACGGACTTGATGCGTACCAAGCGGTGTTGCCATCCATAAACCAAAATCTACCGTATCTGTCTCACCAGCACCTAAACTATCTATCGTCACTGTCCAAGAGGTCGGTATCGGGGTAAGGATAACCATTGAAACATCCACACTATCAGGTTCAGTTCCTTGATTCCTCACTACTGCTTGGGCATTAACACTTCGGTTTAAAGGAACCACCCCCTTAGGCGCAATAATCTCGGTAGTCGCTACATCGTGGACAATAATTGAGAACGAAGCCGACAATGTATCATTTAATGCATTGGTATCTGGAGTAAGCCCGGTGGAACATCTTGCGGTATAACTTCCTCTTGGTCCAACCGTCCAGGGTGCAAAGGAAACTACTTGACCGGAATTAGGCGGCAGAGTGACTAATTGCGTATTGTTATAAGGCGTTCCTAAAATTGTAAAGGTAACCGGGAAGGTTACAGGCCAGGAAGAACCATAATTATAAACACTGCATCGTGGCACAATCATTGCCGTAGAATCAGTTGGACCAATTGGGTTTAAAATGGCAACAACGCCGACATCATTATCATGAACCGTCACCGAATCGGACAGGGTATCATTAGTTGTTACTAAATCACCGGCTAAAGCAGTCGTGCAACGAACAAGGAAAGTTCCGGTCGTTGTTGCATTCCAAACTGCGAAATTGATTATCGTCGGAGCGTTAGGGTTAAGCCCCGGTGATAATACCGTATCCGCATAATCTGCTCCAATCGTCAATATTACATCAAAGGAGTCTCTAACGTTGCCAAAATTCCGGACAACAACTTGAGGAGTAATGCTACTATTTTTTTGAACGAACCCAGTTGGGGCAATGATATTAATTACACCGGCATCGTGGACAATAACTGTAAAAGAACTGTCTTGCCAGTCATTGGATGGGTTAGCATCGCCAACCAGTGCTGTTGTGCACTTGGTATTGTAGGTCCCACGGGGTAATTCAATACCTAAGGCATCAAAGTTTATTGTTGTATCCCGGTTCGGACCGAGGTCTGTTATCTGTTGAGTGTCAGACCAAACTAAATTCCATCCATTATCGTAGATACGAAAGACTACCGGAAAACTTGAAGTATCAGAAATACTATAGTTACGAATCGTTGCTTGCGGTATAATAGCAGAAACCGCGCTTGAATCAATATTACTGGTAGGTGCAATAATCGTTGTCACGCCGACATCTTCATTCTGCTCAATGACTTGGCAAGTATCTTCTTTTGGCAAATGATTAAATGCCGATGCGGTAACATACATCTGCCCAGCAGTAGTTGGGTTTATTGTAAAGTTAACAATACCACTTGCATTAGTATAGCCTCTTTGATAGACCTCGCTTCCTTTCCAGAGACAAACCAAGGCATTTCCAACCGCTGAATCCCTTGGGTCAGTGACGGTTACGGTGAAAGTCTGACTTCCAACATTTATCGTATCGTCAAAAGCAAGCGTCATCGCCAATGGAATATCTTGCCACATTGGCATCTCTGGACAACCGAAGAGATTCAATTCGTAATAACACCAACGCCAGACTTGATAGTTGAGAGCATAATTTCGGTAATATTCTTTTGACCGAGCGTGGGTGGCGCCAATCCGGAAAGTATCCCGATTAAAGAAGAAATCATAGAAACGAACATCAAGCAATTCCGATGGACCAATTTGAGGAGGCGTGCCCCAGCCATATCTTGAATTCATAATCACGGCAACCGCACAGTTAGAAACATTAAGCATCACCTCGGCAAGGCAATCTGAATATTCAAAATTGCCAGGATAACAGGCAATAGAGTTGGCAATAAGATATTTATTAACATTGGTCTGTGTCCCGGGATGACTGGTACTATACATAGCCGGTCCGCTACTCGTCCAATAAACTCCAACATCGTTGCCATGCCCAACCAAATGACAGAACTGAAAGCCGTGATTTAGCGAATCCCTTACCTCATTAACCACTCTTGTATCATTGATATAGCGGTCGGTCCAACCTGCAGGTGTAAAATTCGCTATTGAATCTTGAGACTGAGAAGCAACATAACCGCTCCACAACTCCCCCCATGGTAAGAGGATTCTTTTAATGTAAGATGTGTCTGGGTTCTTCTCGTAAATAAATAATTTATTTAAGAAATTGGAGATTTCAGTAGCATTTTCAACCGATACTCTTCCGATATAAATGTCGTAATAAAGGTCAACCGTATCGTATCGAGAAGTGTCACCAAAAATATTATCTCCATTACCATCCCAAGACCATTGCAAATCGGCATAGTATAAATCGCAAGGAATATTCCCAGTCTCGCCACTTACATAAGCACGTGCCTGTCGTGAGGGAATTATTGAATTATCTCCTGCCAAGAGCACAAACTTCAAAGAAGAGTCATTAAAACAAATCCGGATATAATTCCTGATTTTCTCTTGTAAATCCCTTCCCGAATAGTTAGAATTTATCCAATTAGTGTTCCGAATCTTGGTGCTCCATCCCTTTTTGGTCTTCCAGTCGGCTAACGGTTGAAAATTAGATTCCAAGGTATTGCTGGTTATAATTAAATAATCAATCTCGTTCCCCTGGTCAATTATCTTAGTTGGCGGTTCAAAACGGTGTAAGTCCTTCTTGTTTATTATCAGACTTCTCACTTCCGCACCAAAAAGTCTTTTCTGAGATTCGGTTAAGGGTTGCGCTTGCACCTTACCTTCTTCATAAACGATTTCAATGGACAATTCGGTGTATAAGTAAAGTTTCCGTTCCTTAGGAACATAATGCAAAGGATAAACATTAATGCCCGAAATTCGGTACCCACTCTTTGAACCGGTTGGCACAAAATCAACTAAAAGTATCGGATA
>Ga0123519_10011368_pt1 | contig 13145 bp, 10 predicted proteins | sample YelNatPaOPRAMG02_FD_87396 | JGI IMG/M metagenome (GOLD analysis project Ga0123519, IMG submission 87396) | Hot spring microbial communities from Yellowstone National Park - Yellowstone National Park OP-RAMG-02 (version 2) | ecosystem: Environmental > Aquatic > Thermal springs > Hot (42-90C) ...
CATAGTTGGACATCTTACCAGTTGGGCTGAAGAGGCAGCTTAGACTTAAGATTATCGAAAGCTAGATATTCAAAGTATAAGAGAGACTACAAGAAGGTCTCTTGATAGCTAACTGTACTTTTTATCCCAATATTCACTTTTCAAGGTACATTCTCATGGACTCTTATAATCCAAATATTCTATTCTTTTCTTAAGAGACTTCTAAAAAACTAATAATCTAAATATCATTATTATTTCTAATTTTACCTCATGTTTATATAAGACTTCAATAGTTCATCAACATAATCAAACCCATATAAATAACCTTTATTCTAATCCTAAGATTCTTGAGGCTAAACAGTTGGTAAAACACTTCTCCACAATAGCTGAATATCCTGGGCGTTGTAAGCGGTCGGACCTTTTGATAGCTTCGCAGAGCTCTTCTGGAGTTATAATTTCTGGAGGAATAAAGTTATTATAAGAGCCCATAAATTCTGGTCCTTCTTCACCTACTAAGCCATATCGTTTTGCCCAGTCACAACGAAGTATGTCGAGTTTACCCCATTCAAAAATCCTTCCATCAACTTCGATAGAAAGAGACTCTTCTTTGGATATAGCCATTACTGGACAAGAATCAACACATTTAAAGCATCGTTTACACAAGGGTGGTCCTGAATAAACTGAATTATAATCTAATACTGCATCAGTAATAAGTACAGCAAATCTCTGCCTTGGACCGAACTCAGGTGTTAAGACTAATCCGTTCCACCCAATTTCTCCTAAACCTGCTGCTACAGCTGCAAAACGAGATGCTGTAAGATCAACACTACCTCCATAAACCTTGGACGCGAGATTAAATAAATCAAAAGTAGGGAAGGACTTATATCCACATTCTTCCAATAATTTTGCTATTTTTAGGAGTATATAAGAAAGTTGATTAAGACTTTCTCCGTGAATAAAAGCCATATAATGTCCAGCTTTGTAAGCCGGAGGTTTACCTGCATATTCAATACATGCATCTAGAAGATGTATCCCTATTACTATGACAGATTTAGCCCCTGGTAAATAATCTTCCGGTTTTTTCGGAACAGGTTTTACTCTTCTTACCTCAGGGTTAAAAGGCATTGCCTGACTACCCCAAATAGTACGACCTTTTGTCCCCCAGCCTTTATCCTCTACAATAAAATAATCCTGATCTGTCTGACTAATTTTCTCTAGCTGAGAAGCAATGTCATTCAACCTTTCTACAGGAGAAACACCAAAGAGATCAGCACCTTCTGCTATAGCTAATGATTTAATCTTTTCAGTTAATAGGTTTTTAGAATAAATCTTCTTCATTAAGATTGACCTCCTTCTTTTGCTAAGGTAGGTAAAGGAGCACTGGTAACTATAACACGCCAAATCTGTCTCTCGCCAAATCTAGAAGATACTACTTTACCATTTTGGTTTCTGTAAGCTACACCACAAATAAGGGCTGCCTTTTCAGGGGATAACTCAGGATAAGATAACTCTGGATATGTCAGTGCTGAAAAACCATACTTCTCTAAGTGTCTGGCAATCCATAATTGGGCTCTACGCGCAAGAAATTCTGTGTTAAGTAAACAGTTTTCAGGATATCCTAAGCCGATGACAATTGCACTTTCAGCATCAGGAAGACAGAATTTAAGATTTATTCCTTCTTTTTTAAAGCTTGCTATATCTGCTGAACCAATGATATCTACTTCAATTTTTCTACTAAGTGCTAAAATCTCATTCATTAATCGATTAGAAACGTCTTGATTTTTTTCTGTTAAAACATCTCTTCTCCTTCGAGGCGATTTGCAGTAGTCTATATCAAAATAACGTCGCTGAGGTGGGACACAATATTTAAAACACATTCCCATCTTCCAACCATAAACCCATTCCGGATGCTCTTTCGCAGCCTTTTCCGCCATTTCAGTAATAACTTCTTCGTCGATTTTATCAGGCCAGGGGAGAAAAACATCAAGTTGAAAATTTTCCCCTATAGCACATCGCCAGAGATTTCTATTAGGAAAATGGAATTCTTTTCCTCCAATCTCAACAATACACTCTCCAGAGACTTCTTTATCAAAGGCTTTTGTAGGACAATGCTTGGCGCAAAGTAGGCACCTATCACATAATGGTTCACCATTATACATTGGATCCGGGACTAAAGGAGCATCAGTTATAACAGCAACAAAACGTTGACGAGTTCCAAATTCTGGAGTTATACAGATATTATGCCATCCAATTTCTCCTAGACCTGCTGCAACTGCAGCATAATACAAAGACATATCTGCTATCCATCCTCTAGGAGCTCCTTTTCTTGGACGATAACTCCAATAACCTGATTGTGAAATAGGGATAGCTTTCCATCCTTCTTCCTGAAAATACTTTGCCAGACGAAAAGCCAAAAACTGTAAATGAGAAGACGCATCTAATTCTCCTAAAGCTGGACCAGGCTTTCTAGGGTCTTCTTCTGCCCCTAGCTCTATACATGCATCTGGGGTATGAATACCACAAACGACAACGGATTTGGCTTCTGGTAAAATCCCCTGAGGACTATGTTCAATTGGGGCTTTATTCCAACGTTCTACAGGTGCAATACCAACTAGATCAGCACCAAGCTCCAAGGCTAAAGCCTTAACTCTTTGTGTAAAAATATTATCTTTCACCTTCTTCCCTCCATTATTTTCTACTAATCTTCGACTATTATAATATCATCAGCATCTAAGTTAGGAACTTCAAATCTTGCATTAGAAGGGATTGGAGTTTTTCTAGGTCCACCCTTCACATATAATGGCGGTTCTTTGTCTAAATTAACCCCTTGTTTTATAAGTGTCTCCCTCAATAAGTTAATATCAAGATTTCTCGGGGTTACTTTCTTCTTTATAGCAAGGGCAGCTGCAGTTCCAGCAGCTTGTCCCATTGTTAGACAGGTCATTATCAATCTCGTACCTGACTGAGCTTCAAAATCAGCAGAAATACACCTACCTGCAACTAATAGATTTTCTACTTTAAGAGGCACAAGACAACGATATGGTATCTCGTAATATTCTCCAGGCTTTAGATAGGCTCTATATCCACCTCCTTTATCTGGAAAGCATACAGCAGGCTCTTTGGGTTCGCTAAGTTTAGTATGCTTAATATGGGGTAGATGAGAAACAGGATTATGTATGTCAAAACCATGAGTATCTCTTGCAATCGCATCTGGGAATTTTCTGGCAAGTACTAAATCCTCTGCTGTAAGAACATATTCACCTATAATTCTCCGAGATTCTCTTATCCCTAGCATAGGAGCCGTGTATGATAGCCAACAGTTCTCAAAACCAACGACATACTTTCGATAAAAATTAACTAACTGCTGAATTTGTCTTCGCTGTTCAATAGCTATTCTAGTAAGATCTTCAGTACTTGTAGTGCGACATTTTCTACTATGCGCTGTACAGACATATACCTCACCTATTTTACTGTTCCTTTCAAAAGGACCTAAATAACCTCGTTCTACTAGTTCAGGTAATTCGCCCTTTTTGACTGCTTCTTCTATTTTCATTTGAATAGTTGAATAGAAGTCTCTCGGTTCAAACTTTTCTAAATCAACGTTACCCAAAACGAAATCCATAGAAACAGCTTGGTTATAACCATCCATTTTATCCCAACCAGACTCAAAGGGGGCTCCAGCGAATACAGCTACGTCACCATCTCCAGAACAATCTATAACCATTTTAGCCAATATTGCACTTCTTCCAGATTTATTCTGAATAACTATTCCGCGTATAGTATTATCCTTGCCAACAATACTATCAATAGCATATGTCCAATAAAGAATATCTACTCCGGAGTCAAGCACCATTTGCTCTAGAATATACTTAGTCTTTTCAGGATCGCATATTCTATGCTTACCTATTCCACCTTCTCTTTCTAAATTTTCTAGTAGTTCCTTCCCTATTCCTTCAGGATAACCTGCTAAATAGCAAACTAAACCCAAAGTTACTAATCCACCTAGACAACCTTGCTGTTCAACTAATAATGTCTTCATACCGTTTCGAGCAGCACTTATAGCCGCTCCAACCCCTGCTGACCCGCCTCCTACCACTAATACATCTACCTCTCTTTTTACAGGAACATCTTCAATAAGTCTAACTCGGTTATCTTCTATTTTAACCATTATAAACCTCCCAAATAATCTTAATTCTATTTTAAACTTATATCATTCTATTGTGGAGTTTACTACATAAAAATTTGTCTTATTTTTAATATTAATTTGTCTTGTATTTAGGCAGTTAGTAGTATATAATTTCGAATATGAATGATAAAACTATTAACTATGAGACCTTTAGAACCTTTTCTACAATTTGGGATAAATTTGTTTATGAGCCTTACTTCATAGAAAAGTTAGATGCTAAAGAGCTATTAGCTCTCTTCAAATTAAGCAAAATACCCACTTACGTAATGTGTATCTCCTTGGATAACGCTGACTACTCTAATCTAGATATTAGTTGTTATAAATTATATCTTACTCTTTGCAAAATTATAAAAGAACTTCTAGAGGATAAAGAGTTCCTTCTTCTTTTTGCACATCAAAACTGCTTTTATCTTAATGGACACCTCTCAGATCTCTATAGAGGTAGAGAGTCTTCTGATAAATATAAAGATACATTAAAAAAGATCGCGGAAGAAATAATAAGAAAATTACAGAAAAAAAAGAAAACTTTCAATTTTTCTTCTGTTACTATAGGGATAGATTTTGATAAAACTACTTCGCTTAAAAAGTGGAGAGAGGTATCTCAACATGCTATAGTTGCACATAGACAAAAGTTATTCTATGGTACAGGACACATATATCTATGGGATCAGTCCTATATAAGACATGACACCTCTGATAATTTATTACCATCGTTGAACATTTTCAGTAAATTGTTAAACCTTATAGTAGAAAGGAAATTTACAGAGATTAATTATATACTAAGTTCTTTAATAAAAAGTATATTTAAAGATAACATAGGTAGACTTCTATACTTACGAATCCAACTTATGGAAGGAATTATACTAACTGCACATACAGCTATAGAAATGGGAGCTTCTGACATAAAAGTCTCTGAGATAGTCTTAGATTTTATTGAAAAAATAATTCACTTTTATGACCCTGTAGATCTCTTCAGCATAACTCTCCTATCATTTAGAAACTTAATAGATCTAATAGAGATTACTCCTGTAATTATAGATCCTCTAATATCTCTAGTATTAGAAAAGATTGCTAATTCAGAAGATCTTTCTTCCCTTTCTTTGAAAAAAATAAGTAAGGAGATCCCTATAAGTTATTCTTGGCTAAGTCGAGTGTTTAAGAAAAGAATTGGGATTTCATTCACTGAATATTTAAATAAAGAGAAGTGTAACAGAGCTAAAAAATTACTTTTATATACTCACAAAAGTATAAGCGACATAGCCATCTCTGTTGGATTTAGCAGTATTCAATACTTCGATAAAATTTTCAAAAAAGTAGTAGGTAGTAGCCCCAATAAATTTCGTCTAGAGCAAGGTAGAAGTTTCTCCCCTACTAACAGACCAGATAAACATAAGAACATTTAGAGGGTGTAGCCCACATTCCGCACGTGTCATTTTTAATTATAATATTTTTCACACTCCTTCCTCATCAACGAAAGAATCTTTCTAGGCACATCTATTAAATTCGTCACCTTTACTATCTCTTCTCTCATTAGTTCCATCTTTACTTCACTTATACTCCTGAAAAAACTGGAACACCCACTTCATTGTAGGTCGCTGTGTCGGCTTCCCCTTCTGATTAGGTATGATTTCTCCTAGCCTGGCTAACACCCTCCTTATCTTCCATTCAGTTTAGTAACTTTCAATTCTAATCCTCCATCCTTTCTCGAAAGAAAAAATTTTTATACGTTTATACCTGCGGAATATAGGAACTAATGTTCAAAGATGTCAAAAAAGATACTAGCAAAGGATACTCTCTAGAGTGGACGATTCTAATTAAGTAATTTTTGTTTTTAGGAAAATCTTGAGGAAAGACAACTATTCTATTTTTACAAGGACTTCCTTTAGGACTTCCAAACAATAGGTACATTTATGGCAGTCTTTAGTACAGTTTGTTGTTTTCTCAAACCAATCGATTGGGAATTTAGAATTATCTATGATGTAAGGATAGAATATTGGGGCGTACCCTGGCTCGAGTAAATCCACCAAGTTCCCCCTGAATTTCCCTTCAGCATATGCCTGAATGACCTTTCTTGGATCTGAATGCATCCTCGTTGCAAGTTTTGCCATCGAAAAATATGCATCATAGTTATGTAAATCTTCAGGTCGAATCCAGGAATTTTGTAAAAATGTAACCCAATTTTCTCTATTCCTATAATAGTTCCAGCAGATACTTGGATTCCATCCCACTATATTATCCATCTCCGCTATTTCACTTTCATGTGCAACAAGGTTATCGTGGAAAGTCTGCCCAGAGCAAAAATTAAGACATCCGCTATTAACAAGTATATACAGTTTCTTTCCCTGTTGGTCTGCCCATTCTTTCATCTCTTCTATCTTTTTGAAATCTCGATTATATTCTCGTTGGATATAAAAACTGTCAAATAGGCCTGAAATATATTCCATTCCTTTTATGGTGCCGATTTTCATATTGACTGAAGCACGCACTTCAGTATCTGGAAAATTCTCTTTCACTGTCTTGGCAACCATAAGAGAAGTGGTCGTGATTACATCTAACCCCGTTGTATCTTTTAGGTATGCAATAACAGAACATATGAAATTTGCGAAATGCTTTGATAAACTCTGTCTGCCATAACAGTTTGCGTTGAAAAGAAGGTCAAGTTTTATACCCATTTTCTTAAATTCTCTTAAGTCTCTTTCTAGTTTCTGCTGACCTTCCCAATCAACAAATCCTTCATGTTTTGTCATAGGTGAACGTCCACTTGGCATATCTAACCAAGGAAAATAAACCTCTTCAATATGTTCACGGAAATCTTTTACAATTTCTACTATTGGCTCTTCGTCTTCTTCAGGTAACTGATAACCTACAGCGAATCTCATCTTTTTGTTTAGGTGCGTATAGCTTTTGTCAAATCTTCTATACGCACCTAATTCCTCTTTTATCTTGAGAAGTCTAAAGCTTCCAAGGTGCCCTCTTTCTAAATGGATTCTTAAAAGTATTCTTTATCTTACCCATCTGTTCCAAGTGAATCATACACGCACGTATACATCCACTAGCTCCTTCAAGACCTCTTGCATATACATATAAAGGAGGAAGTTTATATGCTTGAGAAACCCAATATTCTGGATAAGTAAATCCTTTTTCATCCTCTTCTGTAATCATAAAAGGATTATACTCTTTACTTGCGCCACAAAAACCGATACTACACTTATTATAATCTATATCTGCCCATTCTATTTCTCTCCCTGCTACTTTTATCTTAACTGTCCTTCTTTCTCTAATATGAGGGATTGCACCTACAGTACAAGCCGTTACGCAATTCATACATCTGTCACAGAGTTTCCCCTCAAATATCGGATCTGGGTCCAATGGAGCATCTGTAATAATAGCAGCAAGTCTCTGTCTGGGACCAAATTCAGGGGTGAGGAACATCTTACTGTATCCAATTTCTCCAAGCCCTGCAATAAAAGCAGCAATTCTTAACTGTATAAAGACATCAGGAGCTGGCTTATCTGGTGAAACAGGTCTGCTTCGTTGCTCATTCATTTTTCCGGTCAATTCTGGATTTCTACCAACTACATTTGTATTAGTAAAAGGAAAATTATTTGGTATAGGAATTGCCTCATACCCTTCGTCTTCAATCATCCTGGCTACATTCCATAAGACTAGAGGCTGTCGTACATAGTTAATAGATGCATATCCCATCGAAGCATAACTTGTAAAGAATGTTCCTTCTTCGGTGCCACGGAAGACACCTCTAAGATGTCGAAATCCCATTACAATTATCGACTTCGCCTCAGGGAAGATATATCTTGGATCCATCTGTTTAGGTGCGCCTTCAAACCTGTCCATCGAACCGATTCCGACGATGTCTGCGCCACAGCTTTTTGCATATCTTTTTACTTTTTCTGATGTCAGCATAGTTCCCTCCTATTTATCGACTTCCATTTTCCAGGGCCTCTTTGTCCTAAAAGGTCTCTTAAAGGTGTTCTTAAGTTTTCCCTGTTCTTCTAGGTGAATAAAACAGGCAATTTGGCATCCACGCATCCCTTCAATTCCTCTCCCATCCCACAAATGGGGTGGGAATTTATAAGTCATTGATTTTGTATATGGTTGTTCAGTAAAACCTCTCTCATCCTCTTCCGTAACCATAAATGGGTTAAATTCTTTTACTCCACCAAAGAAGGAGACGCTACACTTTTTGAAATCAATTTTTGCCCATTCTAGAGTTCTTCCCCCAACATTTATTTTAACCGTTTCCTTATCAAAAATTGCAGATGCAGGGCATTCTCTTACACACTCCATACACCTGTCACAGAGTTTCCCTTCAAATATCGGATCTGGGGTCAATGGAGCATCTGTAATAATAGCAGCAAATCTCTGTCTGGGACCAAATTCAGGGGTGAGGAACATCCCACTATATCCTATTTCACCTAACCCAGCATTATATGCACAGATTTTTAGAGGAATGAAAATATCAGGGGCAGGTCTCTCAGGAGAGACAGGTTTAGACCACTTATTATGCCACTTATCGAATTCCCCATACATAGTTCTATTTACATTGATAAAATCCTGGCCAATAAAATCAGGATCAAGATTATCAATGTTAGACCAGGGAAAATTATCAACGATAGGAACTGCCTCATATCCTTCGTCTTCAACCATCTTTGCAATACTCCACATTGTTACAGGTTGAAAAATCCAGCGAATTCCATTATAACCCATAATTGAATAAGAGGCGAACCAGGTTCCCTCTTCTATTCCACGAAAACATCCCCTGAAAATACGAAATCCCAAAACAATCATCGATTTTGCCTCGGGGAAAATCTGTCTTGGATCCATCTCTTTCGGTAATCCTTCAAATCTATCCATTGATGTAATACCTACGATATCTGCACCGCTTTGCTTAGCATATTCTTTTATCTTCTCAGCACTAATCATTCTGTTCCCTCCTATCTCAGTTTATTTTTTATCTTTTAAAGGGTGTATAAAACCTAGGAATGATTCCAGACTTTTCCAACTGGTCAGAACAAGCTTGAATACATCCTATTGCTCCACATATACTTCCAGGACGACCAGACTGTTCTATCTCACTAATTCCCTTAGCTACTAGGGATATATATCTAACCCTATTAGCTAAGGTCCAGCCAAAATCATAAGCCTCTCTCCATGTCATCGTCTGCTTAGAGATATCCAGGTTCAATCCTGGTAAGTCTTTAGCTACAAAGGGTGAGGCATTCTTATTAAACCCCCAATGGGTTAACTTGCACTTTCCATAATCTATCTCTCCCCATTCGAACACTCTACCCTCTATCTCTACAGATACAGTTTTATCTCTACTTATAGCGCCGGCAGGACATTCTCTTACACATCGCATACATCTTGTACATAATTTCCCCTGGAATATCGGATCAGGTTCTAATTTTGCATCTGTCAAAATAATTGTAAATCTTTGTCTAGGACCAAACTCTGGAGTCAAAAAGACCTTTGAGTATCCTATCTCTCCTAAGCCAGCGGCAGCTGCTGCTAATCTAAATGAGATAGAAACGTCTGGTGGATATCTATCTGGGGATACAGGTGGTCTTGCAGGACCAAACTCAGGAAGGGTTGCTATACCAGGAACTTCAACTGCTTCATAACCGTAAGATTCTATAAACCTTCTAGTCATATCTGTAGCCTCGTTAAGAACTCCATAGATGCCTGCACCATAACCAAAGATCCAATACGAAGACCACTCTGTCCCCTCACTTATCCCCCGCAAGGAACCTCTTAAAATCCTTGCACCTAGTACTATAACAGACTTAGTCTCCGGAAAGATAGTACAGGGATGCAATTCAGGAGGCGCTTTATCAAATCTTTCTATATTTGCTACTCCAACTAAATCAGCACCGGCTTTCTTAGCAAAAATCTTTACTTCTTCGCTAGTTAACATATTCTGCCTTCTGCCTCCTTATACATCAAATATCCCAAGCTTCCAAGGTTCTCTGATTCTGAACGGAGTATTATACCTCTTTGTTACCCTACCTGTCTTCTCCAAATGTGTGATACAAGCTCTTACACAAGCTGAGCTCAACCTGTTTAGGCTAATCTCTTCTATAGTTTTTTTACCTAAATAGTCGATATTTGTAGTTGGAGTAGCTCTTTGAGAAGCCTCATCCAAATAGACACCCTGAGGACATAACTTACATGCCTTAAAATTAACCTTTCCACACCTCATCTCTTTCCCAGCTATAACAATAGTTTCTATATCGTCTCGGCTTATTGCATTTAAAGAACAGTTACTTACACATTCCAAACAATCCTCTTTATCGCAGACTGTTCCGTTAAATATAGGATCCCCTTCTATTACAGCATCAGTAATAACCATACCTAGGGACTGTCTAGGTCCAAATTGAGGGGTAAGGAAAATTCTACAAAATCCGATCTCACCTAAGCCTGCGGCTACAGCTGCATATTCCAATGAAGGGGAGACATTCGGTGCTACTCCACTCTTAGCTACAGGAATCCCTTCAGGCCATCTTTCTGGAGGAAGGGGTGCTACAGGAACCCCTTCCCATCCTCTATCTTCTAAAAACCTTGCTATCCTGTAAGTATATCTGGGTGCTATCTGCCTTGGAGCTCTCATCCACAGTGTCCCCTCTTCTATTCCTCTAAATGTACCTCTTGGAATCTCTTGAGCCAATACTATTACAGTTTTTGCCTCAGGGAATATACTACTTGGATGTCTTTCTGGTGGAACATCTTTAAATCTCTCTATAGGTGCTATACCTACTAGGTCTATACCTATCTCCTTTGCAAAAGACTTTAATTCTTCCTTTAACATTAGAAGCCCTCCTTATCTTTACTTCTTAAAGAAATACTGTTCTGGATTTGTGTGGTTAATCTGCAAACATACCCATTCACGAAAGCTCTTTTCAGGCACGTTCCTTAGATTATTCTTAACTACTACAATCGTAGGAGCCAATCCCACTGTTCCTATACTCCATAAATTTTCCGTACTTAATTTTATTAGTTCTTTGCCCAAGGCTAATCTCTTCTCTGGTTCTACTGTGATCTTAAATGTTTCCCATAATTGAATTGCTTTTAATACATCTCCAGTAGGCTTTTTACCACTTTTACCCCCTGTAGAATACCAAAGCCCGTATAATGGCGCCCCTGTCCGTGAAGCAGCATAGGGAAATACGAATCTGGGTTCAACTAAAGGATGCAATCCTCTTCCCCAAGCCCATAAAATTATATCAATCTCTCCTGAAGAAGCTCGTACTTCGAATAGGGATCTATCTATAGCTTTGGTTGCAACCTTTATTCCAATAGCTTCCCAATATTTCTTTACTAATTCTATTACATCGCTCCAAGGTCCAAATTCTCCCACAGGAGGATATTCTATAGTAATAGCAAGGGTTTTTCCATCTGGTCTTAACCTAAAACCATCTTTATCACGTTTAGAGAGGCCTAAACTATCAAGTATCTCATTTGCCTTTTGCGGATTGTATTCTGCATAAAGTCTTTCAAGCCCCTCTGTATAGTAGGGGCAATTTCGGTCTACAGTGGCCTGCCTAGGTTCAGCTAGACCTAAATAACAGAGTTGATTTATCTCGTCTCTATTTATGGCAAGAGAAAGTGCTATACGGAAATTTTTATTGTTGAAGAGTTTATTTAAAACAGGATCTTTATGGTTTAGATTCGGCATAAATGCCAGCTGAGAACCCATTGTCTGTTTATAGAGTAGTACACGATACCCACCTTTCGATTCATTACTTTTAAGTAGTGGGTAATTTGGTAACGTTAAATGCCCAGAATCATAATCTATCTCACCATTTAGTACCTTCATATTGATTACCTCTATATTCTCTACTATAGAAGCTACTATCCTATCTATGTAAGGAAGCTGATTACCTGCTGTATCAACCTTCCAATAATATGGATTTCTTACTAGGATATGGGTAGTTTTTCCTGCTAAGGGACCGGTAGTTATCCATGCATTAAGCGTAGGCCTTTCAGGATTTTGGAAGTAATCATTTCTATTTGCAAATAGTTTATACCATGTGTCAAATCCTTCTTTTTTTGCCATCTCATTTAGCTTATCTAATGAAACATATCTAGGATGGAATTGCTTTAAGTAATGTTTTGGATTAATAATTAAGTCAGTACAGCCGTTAAAAGCCATCATCTCAGGGAAACCCGGATTTGGTTTACTGAATTCAAATCTTACCGCGTAATCATTCACCTTAGTTATCTTTACTGGACTTCCTGCTGTTACTAGCCAAGTTGGAAAAGCAGGAGTTAAATCTTTATTCAGAAGTATATCTTCATACCAGAACATAATGTCATCAGCAGTAAATGGAACTCCATCCGACCACTTTACTCCTTTTCTTAAATAGAAAGTAAAGACACGCCCTCCACGTGTAATCTCATATTTCTCTGCAAGATTAGGAATTGGTTTTGTACCGGTTATATCCCACTTTAGAAGCGACTCTCTTATAAGTCCATAGTATAAAGTTGCAAAATCTGCAGTACCCAAAAGAGGAATTCTTAAATCTCCCCCATAAGTTCCTATCTCTTCTATAGGCTTTACAACTAAAGGATTTTCAGGTAATCTTTCTTCCACTGGCGGAAGTTTGCCAGCCTTTACTAGCTCGGCGAGCATCGGAGCTTCATTGTACTTCTTCTGAGCAAAAGAGATAGAATCAAAACCTACAAACACACTAAGCACTAAACTCAACACTATTAAAACTACTAAGTACTTCCTCATAACTTTAAAACCTCCTCATTTTTATAATGTAGATTCTCGGAAACTCTAAAGCCTCTTGTAATCTCACTTCTAGCTATAGCTTTACTGCACTTCACCCCCACAGCCCAACCCCTTGATTTTTACCTTTTGCCTCCTTATCCTAGTACTAAATTTCCTACCTTATCCCCTTACTACTCTAATACTGGTAGACCTGCTAAATATCAAGCTGAAATACTTCGCTCCCTCATC
>Ga0123519_10011371_pt1 | contig 13142 bp, 10 predicted proteins | sample YelNatPaOPRAMG02_FD_87396 | JGI IMG/M metagenome (GOLD analysis project Ga0123519, IMG submission 87396) | Hot spring microbial communities from Yellowstone National Park - Yellowstone National Park OP-RAMG-02 (version 2) | ecosystem: Environmental > Aquatic > Thermal springs > Hot (42-90C) ...
GGTCGAAAGGTTGGGCAAAGCTTGGGGGCTCGGCTCCCACAAAGAGATAATCTTTCACCGTGACAAGCTCGTCTTTGATGGAGGCGACTCGATCGACGAACTCCTCGCTTAAAACCATCAGGCAGGGCTCGGCGACATCGGCGCAGTACTTGATATCGCTGGCCGTGAATCGAAAGTTGAGCGGTACAGCCCACGCCCCCGTTCGAACAATCCCAAAGTACGTGATGAGCCACTCCAAGGAGTTCATCATGAGGTGAAGTACCTTATCGCCCTTCTTGACCCCTTTTCCAACAAGGACGTTGGCGAATCGGTTGGCTGCCTCGTCGAACTGCCTCCAAGTGATCTCCCGCCTTTGCCTCGTCGCAGGTGTTCTTTCGATCAGAGCGATCTCGTTCGGATACATCCGGGCATTTCTCGCCAGCATCTCGCCGATGTGGATATCGAAGTTCCCCATACTCCCTCCCTTGAGCGATCCTCGAATCTTCCCTTCGGGCATTATTTCCACGTTCGTCGATCGACGATGAGGGGCTCCTTCTCTTGGAGGGTTCCCTTCTCGATCAGTTCGAGCTTATCGATCTTAACTGTACAGATCTCTTTGAAAACCTTTTCGAACTCCCCTTCGATTCTTTGCCGCAAAGGTCCTTCGGATTCCACCTCTACTCGTAAGGTTAGAAAATCCTTGTAATCGATCCGATCGACAAGGGCCTGAAGCCTTACCCCTTCGAACTTCGACGAAACCAGGTTGAGCTGGCTCGGGGCAATGAACATCCCTCTCACCTTGACCGCCTCACCCACCCTTCCGGAGATCCCCATCAATCGGTACGAGGTCCTTCCGCATGGACAGCGGGACACCTCAATCCGCGAAAGGTCGCCGGTTCCGAATCGGAAAAGGAAGAAGATTCGGTTGAGGCGGGTGACGACCACCTCTCCCAGTTGTCCGGGTTCGACCTGTTGACCCGTCGTCGGATCGACGATTTCGACGATCACCTCCTCGCAGATATGCCATCCATTTTTGTTGGAGCACTCGTAGGCGATGTCGCCTACCTCGGTAGCGCCGTACATTTGGTACGTATCGATGCCGTATTCCTTTTCGAACTTCTCCCTCAGGGAAGGCTGAAGGGGTTCGGCCACAAAACTCGCCCTTCGCAGCCGAAAGTCTTCTCTGAAACGATATCCCATCTCTTCAGCCTTTTTGATGATGGCCATCAGAAAGCTGGGTGTACCCGTATAGGCTGTCGCGCCGAGATCGCGGATCAACTGAACCTGGTTTTCCGTGCTGGAGGCCCCAGAAGGGATGACCGTTGCCCCGACTCTTCGGAGGCCGCCATGGAAGGTAAGGCCTGCAGCCACCATATGATAAGAAAATGTGTTGAGAACGATATCCCCTTTACGAAAGCCGGCGGCGAAATAGCCTCGAGCCCAGATGGGGTCTTTTTCGGAAAGATGGGGTTCGTAAACAGGGCCTGGAGAGGTGAAGATGCGATCGATCTTGATGTCTGGGGGAGAGAACCCTCCAAAAGGAGGGTCTTCCTTCTCCAACCTGACAAGCTCCTCCCTTGAGATAACGGGAAGCTTTTCGAGGTCTTTGACGGTCTTGACCTCGGATCGGCGAATGCCCCGTTCGTCAAAGATCTTTCGGACCCTTGGCGCTTTCCTATACCCCATGCAGATCATGGCATATAAGTTGGTGTTGTAGTATCGTTCCCTCTGCCTTACCCCCAGCCTCTCTTTCTCGTCGAAGAAACGGGACTCTTTCTTGGTCGCCATTTTTCCCTCCTCCAAGAACCGCCAAGAGCATACCAAAAATCGATTGAGAGATCAACTCTCCTCTGCCATGTCTTTCCTGATCATGAGGAGAAATGGGACAACCCCTATCGTGTGGAAGGTGAGCTCCTTTATAGCCACCGCTTTCGTCTCTTATAGGCTTTCACGTCTTTGTAGGATTTCAAAGCGCCCGAAGCTGAAGTTCCCAGGTAGAACTCCTTCACGTCAGGATTCTCTCTCAGATTGGCCGACACGTCTTCCATCATGATCTTTCCGTTTTCCATGACGTATCCGTAGTGGGCGATAGAGAGGGCCATGTTGGCGTTTTGTTCAACCAGCATGATGGTCGTTCCCTGTTCCTCATTGATTCTTTTTACGATCTCAAAGATCTCACGGACCAAGAAAGGCGCAAGTCCCAGGGAAGGCTCGTCGAGGAGAAGGAGGGTTGGGTGGGCCATGAGGGCCCTTCCCATCACGAGCATCTGAAGCTCTCCACCGCTGCAGTACCCAGCCAATCGATTCTTCCGGGCCACAAGGGGCTTGAAGTAGTGGTAGACCATCTCGAGGTCTTTCTTGTATGGCTTCCCCCAGCGCGTGGCTGTTCCCACACGAAGGTTCTCCTCCACGGTCAGGTATTTGAAGGGTTGGCGGCCTTCGAGGACTTGAATGATACCAAGGCGTGTGATCGTTTCGGGCGAGGAGTTGTGGATGGGCCGGTTTTCAAAGAGGATGCTTCCTTCGGTCACCTTTCCGTTTTCGGGTTTGAGAAGTCCTGAGATGGCCTTGAGGGTTGTCGTTTTTCCGGCACCGTTACTTCCCAGGAGAGAAACGATCTGTCCTTTCTTGATGACCAACGAGACGCCTTTGAGCACCTGGATCACATCGGAGTAAACGACGCTGATGTTATTGAGTTGAAGGAGCACCCGGTCTTCCATCATTTCCTCGTCAGTCCATTCCGATGAAGCCCGGTTGGGCGATCGGAGCTAATAAGAGAAGGGCCACAGCCTGAAACTGGATCGAATGATCCGCCAGACCTCCGCCAAGCCTTTGGGTTCAAAGATGATGAAAAAGACGATGGCCAAGCCAAAAATAAATTCCCGGAGAGGTGCAATCGTCAGGGCGATCTTACTCAGCGCGGGAATGTTCATAAAAAAGCCTGTGGCATGGCTCAAGATCTCATTGAGCAGGGTGATGAAGATGGCCCCGAAGACCGATCCGGGAATGCTTCCCAAGCCGCCAATGATGATCATGGCAATGAACTCGATGGAAAGAAGGAGCGTGTAGGGTTCCGGCGTGATCGACCCAATGTAATAAGCAGAAAGGCCCCCTGCAAACCCGGCATAAAAAGAGCTGATTGCAAAGGAGAGAAGCTTGTATTTGAAGATGGGGATACCCATCCCCTCCGCCGCCCGGTCGTTATCGCGAATGGCAACGAAGGCGCGGCCGTATCGGGTGCGAAGGAGGTTGACCGCGATCCACGTGAGGACGACGAAGGAGAAGAAAATGACGAAGTAGAAGATTCGATCCCCCTTGATATCGATTCCCAGGAGGGTGGCCCGGGGCAACATGATCCCTTCGGGCCCTTTGGTGAGACCCTCCCAAGAGACAAAGAGATATTGGAGGATGAACTGTCCTGCCAGGGTCGCGATCGTCAGATAGAGGTGTTTGAGGCGGACCGAGGGGAGGCCGAAGACCGCCCCCACCAGGGCCGTGATCACGCCGGAGCAGAGAATTGCGATCCAGAAGGGAAAACCAGCGGCTGTGGCCAGAATGGCCGCGCTGTAGGCTCCCACACCGAAAAAGGCTCCGTGCCCTAAGGAGATCTGGCCCGTGTAGCCGATGAGGAGGTTGAGGCCGATCGCGCCGATAGCGGCAATCCCGATCTGATTCACCACGTACAAGACATAAGGGCTTGAAACGGAGGGAATCACAACGAAGAGGCAAAAAAGCCCCACGAGCATCCAGAATCTTCCGAAGTCGGTCGAGAAGATGGCCAGTTCTTCTTCGTAACGTTCCTTGTAGTTTCCACAGGGGTGAAATCGAAATTTTCGCATCCTGCCTCCGCAAGCGAAACCCTGAACCAAGGGTGAACAACGAACTGCAATATTAAACTACCTTTTCATCTCCTTGGGGTTCACGGTTCATCGTTCAGAGATTACAGTTGGTTGTTCTCATTCTAAACCCTTTCGATCTCCACCAGGCCGAAGAGGCCGTAAGGTTTGACCAAAAGGATGAAGACCAATGCGAGATAGGGGATGACCTCCTTAAGGGAGGTCGAGATATAGCCACCCGTGAAGGTTTCGAGGAGCCCGATGATCAACCCTCCAATGATCGCTCCTCCGATGCTTTCGAGCCCCCCTAAGATGACGACGGGGAAAACTTTCAGACCCATGGCGCTGATGTCGTGAACATTAATGCCGTTCATGATGCCCAAAATGATTCCGCTAATCGCGCAAACCAGGGCCGCGATGGCCCACGAAAGGGCAAAAACCCGCCTGACGTGAACGCCGAGGGAAAGAGCAGCCGTCTGATTGTCGGCCACAGACCTCATGTAGATCCCCTGGGAGGAATACTTGAAGAAGAGTCCGAAGATAGAGAGAAAGATGATGCCGATGATAAAGGACGATACATAGACCGGAGGGATGGTGATCGATCCCCACTGGAGCATGAGCCCCTTAGGAAGGAAGTCGGGGTAGTTGAAAAGGTTCCCACCGAAGAGAAAGAGCATCAGCCCCTTGAACATGGCTGCCAGGCCCACGGTCAGCATGATGACCTCGATGAGGGCCTCGCCGATCAGAGGTCGGAGGAAAAGGCGTTCGATGATAAACCCCATGGCAAAACTTCCGCAAAGGGTCATCAAGAAGGCGATCCAGATGGGCAAATTCAGCCAGGTCGATAGCACCAGAAAGAGGAACGCGCCGATCGCTAGTAACTCACCGTGTGCGAAGTTGAGGACGCTCGAGGATTTGAAGATCATCACAAAGCCCAAAGCGGCCAAGGCGTAAAGAAATCCCACGGACAATCCTTGAATCAAAAGCTGCAGAAAAAATTCCATAACACTCGATCCTCTCCTTTGTGCTCGTTACGGCGACGGAATTTTATCCCCTCACCTCAATTAATCTTCTCAAAATAGATCTCAAAATAGAAATAACAAGCATGTCCCTCTCCCGCCTCGGCGGGAGAGGGCTGGGGTGAGGGTGTTCCCTTGCAATTGCCCCCTCACCTCGATCCTCTCCCCAAGGGGAGAGGAAGATTTATTTTCCCTTTGCTTGTCCAAAACATTATGAGTAAACTAATGTATCTGTTCCGAACTAAGGTCCCGGCAAAGCAAATTGCCTCTTTTCCCACACCTCCTTTTACAGGTCGCGCATGCCTTTTCCCTTTCTCTCCCCTCAGAGCGACGATTAGCCCTTTTTCCCTTCCCTTTCCATCAGGGCTAGGATTCGCCCCATTTTACCTCTCTTCCGCTCAGGGCGACGATTAGCCCTCTTTACGTTCCCCTTCCCTTGGGGGATAGGATTCGCCTTCTTCGTCTTCCTCTCCCCTTCGGGGAGAGGATTGAGGTGAGGGGGAAAACTTCTTTCTTCTTTTTTCTATGCTCTTCTGAATGACTTCGTACACCCCACCGATATTGTTCAATATTTCCCAATCGCTAAATCTTATCACTTCCACCCCAAGGTTGTTTAACGTTATTGTTCTAAGTTCATCTCGTACTTTCCACTCATCCTGGTAATGTTGCCTACCATCGGCTTCGATGCCAAGTTTATACTCTGGGCAGTAGAAATCCACTATATATCCCCCAACAGGAAACTGCCTCCTGAATTTTACTCCATTCAGTTGGCGATTTCTTAATACGGACCAAAGTTTTTTTTCAGCCTCTGTTTGATTCCTCCGGAGATTCCTGCAGCGTTCGATGTTATTACGCTTCATCCCCCTCAGCAGAACCTCTCCCCCCAGGGGAGAGGCTTTTCTAATTTCTTAAGGCCCTTTTTCCTTTTCCCTCTATTCCACCGTTAGGATCTTTACTTTGGTGGTGATCTTTCCCACATGGCCGTCCCGGTAGCGGACCTTTCCCGTCACCTCTAACTCTTTTTGGTCGCTATACATGGCCTCGATCAAATTGAGGTACTGTTCATAGACGAACTTTCTTCGGACCTTTCCGGTTCGGGTCAGCTCCTCGTCGTCGGCATCGAGGAGTTTGTAGAGCAGAATGATCTTCTTTAGCCGCATCGGCTTGGGCAGTTGGGTATTGACATGCCGGACCTCGCCGAGAATCAACTCCTCGACTTGAGGCTGCTGCGAAAGATCGGTGTAGGTAGTATAGGGAATCATCCGGTCTTCGGCCCAGGACCCCACGTTTCCAAAGTCGATGTTGATAAAGCCCGTGATGTAGTCGCGGCCCTCGCCCCAAACCACAGCCTCTTTGATGTAGGGGCTGAATTTGAGCCGGGTTTCGATGAAGTCCGATGAAATAGCATCTCCCCCCTTGGTCCGCATGATCTCTTCCTTACGGCCGATGATGAGGAGGTGGCCATCGTCGTCGATATAGCCGGCATCTCCCGTGTGGAGCCAGCCGTCCCTCAGGGCCTTTTTCGTCGCTTCAGGGTCCTCGTAATAGCCCACGAAACACGAAGGGGTTCTGACCAGGACCTCCTGATCTTCGGCGATCTTGATCTCCGTGCGGGGAAGAGGTTTACCGACCGTCTCAGGTTTTACCTCGTTATCCGGTTGGACCTGAAAGACGCCTCCTCCCTCGGTGAGACCATAGGCGTGCTTGAGGTTAAGTCCCTTTGCCCGAAAGAAGCGGATCACATCGGGGCTGATCGGATGACCTCCGGTGATGGCGGCCCGAATCTGTGAACAGCCGACCCGGTCAAGCAGTGGCTGATAAACGATCTTCGAAAAGAGTCTGTGAAGGATTCGTAAGGAGGCCGGGATCGGTTCTTTCTTCGATTCCCGATCGACGACCGCGCCCCCAATCCTTTCGCCCCACACAAAGAGCTTTCGTTTGACCCAACCTGCATCCGCGATCTTCACCCTGATTTTGGAGGCAAGCTCTTCCCAGAACCTCGAGGAGGTGATGATGACGACCGGTCCGATCTCTCGAAAGTCTTCCGCCTGGGTCTCGAGGGTCTCGGGAAAATTCATCGTCATCCCCGTAAGAGGCGACACCCCCACGCCCCACATCTGGTCCACGATCCATGCCGTGGGAGTGATCGAGATCCAGTTGTCTCCAGGACCGATGGGAGCGGTTTCGATCCATTTTCGCGCGATCTCCGTGAAGCTCCGGTGCGAGATCATGGCCAGCTTGGGAATCCCTGTCGTTCCCGAGGTCATGATCATCAAAGCCACCTCATCCGGCTTTCCCTTCCACAGCTCTTCTTCGAAGAGGTGGGGCGCCTCGGCATCGGCTCTTGCGCCCAGCTCTAAGAGCTCCTTGAAACTGATCAGCCATGGATTGCTCGCATAGCTTCGCATTCCCGTTGGATCGACATAGATGACCTTTCGAACGTGGGGAAGCTCCGCCTTCATTTCGAGCAGTTTATCGACCTGCTCTTGATCCTGAGCGACCACGAAGACGGCCTTGATGCGGTTGAGCATGGTAGCGAGCTCTTTCGCGATGGAGGAGGTAAAGAGATTGACGGTGATGGCACCGAGCGCTTGGGCCCCCAGCTCCGAAAAGAGCCATTCGGGGTGGTTATCCGTGATAATCCCGATGTGTTCCCCTCGTTGAAGACCAAGGCGCTTGAAACCGAGGGCAACCTTTCTTGTGTATCGAAGATAATCCTCCCAGTTGTACGCGAGCCATACCCCGTACATCTTCTCCCGAATGGCGATCTTCTTTCTTCCCAGGAGCTTGGCCTGTTGGAAGAGAATTTGGGGAATCGTATAGTTCATCAGGGAAGATACGGTCTCTTGATTGAAACGTTCTGTTCTTCTCACCTCCATGAAACTTTGCTCCATATGCAATTCAGACACGGGTCTTCGGACTTCTCCTTAGGTTTGGCCCGATTCTCCCAGATAGGCCTTGATCACCTCTGGATGAGACTGAATCACCTCTGGAGGGCCTTCGGCGATCTTTTCGCCAAAATTAAGCACCATGATCCTTTGAGAGATGCTCATGACCACGGACATGTCGTGTTCCACCAGAATCATGGTCTGGCCCCAGGCCGAGTTGAGCTCGAGCAAGAAACGAACCATATCTTCCTTTTCCTCGAGGGTCATGCCGGCGAACGGTTCGTCAAGGGCCAAAAGCTTCGGTTCCAGGGCCAAGGCTCGGCCGAGCTCAACTCGTTTTCGTAGCCCATATGGGAGAGAGCCAACCGTCTTCTTCCGTATCGATTGCATTTCAAGAAAATCGATCAGCTCCTCCAGGACCTGACGGTGTCGGACCTCTTCCTTTCGGACCGAACGAGAAAAGAGGGCGGCCTTTCCAAGGCCGTACCCGCAATAGAGATGACGGGCCAAAAGCATGTTGGCCAAGACGGTCATGCCCGGAAAGAGCTCGATATTCTGATAGGTTCTCCCGATGCCTTTTTTTGTGATCTCGTGGGGGTGAAGCCCTGTGATTCGCTCCCCATTGAAGAAGATCTCTCCTTGCTGCGGATGATAATACCCCGTAATGGAGTTGAGGAGGCTTGTCTTTCCCGCGCCATTCGGGCCGATGATGCTGACCAGTTCGCCGGTGCGGACCGTGAGGTCCACATCCGTCAGGGCCATCACCCCCCCGAAACTCAAGAATATCCCTTTCACTTCAAGCTCCGCCCGACGATCGAGGGGCGAACCGGAGACAAAAATTCGGGGTTCTCCTCGGAATGCTTTCATCCTGCTTCCCTTTTTCGGTTAGGGGATCACTGAATTTTTGGGGCCATCAGAACTTGCACCTTCTCTTTCCCGGGAACGTAGAAATTCGTCATGGGAGTATACGTGGCGTCTTCGTTGATCTTGACGATCCTTCCCTTGAAGGAGCCTTCATGGTTGTCCTTGGTGTAGGTGACATAGGGAACAAGCCCACCGAAATCCTCGTTTTGGAAGGTCTCCATCGCCTTGTTGATGTTCTCCGGGTTGATGGTTTTATAAAGCCCTGCGGCCCTGTGAATCGCCCTTTCCTGGATCATGGCGACAACAACCCCTTCCCAGTAGGATGTATCGAACTGGCTCACCGTTTTGTAGCGATCCATCAATTTCTTCAGGATCTCCATCCCAGGGGTCTTGTCCTGAGGAAGAACCCCACAGAATTGCATGAAGACCCGGTCTCGTATCAAGCCCTTCCCGAGCTTGAAAAAGTCAGGGTCTGTCGAGGTCCAGGTTCCGAAGAAGGGAACATTATAGCCCACTTTGTCCGCTGATTTCAGGGCGGTGATGATGGCAGCGGGCAAGATCTGCATGAAGACGTACTCGGCTCCCTTCGATTTGAGACGAAGCATTTCCGTGGTCAGATCGACCGTGGCAGGCGGGAATTCCTCGATCGTCACGATGTCGATATTGTGCTTGGCAGCGTACTCTTTGCTCGGATCGTGGATCGATCGGCCGTAGACATTGTTGTAGGTGAGAAGGCCCACCTTAGGAGCTCCAGCACCCTTGTGGATGCTTCGGATGTACTCCAGAACGGCATAGGAATCGAGGATGTAGCTTCCAAAGGGAAGGTACATGTAATCGATCGGAGGTTTGAGAATCCCCTGGTAGGTGGAGTAGTTGATCGTTGGGATTTTGTACTCCTGAATGAGAGGTTTGATCTGGATGCCTGTGCCCGCGTCCCAGGTGGCGATCATGTCCTTTTTCTCTTCGCAAAATTTCTTCACCAACTTGACGCCTTCCGGCACCTTGTAAGCATGATCAACGATCTCGAGATCGATCTTTCTTCCCGCGATCCCTCCCTTCACATCGTTGACATAGTTGATGTAATCCCGATGACCTTTAGCATGGAACTGTCCCCAGGTCGAGGCGGGCCCCGTCAGGTTGATGACTGCGCCGATCTTGATAGGCTGGGCCAACCCGATGGTTTCAGAACCGATCAGAAAAACTCCGAGGATCACTACTAAGGAAACCGTCTTCTTCATAGCCTTCCCTCCTGATTTGTAAGATTAGGAACGCCTACCGATGTGGAGACATCTGTTGATTTCCAAATTCCACGCCTCGATCACATCACTCCGGTTTCGAAGGACACCACCCCCTTTCTATTGCAGAGAAGCCGTTTCCCCTATGCACTTCTCTGTTTCTCTTCTCGCAAGTCCTGATGCTCTGTCTTGAACAAAGGCCTCGGCATCATTCGGACCAAATGCTGACGTCTTGTCTCCGTTTCGTCCGATCAAAAGACGAATGCGACAAAGAGGGGGAATTGGGCCACAGAAAGGTTGCTTGTAGAAGTCCGATTAGAACGTCTCTCCACCTGAAAAAATCGCCGCGCCCATTCATCTGACGGATTTTTTCCCCCTCCCGCTTCTCTATTTTACACATTCCTTTTCCAGTTGCAAGCATTTTTTTCGAGGCCGAGTCCCGATTTAGAAACCGAAAGCTTTTCTCGATTCGGTCATTGCGAAAACCTGGAAGGTGCGTGGCAATGTCGCTCTGAGAAACGAGATGGTTTCGGTGCCCTCGCGAGGAGATTTTCAAAATCGGAATTTGGCCAGAGGGGTTGGAGTTGTCGGCCCCGGGGATCCTCAGCTTTCCCAAGGGGCGGCCGGCTGATCGCCTCCGGGTTCTGGATTGTGCATTCCCCTGCGTGTCTCACCGTTTTTCAGACGACCCTGTGCCGTCGCCTTAGGCCATGAGGTGGGGGTTCTTGGGCCGAGGATTGCCGTTTTTCCGTAGGGGCGACCCTGTGCGGTCGCCCTGGGGCAGGCCGTTGGGTTTGGATCATCTTAGGGACGACCCAAGGCCTTGGAAAATAGCTCGCCCTGTTCCCTGCACCACTGATAGAGTGTATCCACGTCCCAGCCTACGCAGAAATGTCTTATTCCCATTTTCAGATAGGGTTCGGCATTTCTGAAATCCCTCAGCTCCACCCTGGGTGCAATCCCCTTTTTCATCCCGGTCTCAATCGTGTAACGCTCGGCCTCTTTCACACGAGGGTGATCCCACTGCCCCGCAAGGCCGATACTCATGGCATAGTCGGCCGGGCCGAATTGAACCATATCGATTCCGGGGACGGAAAGGATCTCTTCGAGATGCTCCAGGGCCGATTGTTTTTCGATCATCAGGGCCACAACCCCATCCTGAAGCTGTTCCACGTATTCCTTTGATCCCGGCGAAAGCACGTAGCCCACATCCCTTCGCATGGCTGCCCCGACCCGCCCTCCTGTCTCGGGCGTTTCCGCCCGGGCCGCTGCGACCGCTTCCTTTGCATCCTCCACAGTTCGGATATCGGCGAAGAGCAGGTTCTGAATGCCGGAGCCGATCGCACGGCTCGCAAGATAGACACGGGGTTCCTGATCGATCTTCATCATGGCGGAGAGATGATCGAAGAGGTCCACGGCACGGCCAAAATTCTCGAGAGAGAAGAGGTCGAAGGGAGCGTATTCCCCCGAGAACTCGATGTAGTCGATGGCGCCGCTATGACCGATCACCTCCACGAAGCCGGGCCAAAGGACGTGGAGATGGGTTCCCAGGGTTGGCTTTCCTTCTCGAAGAAGCTCCCGCAGGACGTTCTTTTTTTTCTTGTAGACGGGTTTTTCCATGGGTGACTCCTTTCTAAAAAATGCCCAGGCCGCCTGCGCAGGGGTGGCCCTACGAACCATGGATCTTATCTTGGGTTTTCTGTAGGGGCGACCCTGTGTGGTCGCCCGTACCCTGGTTTCAAGGGTTGTAATGGCTTATTTCTAAACGATTTGCAAGGGGCGGGCAAAAAGATTGACAGCGGGATCGACGATGGACACATTTTGATTAGAAAGACCAAGAAAGGAGGATGATCGATATGTACCTTGTGACGATTTCGGAAATGATGGGGACAGGAGGCGAGACGATCGCAAGAGAGGTGGCAAGGGAACTCGGCTATGCCTTTTATGGAGAAAAGGAGCTCACCGAGGCCGCAGAGAGGATGGGATTCGTTTCGGACTTGAAGAGCCTTGATGAGAAGGCACCCGCACTGTTCGAGAGGCTTTTCAGTGAAAAGCCCAAGATCTATCTCGATCGGTTGCAATCCGTGATCTTCGAGGTCGCCAAGAACGGCAATGCTCTCTTTTTCGGCCGAGGAAGCCAGCTTCTTCTCAGTTCCTTCGATTGTGCCCTTCACGTTTTCGTGACCGGATCGTTCGAGAAGCGTGTCGAACGGGTGATGAAAGAGATGAATGTAACGAAGGATGTAGCAGAGCGCATCGTCCTCCGATCCGACCATGAGAAGAGGGGGTTTCTGAGGTTTGCCTTTGACGAAGACTGGCTCAACCCGAAGCTCTACGACCTCATCCTGAACACGGATATTCTAAGCACCGCTTCGGCCATCAGGATTATCACAGAGGCTGCTCGTTCCGATGAAATCAAGGCCTGTGGCGTAGATGCCATCCGGACACTAGGGCGTCTTTCCCTTCAGCGAAGGATCGAGGCTGCCCTTCTTGAGAAAGGCCTGGCAAGCTCACGGATCTTTGTAACCGTGGAGGACGACGAGACAGTGCGGGTTTATGGGCTTGCCGGTTCGGACGATGAGAAAACGGCCATGGAAGCGCTCCTAAAGAGCGTGAAGGGGGTCGAGAAGGTACTCAACGAGGTGACGGTTTTAAAAGGGTCCCTGTCGGGAGCGTAGCCTTCATAAAATGGCGGATCATTGCCTCCCCCCGCCTCCCAACCCCGGGCACCCGGATAGAGGCGGCCACAAATTCATCCCGTGCCCTGCGGCCCTGGGCACCGGCGCAAGGGCGCCTCTACGAACCATAGATCCGATTTGGGTTTTCTGTAGGGGCGACCCTATGCGGTCGCCCTGGGCAGGGCTGGGGAGGGCCCTGTGAACCATAGATCCGATTTTGGGTTTTCTGTAGGGGCGACCCTATGCGGTCGCCCTTGGGAGGGCCCAGTCAGGGAATCGACCCACCCACGTTCCAACCCCAGGCACCTGCATTTGACCCTACGAGATAAGACACGCATCCACGGCCCGGTTTCGTCTCCTCGGATACCTGAACTTGATGTTAACGTGTGCTCAAACTTGCGGAACCAACGTGGATTCACAATAATCTTTCGACCTCTTTGATTGGATCTATTGGATCCCGATTGAACTTGCACTCCTGGAGTAGGAGGGTTTTTTCTGTGATTTTGAATCTAAATGACGACTCAATCGGGCTTGTCGGTTTACATGTTTATTCATAAATTTCGAATAGTTATAAATTTTTTTAAAATTTTTTCAAAGGGGGCTTGACAAAAAAATCGGATTATTGTATCTTATAGTCATACAA